>Ga0207419_1001663_pt1 | contig 16097 bp, 13 predicted proteins | sample ElkSloMetagenome_4_FD_184723 | JGI IMG/M metagenome (GOLD analysis project Ga0207419, IMG submission 184723) | Hot spring microbial communities from Elkhorn Slough, Monterey Bay, USA - MD2A (version 2) | ecosystem: Environmental > Aquatic > Marine > Intertidal zone > Estuary: Microbial mat ...
CTCTTTTTCCCTTTCCTTAATCACGTGTCCAACTACCGGCAGAAGTAGGGTAGGTCTGCCGAAGGCGGACAAGGGGTGGTTAAGAAGCAAAGTATTCTTCCGTGATAAATTTTACTATTTCAGTACTTTTTATGCTTTTGTACACGAATTCATTAGAGCCAATATTTAAATCAATAGTGACTATTTAATCAATAGCTATTTTCAATAACGTGTGATCAAATGTAGAAGGATATTTTTCTAACTTTTTTAGGCAAAAATATTAAGAGCCTTCATCAATCAATGAATTGAAACATACTTTTAAGTACAATTGCTTTTTTGAAACTTCAATTGCTGCGGTTTTATAGTTTGATGGGGGTAAATGTAATATGAAAAAGTTTCTTAGATGATGAATAAAAAAAGCTTTGTTCTTTATTACAATGAGATAATAAAAAAGGCTGTACTAAAATATACAGCCCAAATTTACTTTTAATTACATGGTGGATGGTAATTATCAACAAGGTCTTCAATTATTGATTTTCTCAACTCATGACTGTCCTCCCAATAAGTGCAAACACAATTGGCTCCTTCAGATTCAAAACAATTCTTTTGAGGGTGCTTTTCATAAGCAATTGTAAAATCTTCTGCTTCGCCGATAAAAAGTTTCTTGTGAACAGCTTTTCCGTCTTCTTTTTCAGAACGTTTTGTAACTACGAAAACACCGCCCTTAGGCTTAAACTCGTTATTGTTGGTGGTATAAACATTGAAAGTGTACATTTTGCCAGACTCTCCGGCAAAATCTATAGTTCCTAATTTTGACATATCTTTATTATTTTTGGATTGTTGAACATTGATTGCTTAATATTAATGAATTATCACCAAAAACAAAAGCCAGCAAAAGCCATTTTTTACATAATATTATTTTATCATTTGTTGCCAATAAGTCCCCATTCTGTTGGTAACCAAAGAGTTATTTCTGGAATATAAGTTACCAGCATCAAAGCAACAATCATAGCAATGAAAAGTGGTAGTAATGGCTTAATCACTTTGCTAATACTAATATTAGCAACACCGCAACCTACAAATAATACCGATCCTACTGGCGGAGTACATACTCCAATACATAAGTTAAGCACCATGATAATACCAAAATGTGTGGGATCCATGCCCAGCTCAGTTACCACAGGCAAAAATATTGGCGTAAAGATTAATACCGCCGGCGTCATATCCATAAATATACCTACAAATAAAAGAATCAGGTTGATGATCAGGAGAATGACAAATTTATTGTCGCTTAAGGTAAGAAGCGCCGCTGTCACATTTTGAGGTATATTTTCAAATGACATCACCCAGCTCATGCCTATGGATGTACCGATCAAAAGTAATACGATGGAAGAGGTATTAACGGTTTTAAGTAAAATATCCGGTACATCTTTCATAGAAATCTCTTTATAAATAAAGGCTAACACCAGCGTGTACAACACGGCTACAGCTGAAGCCTCAGTGGCGGTAAATATTCCAGCTACAATACCACCAATTACCACAACTAGTAATAACAGACTAGGAATCGCATCCAAAAACTTGCGTGCTGCAAACTTGGCGAAATCCCAATTGTAGGTAATTTTTTCACCTCGGTAGTTTTTTCGATAGGCCCATACTCCGGCTACCAGCATCAATGCCAAACCTGTAAGTATTCCCGGTAAATAACCAGCAACAAACAATGCCGCAATAGAAACGCCACCACTGGCCAGCGAATACACGATTAATATGTTACTGGGAGGTATTACCAATCCGGTTGTAGAAGAGGTAATGTTAACCGCGGCACTGAATTGTGGTGAGTAACCCTCCTTTACCATACGAGGGTGCATGATGCCACCAATTGCAGAAGCTGCTGCTACCGCTGATCCGGAAATAGCCCCGAATAGCATACTGGCAATAATATTAACAAAGGCAAGGCCGCCGGGAAAAATACCAACCAATACTTTGGCAAAATCTATAAGACGATTAGCTATTCCGCCCCGGTTCATAATTTGCCCGGCCAATATAAAAAAAGGAATGGCCAGCAAGGCAAAACTATCCAGGCCTGTAACGATACGCTGAGCCATGGTAGTAAAGGCTGGAATAGAATCAATAGAAACCAGCATTGTAACAATTGCTGAAATGCCGATGCTAAAGGCGATAGGAACGCCCAGGGCGAGTAAAGTAACAAAACTTACAACCAGGATAAGTACTTCTAAAAATTCCATGTATTAATTGTTTTGTGGGTTTATATTTTCTTCCAATCGGTCTTGCTCCGGCACTACCGGTTCAAAATCAACGATATTTAAAATACTGTAATAGATAATTAAAATTCCGCTTATGGGTACCACCAGGTACACGTAACCAAGCGGAACTTCCAGTGTAGGAGAAATTTGATTAAGCGTGAGGGTGATATATACCAGGCGAATACCTCCAACTACCATAACAAATAAAGAAAAAGCAGCTACCAGACTGTAAATAAGTATGTTGAGCTTTTTTTGGTTTTTTTCGTTGGAGCGCGAAGGTAAGATGTCAATCGCCAGGTGCATTCGGCGCCCTGTAATATAGGCAGCTCCCAATAAACCGAGCCACATGAATAAAAACCTTACCAATTCATCGGTCCAGTTGCTGGGGTTTTGTAAAACATAGCGGGAAAACACCTGCCACAATACACTTAGGGTCATTACCGCCAATATCACGATCAATACTCTTTCCAACGCGGTGTCAATTGTCTTTTTCATGGTTCGATAGGTTGTGTGTTTTTCAGATTAAGGTTGGGGTGTACCCGACATTGCTTTTATTTTTTGAATCAAGCTGTATACATCGCCTACATCGCGATAGTCATCATACATCTCTTCGGTAGCTTCTACAAATTCTGATTTGTCAGGATAAATAATTTCTACCCCTGCCTCTTTTACCGCAGCCAAAGCTTCTTGCTCAGATTCATCCCAGAGTTGCCTTTGCACCGGAACCGATTCATCAGCAGCCTCTTTAAGCCATTGCTTTTCCTGCTCACTCAACGACTCCCAAAGGGTAGTGCTTACCAGCACAATGTCAGGTATAGAGGTATGTTCATCAAGCGTATAATATTTACAAACTTCGTAGTGCCTGCTAAGATAGAAACTAGGGGGGTTATTTTCTGCACCATCCACTACTCCTTGTTGCAATGCAGTATAAAGTTCACCAAAAGAAATGGGAGTAGGGGAGCCGCCCATGGTTCTAACCATATTAATAGATGTAGCACTTTGCATTACTCTTATTTTTAAACCTTCTACATCTTCAGGTTTTTTTATTGGTTTGGTTTTAGTGTAAAAACTTCTGCTTCCCGATGCATAAAAGCATAATCCTTGCATCCAATATTTTTCTCCTTCTCCTAAAAGCTTTTCTCCTATTTCACTGTCCAATACTTGATATTGATGCTCAGTATCCCGGAACAAATAAGGAATACCAAATATCTTATAGTTATCGGAATAGCTCTCCATTACAGCAGCCGATACCTTGGTCATATCCAGGCTGCCAATTTGTAGCAGCTCAAGACATTCGCGCTCCGTGCCCAGTTGCTGGCTGGGGTAAATGTCCATTCTCATTTTACCACCTGATTTTTCCTCCAGCGTTTCTGCCATAAACTCCATTGCTTTATGAACGGAGTGGGTGCGATCGAGCGCATGTGCTAATTTGATTACACGAACAGATTCTTTTTGCTCACAACCAGCAAAAAATAAAAATAAAGTACCTGCAATTAATAAGTTGTTTATTTTCATTCTGATTTACTTTTTATATTTTTTTACAATAGCCAGGGCGTTTCTACAGGTTTCACTAATTGTTGCATAATCGTTGGCAGCTATAAGTTCTTTTGAAACTAGTTTTGAACCCATACCTACACAATGCACACCTGCCTCAAACCATTGCTTTAAATTCTCCTCATCCGGCGAAACACCACCGGTAGGCATGATGCTGGTCCAGGGACACGGCCCTTTTACTGCCGCCACAAACTTGGGCCCGCCTACCTGAGCTCCCGGAAAAATTTTAACTACTTCAGCGCCCAATTCTTCAGCTTGCGATATTTCAGTCAATGATCCGCAGCCAGGCGACCAGGCAATTTTTCTGCGATTGCAAACCTTTGCCATTTCTTCTTTAGTTACTGGTGAAACTATGAAATTTGCCCCTAGTTGGATATACAACGTGGCGGTGGCGGCGTCTATTACCGAGCCAACACCCAAAATCATTTCAGGGGTTTCCGCTATGGCATATTTGTTAAGCTCGCTGAATATCTCATGAGCAAAATCACCACGGTTGGTAAATTCAAACACCCGTATGCCTCCTTCATAACATGCCTTTACTACTTTTTTACATACCTCCAGGTCTTTGTGATAAAACACGGGTACTACACCTGTTTCGGCCATTTTTTGAGTTACTGCAATGCGTGAAAATCGAGCCATGTCAAAGTTTATTTTTTATCATTTTCATAAAAACCAAAATAATTACGGGCATTGTAATAACTGATATTTTCTACCATTTGCCCAAGCAAATCCATATCAGCCGGAATTTCCCCGTTTTCTACATCCTTCCCGATAAGGTTACAAAGTATGCGACGGAAGTAATCGTGACGTGGATAGGAGAGGAAGCTACGCGAATCGGTTAGCATGCCCACGAAACGGCTCAGTAAGCCAAGGTTGGAAAGGGCATTCATTTGCCATTGCATTCCCTCTTTTTGATCGAGAAACCACCAGCCAGTACCAAATTGCATTTTACCGGCTACACTACCATCCTGATAATTACCAATCATAGTGGCAAATAAATAATTATCGCGTGGATTAAGGTTATACAATATTGTCTTTGCTAATTGATCAGTATTGTCGAGCCGGTCAAAAAACCTGGATAAGCCACTTGCCATTGACCAGTCACCAATGGAATCAAAGCCGGTATCTGGTCCCAATGTGCGTAGCATCCGCTGGTTGTTGTTGCGAATGGCTCCCAGGTGAAACTGCTGGGTCCAGCCTTTGGCATGGTCCATAATCCCGAAGTTATACAGCATGGCTGATTTAAATTTGGCTGATTCTTCATCTGTCAATCCTGTGCCGCTTCTTACTTTGTTGAATACTTCCGCCACTTCTTTATCCGTGTAATCTTCGGCATACATGGTTTCCAATCCATGATCGCTCAATCGTCCTCCCATGGCATGAAAAAAATCATGACGTTTCTGTAAAGCATCTAGCAACTGCTGATAGCTTCCTATGGAAGTATCACTTGCTTTTTCAAGGCTTTCCAGATATTGATTGTAAGCATTGACATTGTCTACGGCCATGGCTTTATCGGGCCTGAAAGTAGGCAATACCTTTATTTCAAACTTGTCATTTTTCAGTTGTTGGTGATAATTTAAACTATCAGCCGGATCATCAGTAGTACAAACCACCTCCACTTTGAACTGGCGCAAAAGGTTGCGGCAGCTATATTTATTCTTGGCCAGTTTTTCATTGGCTTTTTCATACACTTTTTTAGCCGTTTTGCCATTAAGGATGGTTTCGATACCAAAAGGCTTTTTTAGCTCCATATGCGTCCAGTGGTAAAGTGGATTGCGGATGGTAAAAGGAACGGTTTCTGCCCATTTATGAAATTTTTCTTCAGCGCTGGCATCACCGGTTACATATTTTTCATTTACACCATTGGCCCGCATAGCTCGCCATTTGTAATGATCACCAGCCAGCCATATTTCCGTAAGATTATTAAAGTTTCTATCCTCGGCAATATCTTTAGGTGGCAGGTGGCAATGATAATCGATGATGGGTAATTTGGCCGCGTGATCATGGTACAACTTCTCAGCAGTTTTATTTTGCAGCATAAAATTTTTACCTAAAAACTTTTTCATAATGCTAATTATTTAATCCAGGAATAAGTGCTTGATATGGCGGTCATACAGATTTTCTGTTACATTTTCTGCTATTACAGCTTTATTATCTTTTAAAGCCTGATAGTATTTTTCACCAAATTCTGCAGCTATTTTATAACCGCAATGCAGTAATTGCCTGAAGTTAGGATTATACTGAGGGTGATCCTCAATGTGCCGCAAAGCATTGGCATACTGCTGGCCATCCCATTGTTGAATAGCCTCGGCAGTAGGTAATTTATTTTTGTCAATATCAATTACCGTTGCATAGGGTCCGGTAAGTTCATCAAAACGCCCCAATGCCTTTACATAAATATCTTTGGCCAGTTGCAAGCCTTGCTCTCCGGAAACCGAAAGGCCTATCAATTCTTCAAGCCAGGTAGTTCCGGCAGTTTTTACATGCACACCTTTGTCATATTTTTTCAATAATTTTTTTATCGGTGCATAAATGGAAAATTTATCGCTACCTGAGTGTACACTCAATTTTAGATCGGTTGGTAAGCCAAACTTTTTTATCGCAAAATCAATTACCAGTAAATCTTGCTCAAACTCGCGGGCAAATTGGTCCAGATCGCCCACATAATCCACACCTTTATTGAACCTACCGGTAAATTTTGGAGCAATGGTGCGTACCGGAATTTTGTATTGTCCAATCATTTGTAAAATAAAAAATAGCTCTATAGGTGTTTGAGGATTATCTACTTCATCCATGCTGATTTCAGCCACAAATTTATCTTCTCCTTTGTGATTGGCGATGTGCTGGTAAATTTTTGCCGCGTTTTGCACTGCAAATAGAAATGTTTCTGCTATTACACGCAGTTTTTCTTCAGTCACTTTTAATGTTTGTTCAATGCCTGGAATTTGCAATTCACCCAAATATTGCTGGCTGCCTTTTACATAAGCGTCAATTTCTTCAGCAGATGCCTTTTTACCAATAAATTCGGCTACATCGATGGTAAAAAAATCCGAATAATCAAGAAAATCGGCTACGTTGTTGAGATTGATGTGATCGGCATCTACAAAATAGTTTCCTGAAAAATCTAACGATTGGATAGCGGCATCGGCTTCAACTCTTACCGCCGATGGCTTAGTATTTACTGTTTTATGCTCCCTGTAAGATTTATTCCAAACCGGTATTATATCTACACCTTTTGTTTTTGCTTTTTTTACGGCTGCTAGTTGTGCTTCGCCTTGATGTGCGAAGCGATCCCCCATACCGAATGAATATTTTCCTAATTTCATTATGATTGATAATTAAAAGTTGAAATTGCGGTTTATTTTTTAAAATACAAAATGTTAACGTTTGCATTTTCCTCAAAAATATTAATTTATCGGTAGAGTCAAAAAGTATGCTGGTAATTTATTTTTACAATAATGTTCAATAAAGCTATTTCTTTAACCACCTTTTAATCTATATTTCATGGTTACAATGGTCACCTTTTAAATATTTTCTTGCCAGCAGTTTTTAACTTAATTTTGAGTAATTGTTAACTAAGTTTTGAAATTAAAAATATATGCGAATTATACTTGTTTTAGTGATTATGATGAGTGCTGTTACATTGCGGGCTCAAGATAAAAAGGTACTTGACCATGATGATTATAAAAAATGGCGAGAAATACAAGGCTCCGAAATTTCAGGTGATGGTAAATTTTTGCTTTACCGGCTGGACAACGACCGGGTAGATCCTGAATTAAAGATTTATAATGTCGATAATAAGGATTATTACGAATTTCAAAGATCAAGTAATGCTAATTTCAGTTACGATTCAAAACATGCCTTCTTTATGATAAAACCTGCCTACGATAGCTTGCAGGAAATGAAAAGAAGAAAAATTAAAGAGGAGAACATGCCCAAAGATACTTTGGGTATTTTTAATCTGGCTACGGCCAATGTTACCTTAATTCCCGATGTACAGTCTTATAAAATTCCGCTGAAAGGCAGCGGGTGGCTGGCCTACTTGTTAGAAACAGCACCGAAAGACACCACCAAAGCCGATACCACCAAAGCGGAAGTGAAAGTGAAGAAAGAGTCGAAGAAAAATGGTCACCGTCTTATATTGCGTAAAACAGCAACAAATACCCAGGACACTTTTAGCTACGTTCTCAATTACCAGTTTAGCGAAGATGGAAGTGCTTTACTTTTTCAATCTTCTGGAGACGACAGCCTTTTTGCTCCTGGTGTATATCGCTATGATTTGAAAGTACGAGAGCTACAGCCGATGATGCGGGGAAAAGCCACCTTTAAGGAAATGACCATAAGCAACGATGGCGAACAAGTGGCATTTTTGGCGCATCAGGATACGGTAGAAAATAGGCTGGTGGAAAATTTCAACCTTTATTATTGGCAGACAGGAAATGACTCAGCACAGGTAATAGTTGATTCTTCTCACGTAAAAATGCCTAGCGGGTGGCTGCTCAATGAATTTAAAAATGTAAGTTTTTCTGAAAATGGCGAACGACTATTTTTTCATTTATATCCGCCACCTGTACAACCAGATACCACACTGCTCGATAATGAAAAAGTAAGTGTAGAAATATGGAGCTGGCAAGACGAATATTTGCAAACCCAACAGGAGGTACAAAAAGAAGAAGAAAGAAAAAGGGGTTATTTGGCGGTTTATCATGTAGGTGATAAGCAATTTGTGCCATTGGCCGATGAAACTGTACCCGAGATAAGAATGGATGAAAATCAGGAAGCCGATTATGCCATTGGCTATAGTAATCTGCCATACGGTCGATTCATTACCTGGGAAGGCTTTCCACCTTATTATGATATTTACTCCATAAATCTAAAGTCGGGTGAAAAATTAAAGGTAGCCGAGAAAGTAAAAGGATATCCTGGCATATCTACTGATGGCAATTACCTCACCTGGTATTCTGTAAAAGATACAGCTTACTTTGCTTACAATTCTGATAAGCAACAAACCATTAATTTGAGCCAGGGAATTGATGCTCAGATATGGGATGAACTACATGATACTCCTGATTACCCAAGGCCCTACGGCGCTGCAGGGTGGACAGAAAATGATCAGTCAATATTAATTTATGATCGATATGATATCTGGCAGGTAAACCCGGAAAATCCTGATGCTGCGGTAAAGCTTACCTCAGGAAGAGATGTTCAAGTAAGCTATCGCTACATGCACCTGGATAGGGATGACCGCTCAATTATTCAAAATGAACCGCTTTACCTGCAGGCTGTCAATCAAGAAAATAGGGAGGAGGCTTATTTCAAATTGGATTGGCAAAAGAATAATGGCACACCACAAAAATTATTAGGTGGTGATTACGCGCTATCTTATTTGAGTAAAGCAAGAAATGATGAACAGGTTTATTTTACGAAAGAAACTTTTACTGAATTTCCTGATCTGCTTACCAGCGCATTAGATTTTAATAAGGTAACCAAAGTAAGTAATGCCAACCCTCAACAAGATGATTATCGCTGGGGTACAGTGGAAATGACTCAATGGACTTCTTTTGATGGTAAAGAACTGGATGGTATGCTGATAAAGCCTGAAGGTTTCGATCCCAGTAAAAAATACCCTATGATGGTTTACTTCTATGAAAGAATGACGGATAGGTTTCACAATTACTATGTTCCCGAGCCAGAGCGTAGTATTATAAATTTTAGTTTTTATGCGAGTAGGGGTTATTTGATTTTCATACCAGACATACCCTATAAAACCGGTTACCCGGGCGAAAGTGCTTATAATGCAGTAATGCCCGGAGTTACCAGTATGATCAACAAAGGTTTTGTAGATGAAGAAAGCATTGGCGTGCAAGGCCATAGCTGGGGTGGCTACCAGGTTGCCTATTTAGTTACTCGCACCAATTTATTTGCCGCTGCTGAATCTGGCGCACCTGTAGTTAACATGTTTTCAGCTTACGGTGGTATTCGATGGCAGACCGGACTGAGTCGCCAGTTTCAATACGAGCACACCCAAAGTAGGATAGGAGGTACTCCATGGCGGTATCCGCTAAGGTATATTGAAAATTCGCCGGTTTTCTTTTTAGATAAAATAGAAACACCGCTACTAATTATGCACAACGATAAAGACGGCCACGTGCCCTGGTACCAGGGAATAGAATTTTTTACCGGGTTGAGAAGATTGCAAAAACCAGCCTGGATGCTTAATTATAATAATGAACCCCACTGGCCATTGGATTATCAGCTTAAGTTTGATTTTACTAAACGATTACAGCAATTCTTCGATCATTACTTAAAAGATGAACCTATGCCACAATGGATGAAAAGAGGAGTACCTGCCGTTGAAAAGGGTATTAACCTAGGTTATGAGCCGGTGTCGGGAGAGTAGAACAATGAAGTTGATGTTTTCAGCACTAGCTGAAAACATCAACTTTTTTTAATATAAAAGGCAGAAAGAAGCAAAGTAGGAATAGTAAATACACACAAGTCATTTTTGCACTATCTCAATTATCTCAATATAAAAAACCGAATAACCATAATGGGATACGGTTAAATTGACCAAATTCAATATCATCTGATACTATGTAAGCATTTTCCAACCCAGCTATTTGCTTATTCAATTTATTTTTCCCGCCAACTTCTACTATATATTTTTTATCGATCAAAAAATCTCCTTTGTTATGTAAAGTAACACTGCAGGTGTTAATCAATTGATTTAAAATAAAAGTTTCCCTTGCTGTACCAATATTTATATTTTCAGGGTTTAAAACATAAGACAAGTTAGGGTTTTCTAAATATATTTTATCCGGTTTGTTCATATAATTGATGCCAATGGGATCAATATTAACCAGGTTGATCAATTTCGCTTTGTGTAAGTAGTCAAAATATTTCAGCAAGGTATCCCTTGTACTTCCTATTTGCTTTGCCAGATTTTCAATATTAGGTTTATAGGGAGCCATTGAAGCAAGAATAACCAACAGTTTTTTTAATTTTAATATTGAAGAAAGATCGATATTATAGATGGAGTGAATATCATTTTCAATGGTTGCATTAATGGCATTATTTATTCTTTGGTAATATCCTTTAGTATCTTCAATCAAAAATGGATAATAACCTTTACTTAAATACTCCTTATAAATCTTGATGGGCTTTATTAATTGATTAATATCTTGAGCTATCTTTACATGGTCATTAAATATTTGATCTATCGTGTAAGAGTCGATTGCTATTTTATAAAATAATTTTAGGTACTCTCTTAACGACAATCCGGTTAATGTACTTAATAATGCACGTCTTGTTAAGTCATGAGATCCTTTATAAACATCGAGAGCAGAGGAACTTGTAAAAGTCACTCTTAAATCCGGGTAGGAATCATATATATTCTTCAATTCTTGTGACCAATTAGGGTATTTATGTACTTCATCGAGCAATAAATGCTTACCTCCTAATTTATAAAACTCATCCACAAAATCAATGAGGGGCTTTTTTGAAAAATAAAGATTATCCAAGGATGCATAAATAGCTTCATCAGAGTTTTGGTAGTGCTCTTTCATATACTGAAGAATTAGCGTTGTCTTTCCAACTCCTCTTCCTCCAATAATACCAGTCAATCTTTGATCCCAGGAAAATGTATAATATAAGCTCCTTTTAAATTCTAAAGATACCCTGTTTACTAAAATTCTTGAATTACTAATAATACTATCCACTCAATTTCACTTTTTATAATTACAAATATATGCAATTCGCTTATACAAAAGTGAGTTTTATTACTAAAATCACTTTTGTATTAGTGAAAATTAAGATACAAAAAAAGGTGAGACCTTATTTGTAGTCTCACCTTAATTTCTCATTAACTATTAAAATCCTGGATTTAATTATTAATTATTAAGCTATTGAGCTTGTATTTTCTGCAGTTTTATGTTGCGCCAGGCTACCTGGTAAGGCCCTGATCCTTCTTTTACACCATGTACCTGCAACCCTATAAACCCTTCTGGAAACTCTTCATAAGCTTCTTGGTTGGTCAGGTCACTTATTTGATTGCCATTGATGAAGGTTTGAATACGTGGGCCTTTGGCAATCACTTTGTATTGGTTCCATTCGCCATCTTTGAAATGTTTGTGTGGCTCTAGTTCGCTTTTGGGAGTTAACCACCCATTGCCAGTACCTTCACCGTAGATGTAACCAGCCTCGGCACCATTTTCTCCACTCCATTCAATTTCTACTTGGGGGCCAATTACACGACCGGCTTGCTGATTGTAATCATCACCAACGGTTTCTTCTCTTTCTATGGAGCGTATTTGTACCCCCGAATTTAATCCCTGGTCAACTTTTACTTCAAATTGAAGTTCAAAGTCACTATAAGTTTCTTTGGTGCACAAAAATGAGTTGCGACTGCCTTCAGCGGTAGTACCTACAATGGTACCATCTTCAACTTTGTAAGTTGCATAGCCATTCTTCTGTTCCCAACCTTCCAGGGTCTCACCATCAAATAGCATTTTCCAATCATTTTCAGAAGTACTACATGAAATCAAAGCAGGAATTATTGCCAGGAAAGCAAATAACAAAATAATATTTTTATAATTTTTCATATTCATAATTTTTAAAAAGGGTTTTATTTTCAGTTCAAATATCTATCATTTATGTTAAATATTTGAATGAATCCTTTATGAATATCCAAGCTGGAATTTGAATTTATCGATTTTATGTCATGCTATGCATTTACAGCAACAGCCCTTTTTACTGCTGGAGCCACCACGGTACCCAATAGTTCTATGGCATGCATTACCTTCGCGTGAGGCATAGTGCCTACACTTATGTGCAGCAAAAAACGGGTATTGCCAAACAACTCATGTTCGTATAAAATTTTATCAATTACCTGCTGTGGGCTACCCACCAGCAACGATCCTTCAGTGGAACGCATTAAATTATATTGCTCTCTGCTCATACCCGACCATCCCCGTTCCTGACCTATTTTACTCATCATAAATGCATAAGGCCCATAAAAATCATCTGCCGCTTTTTGAGAATCTTCATCTATGTATCCATGAGAATTGATAGCAATTTGAGGATAAGAATTGCTGGTATTTGCATAATGCTCGCGATAAAGTTGGGTAAATGGCACGAACCTGTCGGGCATACCACCAATAATTGCCAGTGCTAGCGGCAACCTTAATTTCGCGGCTCTAACCACAGAGGCAGGGGTGCCCCCAACTGCTATCCATACCGGTATTTGCTTTTGCAGTGGTCGTGGATAAACTCCTCTACCGTTGATAGAAGGCCGATGATTACCTTGCCAGTTGATAATTTCATGCTTATTTAATTCCAGGAGTAACTGCAATTTTTCTGAAAATAACTCATCGTATTCTTGCAAGTTTTGTCCGAATAGTGGAAATGACTCAATAAACGAACCTCTACCAGCAATTATTTCTGCTCTTCCTTGAGAAAGTAAATCTACATGAGCAAAATCCTGAAATACTCTAACAGGGTCGTCGGAGCTAAGTACTGTAACTGCACTAGAAAGTTTTATACGCTTGGTTTTAACGGCAGCTGCTGCCAAAACTACCGCTGGCGAAGATACGATGAAGTCCGGTCGGTGATGTTCTCCTATGCCAAATACATCCAGCCCTACCTGGTCGGCTAGCTCTATTTCTTCCATTAAGTTGCTCATTCTTTGCTCCGGGGCTAGTAGTTTTCCGGTATCAGGGTTGGGTGTGTTTTCGACAAATGTTGTTATCCCTATTTCCATGTACGTAAGTTATGCTTGCTCTTAAATATTTACAAAAACGTGTATATACATCTAATATTTTTGATTAACGATATAAAGGTCATTCAGTTCTAATTATTTTCATCAACTTATCATTTTTATGCTTATTGTCACTAATGTAAGAATTAGTAGGGATCTTAATTATCCGGCTTCAAAATTCAATTTAATTTTCCACTCCAAAATTATTGACAATGAACAAATTGATAAGCGGTATTATATTGCTATTAGGCATGATCTATTTCATAGGTGGATATTTATCTGTAGCATCAAAATCGGCCAAAAATGGTAGTGAGCCTCTACAAGCATCTTCCGCAGCAGGTAATAAAGAAGCCCAATTTGAAAAATTTAAATCAGCAATTAATAATAATCTGTACTATAGTCGCGAAGGTGGCGAGAAGTTTAGTATACAATTCAAGTCTGAAAATCAAGGTGAAAATGGAATTGCTATTTTTACACTACCTAACAATTGCCAGTTTGTCTATGATTATATATTAGAACGAGACCACATCAACCTAACCTATCTTCGTGGCACCTGTAAGGCGCAAGGATCAAATGTTCAACTTATTATGAAAAGTAACGGGCATATAATAGCAAAAATTCGTAAGCAGGAATTTGTCTTTGTGCCGCACACCTCTTTTTCAAGATAATTAAATACCTGTTCTTGCTTTATCATAAACCTTAGCCAATAATCCATTTCTTTCTTATCTTTGGCCATAATCACAATTTAATATTATTAGAATGGCTGGAACAGCAGAAAACGAGCCTAAAAAAGAAGGCAGATCTCTTAATTTTATAGAAACAAAAATTGAAGACAATCTCAAAGCAGGATTGAATGACGGGCGTGTTCATACACGATTCCCGCCAGAACCTAATGGGTATTTACACATAGGTCATGCTAAATCAATCTGTCTTAATTTTGGCCTGGCGCAGCGTTACAAAGGGAAATGCAATTTGCGTTTTGACGATACAAACCCTTCCACTGAGGATGTGGAATATGTAGATAGCATACGCGATGATGTTAATTGGTTAGGCTTTGAATGGGCAGGCGAATATTTTGCTTCTGACTATTTTGATCAGCTTTATGATTTTGCCGTAAGGCTGATAAAGAAGGGTAAAGCTTTTGTTTGTGACCTTAACCCGGAAGAAATTGCCGCTCACCGTGGTACTCCTACTGTTCCTGGCAAAGAAAGCCCTTATCGAAACCGAAGTGTAGAAGAAAATCTCGATCTTTTCGAAAGAATGCGTAAAGGTGAGTTTAAAGAAGGTTCCCGATTGTTGCGAGCCAAGATCGATATGTCATCGCCCAACATGCACATGCGAGATCCTATTTTGTACAGAATCCGCTTTGCAGAACACCATCGTACAGGGAATAAATGGTGCATTTATCCTATGTACGATTTTGCGCATGGACAAAGTGATTACATAGAAGGAATTACCCATTCAATTTGTACCCTTGAATTTGAAGTGCACCGGCCACTGTATGATTGGCTGGTTGAAAATATATTTGAACCCGGACAAACGGATTATCGGCCACGACAAACGGAATTTGCCAGGCTCAATTTGAGCTATACGGTAATGAGCAAGAGAAAGCTGCTTCAACTAGTCAATGAAAAATATGTAGAAGGTTGGGATGACCCACGCATGCCCACCATTAGTGCCATGCGAAGGCGGGGATACACACCTGAATCCATTCGTAATTTTTCTGAAAGGGTAGGAGTGGCACGCCGCGACAATTTGATAGATGTAGCACTATTGGAGCATAGTGTAAGGGAGGATTTGAATAAAAAGGCACCACGTGTTTTTGCTGTTTTAGACCCTTTGAAGTTGATAATCACCAATTATCCCGAGGGAAAAGTAGAAGACCTGGAAGCCGAAAATAATCCTGAAGATCCTGAGGGGGGATCACGCTCGGTTCCCTTTAGCCGGGAAATTTACATTGAGAGAAGTGACTTTATGGAAGAACCCCCTAAGAAATTTTTCAGGCTGGCACCGGAAAAGGAAGTACGCTTAAAGAGCGCCTATGTAATCAGAGCGGATAAAGTAAAGAAAGATGATGATGGAAATATAGTAGAAGTGCATTGTACTTACGACCCCAATACCAAAAGTGGAAGTGATACTACTGGCAAAAAAGTGAAAGGTACATTGCATTGGGTTTCGGCTGCACATGCATTAGAAGCTGAGGTGCGGCTATATGACCGTTTGTTTGTGGAAGAAGACCCGGCCTCACAAAAAGATTTTGATTTTAAAGATTTTATCAATCCAACATCATTAGAAATTTTGAAAGGTTGTAAATTAGAACCAGGATTAGCAAAAGCTAAACCAGGTGATAAATTTCAATTTCAGCGCATCGGGTATTTTTGTGTGGATAGCAAGCATGGTAAAGAAGGGCAGCCAGTGTTTAATCGTACCGTACCACTAAAAGATACGTGGTCTAAAATTGCTAAAAATAAATGATAAGGGAATGGATTGATTTCTTGTCCCCTTATTTTTATTTATGTTTATAGGTACGATACTACACTTATTTATTT
>Ga0207419_1001664_pt1 | contig 16092 bp, 14 predicted proteins | sample ElkSloMetagenome_4_FD_184723 | JGI IMG/M metagenome (GOLD analysis project Ga0207419, IMG submission 184723) | Hot spring microbial communities from Elkhorn Slough, Monterey Bay, USA - MD2A (version 2) | ecosystem: Environmental > Aquatic > Marine > Intertidal zone > Estuary: Microbial mat ...
CTATGAATGGGATTTTGGAGATGGTTCGCCAATTAGCAATGAGTTTGAGCCTTCTCATGAGTATACAGAACCCGGAACTTACACGGTTACCCTTATAGCCAGCGATGAACTGAGTTGTAATTTGGCAGACACTGTGAGTGTTACCATTGATATTTTTTCACCTACAGATTTCACACCTTCGTTTGATACGGAAGTAAACTGTGAAACAGGTGAAGTTACTCTACTGAATACTACAGGTGGAGAATCCTTTTTGGATTTTACCTGGGTAATCAATGGGGATGAGCTCTATAACTCTTTCAATGCAACCCATCAGTTTGATGATCTTTCTGGTACCAATACAGTTGGCCTGCTGGCCATAGATGAGGGTTGCCAATTGGACGAACTTGTTACCGAAGAGATCTCTGCTCTGGCAGATGTCACCGCCGAAATAGGAAATGCAGCTACGACGAATTGTGGGTTGGATATAGAATTAGAGAATACTTCCGTAAACGGAATCTCTTATTTGTGGGATTTTGGCGATGGTAATACATCTACAGAAGCAAGTCCAGTGCATACATACAGCGAATTTGGCTCTTATACCATAACCCTAACGGCTACCAATGCATCTACTTGTAATGGTGAAGATCAGGCCGCCATCGATGTTGATTTTGTTGAGCCTCCTGAACTCAATCAGAGCCTTAACTTATCGCAATTCGGAACTTGCAGCGAATTAAATCTGAGTGGAAACATTTCAGACCTTATTAATATACAAGACCTTACATGGTTTATTGATGGTGAAGAAGTGGGTATAGGAGCAGAATTTGAAACAGAATTACCCAGTCAGGGAATCTATACTATAGAAGTCGAAATTATACCGGTGGGTTGTCCAAATACATTCACCTTAACTGATCAAGTAGAGCTTGTTTCTGAATTGCCTCTTGATTTAGGTCCAAATAGAAGCATTTGTTACGATCAGGAAGGTATTACTTTGGAGAATCTTACTGATATCGGGCCGGCAAACTACCTGTGGTCGCCAGGTGGTGAAACAACTTCCGAAATCTTCATTACAAATCCGGGTTCATATTCTGTATTCGTAACTACTGGTATTTGTTCTGATGAGGTTAGCGTAGACATCACTTTAGGTGAGAGAGTTAATCCGGATGCTGCTATTAGAATTTGCGAAGGAGTAAATACGCTTTTAGAAGTGCCAGTATCCTATCGGGAATTTAACTGGGATAATGGATCAACAGACAATACCATTTATGTTGAAGAAGCAGGAGAATTTGAATTTAATTACATTGATCAGAATGGGTGTTACCAGGAGGGTACTTTCACGGTAACAGCAGACCCTGCAGATGCCAATGTTTTTATTCCGAATGCTTTCACTCCGAATGGAGATGGAATAAACGATATTTTCAAACCATCTCTCAATGACCTGGACGAATACGAATTGCGAATTTTTAATCGCTGGGGGCAACAATTGTTTTATACTGACGACCCTACCCGAGGGTGGAATGGATCAGATGGGGGTAACGATTATTTTGTACCCAATGGAATTTATGCTTACCTGGTAAAATACAGTGGGCTTTGCAGTCAGGATAAAGTAGAAAAAACAGGCTTTATAACACTAATGAGATAACCTATTCATTCTTTGATAAATCTTTAAGGATATCTTCAATATCGGTTTCGGTATCTGAGAGAACTTTTTTGCAGTGTTTGATAATCTCTGTTGCTCTTTTAACCTTACTAGAGAGTTCATCTACAGCTATTTCTTCTCCTTCAATTTTTGAAAGAATTTCTTCTAACTCTTCTATTAAATCTTCGTAAGATTTTTTCTTAGCCATTCTCAGATTATTTTGCTTTTAATTTCCCCTTTAGATAATAGTGTACTGATTTCATCTCCTTTATTAACAGTGCTAGTTTTTCTCAAGGGCGCACCTTTAAAATAGGTAATGGAATAACCTCTTTTAAGTGTTTGAACGGGATCAAGAATACGAACTTTTTCTTCGCTATGCGCTAGCCAGCCACTCAATGATTCGATGTATTCATCAGTACCCATGGAAACTCTTAAAGTTAAATCGTCTAATATTTTAGAGTGACCGTCCGTACTTTTCAGGGCTGCCTGGTCTAGGGCCGGCACAATTCTCTTGGTGAGATCGTATTTCTTCTCCTTTAGATTATGGGTTGAAACGTAGACAATTTTAGACCCTGTAGAACTGAGTAAATTTTGCTCATTTCTAAGCAAACGGATGGCGGCTTTTCCTATTCCATCTTCCAGGCGATGCAGGTTGTTTTTGTTTCTCTCAATAATTGTCCGCCTAATAAAAGTCAAACGCTGAGCAGATGAATGAATCTTTACTTCGAATTCTTCAAAACCATTAAGTATAAAACTGGCTAATTCTGATGGAGTAGTTAAGTTCTTGTAGGCAACCTGCTCTGCTACCGTGAGATTTGAAGAATGACCAATTCCGGTCAGCACAGGAATAGGAAATTGGCAGATTAATTTAGATAAAGAGTAGTTGTCATAGCAATCTAATCCAGTTTCTCCACCACCGCCTCGTATTATTGCAACTGCATCAAACTGATCTTTTCTGATTTTAATCATTTCCATGACTCTGGAAATACTTGATACGGCAGCATCCCCCTGAACCAATGCCGGGAATAGTTCCTGATGGATCAAGCTATTGTATTTGCTGGCACCCAGAATCTTCTTGAAATCTCCATAACCCTTGCTGGTCTCAACTGAGATAATAGCAATTTTCTTAATTACTAAGGGTAAAAATGTTTTTCTATTGATATCAAAAATATTCTCTGATTTAAGCTTGGCAATTGCTTCGTTGCGCAGCCTAGTCATCTCGCCCAATGTATGGGTAGGATCTATATCTAGAATATTTAGACTTAAACCATAGACAGGGTGAAATCCTATCTTACACCTGAATCGTATTTGCATTCCATCAGAGAGTTCCTTTTGGGTTACAGTTAAGAATTTGTCATTCAGGGCTTTATAACGACTGCTCAGGATAAAACCTTTCAAATCTGCAACGATCTTTCCTTCCTTTTTTTCAACCAACTGCGGGTAGCAGTGCCCACTCTGAGTATAGTGATTGAGCTTGAGTATTTCAGCACTGATCCAATAAGCCCCACTATATATCTTATTCAGTTGCGACTGAACGCTAAGTGCCAGTTCGCTCAGTGAATATGTTTTATCACCGCTCAATTCTAACTTTTAATTCTTGGATGTATTCTTTAGAAAGCGGTTTTAGGACTATATCCATCAAATCTGTGCGACTCTCCGCCTTTTTTTGATCTTCTGGATCAATAGAAGCCGTCAGTAAAATTACCTTGGGTTTTTGTGATAGGTTATGGTTCTCCAGGCTATCTAAAAAAGTCCACCCATCTATCTCTGGCATATGGAGGTCTAGAAAAACCAAATCAGGACTCAGCGACTCAAGCTTTTCCAAAGCTAGAGCCGAATTTTCAAAGGTGTGGTACTCTTCTGCAAAAAGCATTTTTTTTAAAATCGTTTCGCAAACCAGATTTGAAATGGGGTCATCATCTACAATAAATACTGTCTTTAGCATAGCTAAGATTTACCTATCAAATGTATTAGTTCTTGCAAACAAAACAACCACAATTCAATTGTTAATATATTTGCCATTCATCTGAAAAGTATGATAACCACCGAAAATTTACTCGACGCCAGATTTTCTGATCTTGAACCTCAATTAAAGGATGAAATTCTCTCCATAGGGGAGGTTGTAGAAGTAAAAGAAGGTGATGTTCTCCTGAAAATGGGTCAGTTTATTCGCTCTACTATGCTTATTTTAGATGGTAGGATCAAGATTTACCGCGAAGACGAAGATGGCAACGAATTCTTAATGTACTACCTGGAGCCAGGAAATGCCTGCGCATTTTCTATCATGTGTGCAATGAATAATGAAAAGAGTCAGGTTACGGCTGTTGCAGATACAGAGGCTACATTATTGTCGGTTCCTTTTGAGTCTACCGCAAAATGGATGCACGATTTTAGAAGTTGGGACGAATTTGTAATAAAAACCTATCGGGGAAGATTTGAAGAATTGCTGCTAACCTTAGATCATATTGCGTTTAGATCTATGGATGAAAGGCTTGTATTTTATCTCAAGAGAAAAATGGAAGGGGAGGGAGATGAGCTTCACATTTCGCATCAGCAAATTGCTCGTGATCTGAATTCGGCCAGGGAAGTTATTTCCAGACTGCTAAAGAAAATGGAACAACGCGGAGCACTGCAGTTAGAAAGGTCTATGATCAGAATAAAAGATTTAGATAAATTACTGTAGTTAAATGTTATATTCTCTCAATGTGACCATCATCACCCCATTGTGCGAATAATAAACAGACCTTTGTCGCCGCAAAGATAGAGCGACACCTATGTTAGAAATTTTTGGATATGTTTCAGCCCTGGTCATCGGTATTACCCTCGGTTTAATCGGTGGCGGTGGATCAATACTTACAGTCCCGGTGCTTGTTTACCTGATGGGATTAGACCCTGTAATGGGAACGGCCTACTCTCTTTTTGTGGTAGGTTCCGCATCTGTTGCCGGTAGCATAACATTTTACCGAAGAAAACTGGTAAGTGTTAAAACTGCGGTAATATTTGGTATTCCCTCTATAATAATGGTCTACATAACCCGAAGGTATATTGTTCCTGCAATACCTGATGAAATATTCGAAGTAGCGGGTTTGATGGTAACGAAAGACCTGTTTCTGATGGTCTTATTCGCATTACTGATGGTTTTTGCCTCATACTCTATGATTAAGGGCAAAAAGAAATTGGCAGAAGAAGAGCAGCCCCATGCGCAGAAATTCAATTATCCGGGCATACTATTAGAAGGTGCGGTAGTTGGCCTATTAACCGGACTTGTAGGTGCTGGAGGTGGCTTTTTAATTATACCGGCCCTCGTAATTTTTTCAAAACTCGACATGAAGCTGGCTGTAGGTACATCGCTGGTTATTATTGCTGCCAAAAGTCTGATTGGCTTTCTAGGTGATGTGGCCAATTACGAAATAGACTGGGTTTTCCTGGCCATCTTTACATCCATATCTGTAGTAGGCATCTTTCTTGGTGCAGCATTGTCTAAGAAAATACCCGGCGAAAAGCTCAAAAAATCTTTTGGGTGGTTTGTGCTCGCAATGGGTATATACATATTGGTAAAAGAACTGTTTCTATAGAAACCAACCGATATCCGGCATTTCAATGCATTTGTAACTGCTATCACCTTCTTTTCAGATCCCATTACCGACCTTTGTGCAATCAAATTAAAATAGAGTTTAATAAATAAGATAAATATTTAAAAAATGAGAGTAGAACAGATATATACAGGTTGTTTGGCTCAAGGAGCTTATTACATTGAAAGCGACGGTGAAGTAGCCATCATTGACCCCCTAAGAGAGGTGAAGCCTTACATTGAAAAGGCCGCTCTTGAAGACAGTAAAATAAAGTACGTTCTTGAAACACATTTTCATGCAGACTTTGTTTCTGGGCATTTAGATCTAGCAAAGGCTACTGATGCTAAAATCGTTTTTGGACCTAATGCTCAGCCAAAATTTGACGCTCATGTTGCCAAAGACATGGAAGATCTTCCCCTGGGAAAAGTCAAAATTAGAGTATTGCACACTCCTGGTCACACAATGGAAAGCACAACCTATCTTCTTCTAGATGAAAATGGCAAAGAGCACGCCATTTTCACAGGCGACACCCTTTTCTTAGGAGACGTAGGACGACCTGACTTGGCTGTAAAAACTGACCTTACTCAGGAGCAGCTCGCTGAACATCTATACGATTCGTTGCGAACTAAATTAATGACCTTACCCGATAATGTTATTGTTTATCCTGGTCATGGAGCTGGATCTGCTTGTGGAAAGAACATGAGAAAAGAGACAGTGGGAACTGTGGGAGAAGAGAAAGAAACGAACTACGCGCTTAGAGATGATATGACAAAAGAAGAGTTTGTCAAAGAAGTTACGGAAGGTCTTCTTCCACCACCTTCTTACTTCCCTAAGAATGCAGTTATGAACAAGGAAGGGTATGAGAGTATTGAAGAAGTGCTAGATAGAGGTCTTCAAGCTCTTTCGCCAGATGCTTTTGAAGCAGCGGCTAACGAAACAGGAGCCCTGGTTCTTGATACGCGCCATCAGGATGAATTTGCGAAGGGATTTATTCCTAACTCAATCTTTATTGGAATAGATGGCAACTTTGCGCCATGGGTAGGAGCCATGATTACTGATATCAAACAAGAGCTTCTCATTGTTGCCGATGAAGGAAGAGAAGAAGAAGTAGTAACCAGACTTGCAAGAGTTGGTTACGACAATGCAATTGGTTTCTTAAAAGGCGGATTTAATGCATGGAAGAAAGAAGGCAAAGAGGTGGATTCTCTTAAGAGCATAAGCCCCGAAGAATTTGCTTCAACTTATAAGTCTGATTCTCCATTGGTAATAGATGTTAGAAAACCCGGAGAGTTCGATTCAGAACATGTTGATAAAGCCATAAATATACCGCTTGATTATATCAATGAGCATATGGCGGAGTTCACCCACGATCAGGATCAGTACATCCACTGCGCCGGAGGTTACAGGTCTATGATTGCGTCTTCCATACTTAAAGCACGCGGGTTTGATAACCTGGTGAATATTGAAGAAGGATTTAAAGGGATAACAGAAAAAACAGATATTCCAGTAACGGATTATGTATGTCCTTCAACAACTAAATAAACTTTAATTATAAAACTGCAAGGGGCGGCTTGAATGCCGTCCCTTCATATATAAAATTCAATTATTATGTCATTTTTTTCATTTGGAACAAAAGCTGAAACAGACTTAAGCTCTGAAGAGTTTAAAACGAAAATGGATGCAGATCCAAAAGCTGAGCTACTCGACGTGAGAACTGCCGGAGAGTATGCGGAAGGAGCAATAAATAATGCAAAGAACATAGATTTCTTTTCTTCAAACTTCAGATCGCAGATCGAAGCGTTGCCTAAAGACAAGAATTACTATGTGTACTGCAGATCCGGAAACCGGAGCGGACAAGCCGTTAAATTTCTCAAGAGCAAAGGTTACGAAGCATTCAACCTTGACGGAGGCATTATGTCTTGGTCGTACTAATCGAATACAAACAAAATCAACAAAACATGTTAGAATTGATCAGAGAGCCTTGGCCGTGGTACATTTCCGGAGCTATAATTGCCGGAATCATGGTGCTATTAATTTTCTTCGGAAAGTCCTTTGGGTTCAGCGGCAATTTCAGAACGATTTGTGCCATATCAGGTGCTGGTAAACAGTGTAAATTTTTTGATTTTGACTGGAAGGCTCAAAGATGGAATCTCTACTTTTTGGTAGGTTCTGTTCTGGGAGGTTTTATCACATCAAAATGGCTGATGAATGGTGAACCTGTGCAGATATCAGAAGCAACAATCGAAGACCTTTCAAAACTCGGTTTACAAGAACCCATGGCTATTCAGCCCCAGGATATTTTCAATTGGCAATATCTCTGGAGTTTTGAGGGCATCGTTATGATGGTTGTCGGGGGGTTCCTGGTTGGTTTTGGTTCGCGCTACGCGGGAGGATGTACTTCAGGTCATGCCATTTCAGGGCTATCTACCCTGCAGCTTCCATCACTGGTGGCAGTAATAGGTTTTTTTATCGGTGGCTTATTCACCACATTCGTCATACTTCCACTTTTATTGGGATGAGATTTCTAATGGTGTTCATAGCATTGTTTAGCTTGACTCATCAAAAAGGGGAGGCCCAGCACATTCATGAAGAGTTGGCTGACTCCCTGAAAAGAACTTGTAAAATTGAGAGTATCAATGATATATTCACAAAAGGTACCTGGGGAGGACATGTTCGGAATTACTTCATGGTTACGGATCATATTGGAGATTACAAAACACAATATGCCGATGCAATAGGTATGAAGATTCACTATACAACAGCTGAATATCGTGGATTCAGTATGGCATTGGGGGGTATTTTCTCTTTTGATTTGTTCAGTTCTGACCTGGCCGAATTAGATCCGCGGGCAGGAAGATACCCTGCTTATGAGCTTCAGCTTTTTGATATAGAGAATCCAGAGAACAAGTATGACCTTGACAGACTTGAAGAGCTATATCTTAAGTATTCATTTGGAAAGAAAAGCTCCATTCTAGTTGGGAGACATCAAATATTTACACCTTTTGTAAATCCCGCGGATGGAAGAATGAAGCCCTATGCCTTTCAGGGAGCAACTTTAGACTTTGGAGAAATAGAAAACACCAGGTTTCAACTCTCTTTTATCACACATGTCTCGCCGAGAAGCACCGTTGAGTGGCACAGAATAGAAGACTCATTGGGAAAGTATAGCACAGGTGTCAATCCCAAAGGAGAGCATGCTGAATACGAAGATCACATTGAGTCAGATGGATTACTAATACTCGGATTTGATCGGAAGTTTGGGAAATCCTTGAATATTTCAGGCAATTATTATTATGCTGATAATGTTTTATCTACCGCTTACCTTAAAGCAGAGTATACTAAACAACTAAATCCTAATTTGAGGCTTTTAGCAGGCTTAGAAGGAGTTACTGAAAATAAAGTAGGAAACGGTGGTAACGAAAGTGAAGACCATGCTTATATGTGCCCCCAGGATAATAATTACGGTGTAGGATATACCGTGGGAGCAGAGTACAAAACATTTAACTTTTCAGTGAGCGGTTTAAGCATGGCAGATCAGGGAAGGTTTTTGTTTCCCAGGGAGTGGGGTAGAGAGAATTTCTTTGTAACGATTCCGAGAGGTAGAATTGAAGGCTTAGGAGATGCGCGTCTTTACAGGTTTCATTTAGGCAAGAAGTTTAAATCAGGACTCATTGCCCAGTTAGACTATACCTATCTAGATGGTCCCGGAACTGATACCGTGGAATTGAATAAGTACAGAATACCCAATTACAACCAGGTAAATCTGGATCTGGCTTATGAATTTCACGGTTGGATGAAGGGTACCACACTACATTTTCTTTATGTATACAAAGAAGCGAAGGAAGAAGTGGTGCCAGAAGTTGAGTATTACCAGGCAAACTTTAATCATTTTAATTTGGTAGCAAACGTATTATTTTAATTATGAGAGCAATTAAATACATTTTAGCAGGAATATTATTCGGAATTGTCATGACGAAGTCTGAAGCCATATCCTGGTACAGAATTCAGGAGATGTTCAGATTTCAAAGCTTCCACATGTACGGTATTATTGGAACTGCTGTGGTGGTTGGAGCAATAGCTGTAGCTATTATAAAGAAGTTCAAATTAAAGGATATTGCAGGCAATCTCATTCAATTTCCCAACAAGGCCAAAACCTGGTCACGTTATATAATCGGTGGAACCATTTTCGGAATGGGGTGGGCACTCACGGGTGCTTGTCCCGGACCCATGTTCGTAAATCTTGGTTATGGATTCAGTGTCTTTATTGTTGTGATTGCAGCTGGCGTACTGGGAACTTATTTCTACGGCTTCATTATGAAGCGATTACCGCATTAACCATAAAAAATACCTTCATCTGGATATTCTATTCGAGCCGTATCTGAAGACTCGATTAAACTTTCATGTTGTGAATTATTGCATATCTATCTCCAGTTAGATTTGGCTGATAGATCTCATTTGGATAGAGAGCAAAGAAGAATTAACAAATAATTAGCAAATTCAATTTGTATCTCATCTAAGTCCTATCTAATTTTGTTCTTAGAATTTTAGGAACAATGAAGTATTTCGCTTCGGTAATTCTTATTCTTTTTATAGGTGTTTGCCTTCAGCCTTTCTCGGCAGGAGTTAATCAGAGTTGTCAGAAATCCGGCAGCAAATTAGATAATTCTGAATCTCACCTTTCTACGGTTTATTCTACACAATCTCATGCGCCTATTTTTTGGGCAGTTGAAATTGAAGATTCCGAAGAAGAAGAAAAATCCATTTTTGCAAGGGCCCAGGCATCCTTAGCCAGCAATTCACTGCTAGCGATCGTTTGCGCGTGCATTATGGGTTGTATAGCTGCCTTGCTTAAGGTGCGCTTGAACAGATTCAAGCCCGAAACTCACAGGCACTACAAAGTTCCATTATTCGTGGAAGTTTGTAATTACAGAATTTGATTCTATTCCTGTTCTTCAGTTCATCTGAAGACCCCTTTCCAGACCGGAAATAAATTCCCTTTGAATAAATTTTAAAGGGCACTTTTCGTGCATTTCTGCACGCTCATATTCATTCAACTTTATTCTGAAATAATGAACAGAATTACAATATCTGGGCTACTACAGTTAATTTTTCTAATAGTAGTATCCGGATGTGCATCGCACACTAAAGAACACGAAGCTGAAACAAAGTTTCTTGTAACATCTCCTGTAGTTAAAGATACGATCATTACACAGGAATATGTAAGTCAAATTCGCTCAATTCAACACATTGAACTCAGGGCTCTTGAAAAAGGATACCTCCAGAACATTTATGTTGATGAAGGGCAGTTTGTAAAGAAGGGGCAGACGATGTTTCAAATTATGCCGCTTTTATATCAGGCAGAATTACAAAAGGCAGCTGCCGAAGCCAATTTTGCCGAAATAGAGTATAAAAACACAAAAGCTCTAGCCGATAGTAATATAGTGTCTGAAAATGAATTGGCACTGGCAAAAGCCAATTACGACAAGGCAAAAGCTGCGCTTTCACTTGCTGAAGTTCACCTGGGTTTTACTGAGATAAAGGCTCCCTTTGATGGAATAATGGACCGATTTCATGTGAGATTGGGAAGTCTGGTAGACGAAGGAGATCTTTTAACTACCCTCTCAGATAACAGCATGATGTGGGTTTATTTCAACGTTCCCGAAGCGGAGTACCTGGAGTACATAACCCACACCAATAGGGATAGTCTGCAAGTGGTTACCCTTGAAATGGCAAATGGAAAGCTCTTTGATCAAAAGGGAATAGTAGAAACCATTGGGGCCGACTTCAATAACGAAACCGGAAATATTCCCTTCAGAGCAACTTTCTCAAATCCTAAAGGGATACTTAGACATGGTGAAACCGGAAATGTTTTGGTACAAACGCCATTGAATAATGCCATCCTGATTCCTCAGAAAGCAACCTTCGAAGTACTTGATAAGAAATATGTTTTCGTGATAAATGAAGAAAGCCAGATTGAATCAAGACAAATAAAAATAGGCGAAGAGCTACCTCATATTTACGAAGTTGCTGAAGGTCTGGATACGGATGATAAAATCTTATTGGAAGGGCTACGATTGGTTCGTGAAAACGACCACATCAGTTACAATTTTCTTAATCCCGATTCAGTAATAGCGGCATTGGAATTATACGCAGAGTAAGGTAGAACAAAACTGAAAAAATATGTTTAAGAAAATCATACACAGACCGGTATTTGCCATTGTAATTTCTGTGGTAATCATTTTTGTTGGAACCCTGTCAATCAGACAACTTCCCGTATCACAATTTCCGCAAATTGCACCTACTACAGTCAATATTTTCATCGCCTATCCCGGGGCAAGTGCGGATGTATTGGTAAAATCAACGCTCATCACTTTAGAAAACTCAATTAATGGAGTGCAAGGTATGCGCTACATGGCTACTGATGCCACTAGTGCAGGCGAAGCTACACTAAGAGTCATATTTGAACCCGGAACAGATCCCAACCAGGCGGTAATTCGTGTAAAAACCCGGGTTGACCAGGTTATGCCTCTTTTGCCAGAGCTCGTGCAAAGAGAAGGTGTTATCATAACGCCTATTCAGCCGAGTATGCTTATGTACGTAAATCTCTACAGTAAAGAGAAATCAATTGACGAAAAATTCCTGTACAACTACGCCAATGTCCACATGATACCTGAAATAAACAGGATTAATGGTGTAGCGCGTGCCACAATTTTGGGGAGCAGAAGGTATGCAATGCGTGTATGGCTAAATCCGGATAGAATGCGTGCTTACAACATTTCAGTAGATGAAGTGATGGAAGCAATGAGTGAGCAGAGTATCATTGGTAGGCCTGGTCGTTTAGGAAGAAGCTCTGGTATCAAAGCTCAGGCTTTGGAATACGTACTCACTTTTAAGGGAAGACTAAACAAAGCTGAGGAATATGGAGATATAATTATACGAGCCAATTCAGAAGGAGAGAGTTTAAGATTAAAAGATATTGGACGGGTTGAATTGGGAAGTGAATTTTTTGACATCTACTCCAACCTGGATGGAAAACCATCAGCTGCAATAGTTTTAAAACAAAATTACGGCAGCAATGCGAGCGAAGTAATTGCTGAGGTGAAAACCAAGCTGAATGAAATGAAAGCATCTTTTCCCCCCGGTGTTGATTACAAAATCAGTTATGACGTGTCGCAATTCCTAGATGCATCTATCGAACAAGTTCTCCATACGCTGCGAGATGCCTTTATTCTCGTTGCACTTGTTGTATTCATTTTTCTGGGTGACTGGCGTTCAACTCTTATCCCCATACTTGCCGTTCCCGTATCATTAATCGGTGCATTTTTTGTTATCCAGTTTTTCGGTCTATCAATTAATCTTGTCACCCTTTTTGCCCTTGTTCTGGCTATCGGAATTGTAGTTGATGATGCAATAGTTGTGGTAGAAGCCGTGCATGCCAAGATGGAAGAAGAAAACATTACTCCTTACATGGCAGTGAAGAAGGTTATGGGTGAGATAAGTGGGGCCATAATTGCCATCACTATGGTAATGGTTTCCGTATTTCTTCCTATTTCATTTATGAGCGGACCAGTTGGAACCTTTTACAGGCAGTTTTCCATAACCATGGCCAGTGCCATTATCATCTCAGCCATTATTGCTCTTACTCTAACTCCGGTTCTATGCGCTATGTTATTAAAGAATCAACACGGCAACCAAAGACGATCGCATTTACTGAACAGAGCTCTGGATGCATTCAATTCAGGATTTGAAAAAGTTACGGGAAAATACGTATCGGTATTAAGGAAGATTATCAATAGAAAGGTGATTACCTGGAGCGTATTAGCCGCTTTCTGTATCGGTATATTCATTGAAAACCAATTTTTACCTGGTGGATTTATTCCCAGCGAAGATCAGGGAACCATTTACGCCATTATTCAAACACCTCCCGGAGCAACTTTGGAGCGCACAAATGAAGTATCGAGAGAACTGCAGAAGATTTGCGAAGAAGTTGAGGGTGTTGAATCCGTTTCGTCATTGGCCGGATATGAAATCATGACTGAAGGTCGTGGATCAAATGCCGGAACCTGTCTGATCAACCTGGAAAATTGGTCAGAAAGAGAGCACTCTGTTACAGAGATCATGGAAGAGTTGGAGGAGAAATCTAAAGGACTGGGAGCAGTTGTTGAATTCTTCGAACCTCCAGCCATTCCGGGTTTCGGTTCTTCTGGTGGATTTTCGCTACGATTATTGGATAAAACTACCAGTACTGATTATCAGGAATTTGATAAAATCAATCAGCAGTTTATTGATAACTTACAGGAGCGTCCTGAATTAACCGGACTCTTTACCTTCTTTGCTGCCAATTATCCCCAATACGAGCTCGAAATTGACAATAAGGCGGCCATGCAAAAAGGCGTTTCTCTGGGCAAGGCCATGGAAAATCTGGATATCTTAATCGGTAGTACTTACGAGCAAGGCTTTATTCGGTTTGGAAGATTTTTTAAAGTTTACGTTCAATCTTCTCCCGAGTTCAGGAGACTGCCTTCGGATATTCTCGATTTATATGTTAAAAATAATCGGGATGAAATGGTTCCGTACTCTTCCTTTATGAAGCTAAAGAAGACACAGGGTCCCAATGAAATTACCCGGTATAATATGTATAATTCGGCTGCGATCAGGGGATTACCGGCGAAGGGCTACACAACAGCTGACGCAATTAATGCCATTCGAGAAACTGCCGAAGCAACACTTCCAAGAGGCTATGACATTGCCTGGGAAGGTTTGTCTTACGACGAAGCTTCGAGAGGAAACGAGTCGCTGTACATATTCATTATCGTACTGATTTTTGTATACCTCGTCCTGGCAGCTCAATATGAAAGTTTCATTATTCCCTTTGCCGTTGTTTTATCTCTGCCTATTGGAGTTTTTGGATCTTTTGTTCTGTTAAAGGCACTGGGTCTTGCAAATGACATATATGCGCAGGTCGGGCTCATTATGCTAGTGGGGCTCTTAGGAAAAAATGCAGTTTTAATTGTAGAGTTTGCTATTCAAAAGCACAGACATGGTTCTTCCATATTAGATGCGGCAATTGAAGGAGCCAAAGTCAGGTTTCGGCCCATTTTGATGACATCCTTTGCATTCATTGCAGGATTAATTCCCCTTGTTATAGCCACAGGGGCAGGAGCCATAGGAAATAGAACTATAGGTGCCTCAGCGATGGGAGGTATGCTATTTGGAACGATTTTCGGCGTGCTTATCATTCCCGGGCTCTATTACATTTTTGCTCGACTTGCCAATGGAAGAAAGCTTATCAAGGATGAATACGACAGACCATTAACAGAAGAACATAACCACAAGAAAAACAACTGAAATGAAAAGGCTCAATTTTAAAATTATTGCGGTTCTATCTCTATTTGCAGTTCTATCTTCCTGTGCACCCAAGCTAATGCAAAAGGTAGAAGATACATCAATACCCAAGGCCTATAATAAGTCAGTAGATACGCTCAACTCTGCTCAGATCAATTGGAGGGAGTATTTTACAGATCTCTACTTAAATGCACTCATTGATACTGCATTGAAAAATAATCAGGAATTAAATATTCTACTTCAAGAAGTACAAGTTTCCCATAATGAGATAAGGGCCCGCAAGGGAGAGTATTTGCCTTTCATAGGTATAGAAGGTGAGGCTGGAGTTGAAAAAGTGGGAAGGTATACCAGTCAGGGAGCGAATGATGCCAATACCGATATTAAACCCGGGGTTGAATTTCCAGACCCTCTACCAAACTATATGCTAGGGGCTTATGCCACCTGGGAAATTGACGTATGGAAAAAGCTGCGCAACGCAAAGAAATCAGCGGTTTTAAAATATCTATCTACTGTTGAGGGTAAGAATTTCATGGTTACCCATCTCATTGCTGAGATTGCAAATTCTTATTACGAGCTACTCGCACTTGACAATCAATTAGAGATTATAAATCAGAATATACAAATTCAACGAAATGCGCTTAGAATTGTAAAGCTTGAAAAGCAATCTGCGAAGGTTACAGAGTTAGCCGTTAAGCGATTTGAAGCTCAGGTTCTGGGTACGAGAAGTTTGAAGTATGAAATCAATCAAAGAATTTTTGAACTTGAGAATAAGTTGAATTACCTGGTGGGTAGGTACCCTCAGCCAATTGAACGAAGTTCTGCGCAGTTTATGGATTTGCTTCCGGATACAATTTATTCGGGTGTTCCTTCTCAATTGCTTTCGCTTAGACCTGATATCAGACAGGCAGAACAGGAATTGGCAGCTGAAAAGCTCGATGTAAAAGTTGCGAGGGCTAATTTCTACCCATCCTTTCAAATCTCTGCCGGGGTTGGTTTCAATGCATTTAAGCCTGAATATTTTATAAGGAGTCCTGAATCAATTCTATTTTCATTGATTGGCGAATTGGCAGCGCCACTTATAAACCGAAATGCTATTAAGGCGGAGTACTACTCTGCCAATAACAGGCAAACCCAGGCCGTTTATAATTATGAGAAAACTATACTCAATGCCTATGTTGAAGTGGCTAATCAAATGTCAATGATTGAAAACTTGAGACAGAAGTACAATTTAAAGTCTCAACAGGTAGATGCTCTGATTTCTTCTGTTAAGATTTCAAATGATTTGTTCAAATCTGCCAGGGCAGATTATATGGAAGTCTTGCTCACTCAAAGAGATGCACTTGAATCTAGGTTTGAACTTATTGAGACCAAAAAGCAGCAAATGAATGCTATGGTTAATATGTACCAGGCCCTAGGAGGAGGATGGAATTAAAATATGGGGTCTTAATTCTATTCTGAATTTGAGCTTTTAAGATGGAAATTATGAAAGTAAGATAGTTGAATAACAGGTGAATTAATAAACTCGCCAGAAGCTACTTTATCAGACTGATAGTTGAATCC
>Ga0207419_1001667_pt1 | contig 16073 bp, 13 predicted proteins | sample ElkSloMetagenome_4_FD_184723 | JGI IMG/M metagenome (GOLD analysis project Ga0207419, IMG submission 184723) | Hot spring microbial communities from Elkhorn Slough, Monterey Bay, USA - MD2A (version 2) | ecosystem: Environmental > Aquatic > Marine > Intertidal zone > Estuary: Microbial mat ...
CGTGCCGTCTCCGTCGTTTTACGGTGAACCAGTGCGGTAAGCGCGGTTACGCCTGCGTGGAGCAACTGGTGAACCCGAAGGGCGGAGTAATCTGTGACTGAGATTGTTTTCAGAATTTTGAATTGGTGTTAAAAAAAATTTAGAGAAGTATAGATCTATACGGACAATCAACCGACTCAACTGCTACCATATAACTAACCTAGCAATACCGAGCATAATATTACACTTAGCTCGCTCCTTGGGGTGGGCTTTTAATAATTTGGGTTATGACTCTAGAGCAACAAATCTGATAGAATAATTTTGGTAAAATTCGGATTCAAACATGAAATCAGACGCTCAAAGTACCCAAGGTGCAGATGCAGTAGATCGAGCGATCGCCCAGGGAATTGATTTAGATGGAACTCCTATTCCTCAAGACAAATTGAATCTCTACAATCAAGTCATGGGGTTAGAAGCTGGACGTCAGCGTAGTGGAGTATCGAATACAATGCGATCGCGGATTGTGCGGATCGGTGCGAAACACATCTCTCAAGAAGAACTCAATCAAATGCTAACTGAAGCGGGGTTTGAAGGGCTGAAACCCAAAGAAATAGCATTTTATTATGCAGCGAAGTCTTAATCTAAAATTCTCGAAATTTAGGGCGCAAACTGAACGCGCCCCTAGAAATTGTAGCCTATTCAAGCTGAATGAGTGGCTGTTTTACAGGGAGTTTCCGCGTGGGAACGAGGACAAGTTTCTAAGTCTTCTGAAATCGGAGTTGTGGAATTTAAACCAATCCAACTTTCGATCACATCGGGATCAAAGCCGACTCGATAAATTTCTTCCACTAAAATTAAAGGACGACGAATTAACAAAGGATCAGCGATCATTAAATTTAAGGCGGCTTCTTCATTGAGTTGACTGGGATCAACTTCGCCAGATTTAATCCGAGGTGCGCTGCTATTAAACCAGTCTGTTACAGGTAAATCACCGAAGAAAGGACGTAGTTTTTGGGGTGTCCAAGATTCAGTTAAGAGGTTACGAGCGTCTAAATTGTGGCCGGCTGATTGTAGTAAGGCTTTTTGCTTCGTGTTATTTTTACATCCGGGTTTTTCATAGAAAATAACATTAGCCATAATTCATACTCCTGGCATTTATCTATAATTTACAATTTGTTCTTTCCTCGCACTATCAAATTCGATACAGATTTAGCTTTATATTAACTTTGACGCTTAAATTAACTAACTTTAGATATTGACAAAATTGATATTTTGTGGATAAATCTGACTCCCAGAGGAATAAAAACAGCTTATTCAAGCAGGCTTATGAGTATATTTCAAAACTCGCTATGATTGCATCAACCAAAAGACTAACTTTATGTATTGGCGAGGGAGTCTTGAGCTTGCCATATTGGTATTGTGACTGGTTTTGTTGAGGTGAACTGGCTGATGTTGAAATATTCACGCTGCCAGTTCTATTTCTATATATCCTCCGCCTCTTGCTAACCCGACATCACTTACTGATTAGATTAATGGAACCGCTCAACTCATACATTCAGCTTTCTGCTGTGTTTGAGGTCTTCGTTAATCTTCTAAGTACCCAGACATAAATAAACAGCTTTGTATCAAGAAAGATTAAAAAGTGCTGAAATCCTTTACTGTTGCTTGTCTGTAGCAAGATTGCCTGACTTCACAGTTAACTTTAATTTTGTCCGACTACTTTATAAGTGCTTTATTTCTAGTGAGATGACTGAATAACCTTCCTAATAGAGTTTTCTAGAGAAATGTTACAGCAATGATTACCTAAAGAGTGAAAACTATTCTCAGACCTAAGACCCAAAAACTAAAATTAATATGAGATGCGGCTATACTGGATTGAGAGGCACATTATAGAGCTAGTAATTGGGAATGGGTGTTAAAAAACTTGTAGAGCTGACCGATACTTTAGTGAGTGGTCGGACAGGAAACCCTTTGAGCTATATCCATAAAATGATCCTGACCGAATCGTTGCAGGAGACCCGGAAGACCTATGATCAAATCGCCCTTGAAAATGGCTACTCTCCAAGCTACCTCAAAAATGGAGCCGCTCCGAAGTTATGGAATCTGTTGTCAGATCTCCTGGGTGAAAAAGTCACCAAAATCAACTGTCGTTTTCTACTCGAAAAAAAATTAATTCATTCAGTTGCTTTTAAGGATAAAAACTTCAATAAAATCTCAGATAGAGTCAGTCTAGAATTCCCAGAAGGACAAGTACCACTCGCCTCTGAATTTTATATTGAGCGATCGCCAATAGAGTCTATTTGTTATCAAGAAATTCAAAAACCTCGCTCTCTCATTCGCATCAAAGCACCGCGAAAAATGGGTAAAAGCTCGCTGATGGTGAGAATCCTGACTTTTGCAAAAAACCAGGGATTTAAAACGATAAAAATTAGCCTCAACCGTGCCGAAAGCAAAGTTTTCTCCTCAACCGAAAAATTTCTCCGCTGGTTGTGTGCCAATACCGCCCGACAACTCGGATTAGATCCCCAACTTGATGAATATTGGGATAAAGATCTGGGGGCTTTAGTCAGTTGTACTCTCTATTTTCAGGGATATTTACTCGAACAAGTTGACCGTCCGATTCTATTAGCTCTTGATGAAGTCAATCAGCTTTTTGAATATCCATTTTTGGTGCGAGATATCCTGGTACTGTTGCGATCTTGGCATGAAGAAACTAGAGATATTAGGGAGTGGGAAAAACTTCGCTTACTTTTGGTCAACTCAATAGAAGTGTATATTCCACTTGACCTTAACAAATTACCCTTAAATATTGGTTACTCGGTCGAGTTACCCCCTTTTACCTCGGAACAAGTTTTTGATTTAGCACAACGTCATGGACTGTATCTTTATACTGAGGAGTTATCACAATTAATGAACTTAGTCGGGGGATTTCCTTATCTGGTGAGATTAGCTCTCTATCAAAGTGTCTCTCAACAAATTGATCTAAAACAACTCCTTAAAACTGCAACCAGTGATAGCGGAATTTATAGCCTCCACCTCCACAATCAAGCTTGGTATCTCCAACAACATCCCGAGTTGACAATTTTCTTTCAAAAAATTCTGATGTCTCAAACGCCTATCTCCCTTGATCAAATCGAAGCCTTTAAACTCAAGAGTATCGGGCTAATTCATCTAGAGGGTGATCAAGCAAGAGTAAGCTGTGAACTCTATCGCCAATATTTTCAGTCGAGATGGGAACCTGCACTGGCAATGCACTCTAGAAGTTTTCACTGAGGAGATCTCAAGATTGCATAAGTTCGCTGGACTCAGAGATAGGTTGGGGTAGGTGTTCATCGGGGGTTTGAAACCCCTACCTCTATGTTTGAAACTCAAGTCGATTTTGCTCAAGTGCATCTCCTAGATCCAACAACTGGTGCTGAAATCCTCGATAGTACCCAATGGAGTGGATATTCTGAGCCTTTGGTTCCCTCAATTCTAGACTCATTTCTTCTAGAACCAACAATTATTACTGAGACTTCTGACTTTAGCCTAGACAACAACTCAAATCTGATCGCCACTGATCCCTTGACCGGAGACAGCCTCACCAATACCTTTTTGCTTCCAGTGGTGGATGATACTCTCACGACAGCTCAAGATTTAGGCACAATAGAAGGGACTCAAACGGTAAGTGATTCTGTCGGAATCGATGATTTAAACGACTATTATCGCATTCAGCTTAATAGTGCTAGCAATCTCAATCTCTCTCTCGATGGTTTAACAGCAGATGCAGATTTAGAATTAATCGCCGATTACAATAGTGATGGTTTTGCTGACTACAGTGAAGTGATTGATTCCTCCTATCGCGCAGGAACCTTTTCCGACAATATTTCAGCTCGTTTACCTGCGGGAACTTATTTTATTAACGTTGAACAATATAGCGGTTCTACGCCTTACACTCTGACTGTCTCTGCAACCCCTACAACTGTTGTTGAGTCTGTTTCTGATTTTGATTCGACTCAGGGGTACGGTTTAATTAATGCTTCTGATGCGGTTAGTCGTGCAATTGGTTCTCCGGTTTCTTTTGCAGATGTTCCTGATACTTATTATCCCAATTGGGGACTCAATACAATTAACGTCGCGCAAGTTTGGAGTCAGGGTTATACAGGCGAAGGCGTGGTTGTGGCGGTACTCGATACAGGAGTTGACTACACTCACCCCGATCTTGATGGTAGAATCTGGCAAAATATTGATGAAATTCCCAATAATGGGATTGATGATGATGGGAATGGTTATGCCGATGATGTCATCGGTTGGGATTTTATTTATAATGATGCTGATCCGATGGACTTTTTTAATCACGGAACTCATGTCGCCGGAATTGTCGCCGCAGAAGCGAATGAATTTGGGGTAACTGGAGTTGCTCCCAATGCTCAAATTATGCCTGTACAAGTCATGACTGACTATTTGGGTGGAGTTGAAAGCGTGGCTTCCGGGATTTACTACGCGGTTAATAACGGTGCGGATGTGATTAATATGAGTTTGGGTTTTGAGGATAGCTTCTACAATGACCTGACTCCGCTCCAAGAAGCTGTTCAATTTGCCGCCGAGAATGGAGTGGTCGTGGTATCATCGTCTGGAAACCAAGATTGGCCTTCTCCTTTATACCCGGCTCAATACGCCACAGACTGGGGAATTGCAGTAGGCGCTTCAAACTTTTACAATTCTGTAGCAGATTTCTCCAATGATGCTGGGTTTACGCCCTTAGATTATGTGGTTGCTCCCGGTGTTGGTATTTATTCTACGACAGCCAACAACAATTATGAGTATTTCGATGGAACTTCGATGGCGGCGCCTCATGTAGCGGGTGTTGCGGCGTTGATGTTGAGTGCAAACCCCAATTTAACGGTTGCGGAAGTTGAGCAAATTTTGACAGAAACCGCCAATGACTCTGTTTTGATTGCGTGAATCTGAGCGACTTGTTAAACTCAGACGCAGAGTGCATAGGCTCAAAACTTCCAGAAATAAGTATTTGTGAAGGGGAAAACCACTCCGAGTTCAACCCAATCTCTCTTACGGTGAAATAATGAATTAAATCTTTCAGTCTGTTCTCATTCACTATCGCCAACTCAAACTTAAATCTCAATGGGTACTGCGTCAAAATACTGGAAATTGGTTAAACTCACAAGTTCAGGACAGCGGAAAATCTCTGAAATTCCGTCAGCTCAGGCATTTTTTCAGTCAGCACTAACCGAGGGGGCGACTCGTACAGAAGTCTCAGATGTAGCCATTCAGCAAAAATTGACTCAATGGTATCGAGAACCGAAAACGCTTCCTGATTCTCATTTAAGTTCAACTGATGCTCAACTGTGTCTTTTGTGTTTTATTTCTTGGGAAATTGAACAAACCTGCTTATATCTAGAAGCTAAATTTGGGACAGAACATGGGTTTAGTCGTCAAGATTTATTTCCTTTAGTTCTGGATGAATCGGGAGAAATAAACCCCAAAAATAGCTCTTATCAGTCTTTAGCTCGACAAATTCTAGAGAGTTTTGATCCCCAAAAAAGTAGTTTAGCAACCTGGACGAATCGCCGAGTTAAATACCATCCCGAACTGAACACATTTCTGCTCGAACGGGGAATTTATATGGTGAGTAATTGGGCAATATTGAACGATACTCGACCTAAACAACTAGAGCGAATTTTGAGCGAAGTTTATCAACTAACTCCCCTAGAAGTTCAACGCAGTAGCCAGATTTTATCCAGTTATCACAATGTCTATCGTCGTCAACGACTCCAACAACGGAGCAGTGGATTTAAAAGGCGATGTCAACCTCCAACTCCTGAACAATATGAACAAATGGCTAATGTTTTAAACGCTCAATATTATCTCTCAATTCCGACTAAAATGATTGCTCAAAACCTCCAAGAAATTGCGACTCAATTAAGAGATTATCGGATTTATAGTCGAGGCGGACAGTTTCCCACTCAATCTCTAGATAGTTCAAACTCCGAAGGGTTAGAACAATTGACGGCGACTGAACCAACAGAAGACAACGATAATACTCAAGCAGAGTTTTTAGAGCAGTACCGTCAGCAGTTTATGTCTTGTTTAGATCTGAGTTTATTAGAGGTTGTAGAGCAACGGTTGAGTAAATTAAAACGTCGCAACCCCGAAAAGTCAGAACAGTTTTTAAAAGCATTAAGTCTATTTCATTGTCGGGAAGAATCAATGGGAGAAATTGCTAAAAAACTCGGACTGAAAGCCCAATATCAAGTGACTCGTTTGTTAAACTTAAAAGAATTTAGAGCGGATGTCCGACAAAAACTATTGATTCAATTGCGTGACCGTATTCTTGATTTTGCTAAAAGTTATACCGATGTTCAACGCCTGCAAACTCTCGATCACCAACTCGATGAAGCTCTTAATGAAGAAATTGATAAGTTGATGAAAGAAGCGGAATCAGAATCTCACAACTCTCAAGAAAGTTCAACTAAAAGTTTATTTTCTCAACGACTTTGTGAGCAGATAGATTGTCAGTTTAACTGCTAAAAAAATTTATCTTTAATCTCTATGCTATCTAAATGTACTACAATAGAATCTTGCATCAAACCTGACTCATCCTTAACAAGAATAACTAGGAGAAACCATAATGAATAACTCATCTTTACTAACTGAAATTTCACTGGGCTTTGAATCTTTCTCAACTTCATCGATTGCTTTATCAGATGAACATATTAATCAAGCAATAGAACTCAGTCATCCCCTTCAGGATGAATCTCGAAAATGGTTTACTTATTTGAATGCTTTAGCTTTATTTGGTTTTGAAAGCTGGTTAGAAGAACGGGGCGATGATTTCACTGTAAATCGGGAAAATTGCTCTATTTTTCATCCAGAAGTAGCGAATACTATTGAAGCGGTTTGTAATTTATATGTTAATCAATTTAAAGTTTGTCTCGTTACCGTTGGAAGTTTATCTGATGAAATCGTTAGTATTCCTCAAGCGGTATTAGACTTACCCGAATATGCGGCTCAATTATATGTTTTAGTGGAAGTTCAAGAAGAACTTGAAACCGTTGTTGTCTCTCGTTTTATTTCCTATCCAGACCTGATCGCCGCCAAAAATAAGGCAAATTTAGAACCGGATTTAGATTGGACTTATCAAGTTCCCCTCCACTGGTTTGAACCCGAAATAGATCAGTTAATTCTATATTTTCGTTGTTTAGAAACCACAGCAATTTCTTTGCCCGAAACTCCCTCTCGTAAAACTTTACTCTCTACTCAACAAGCACAACTCAAGACTATTTTACCTCAACTTTCGACTCAAAACTCACAGTCAACTCCCCAATTGTGGAATCTATTAAACTGGGAACAAGGAATAGCAATATTCACAAATCCTGATTTGTTGCGATGGGTTTATCAGGTGCAAAATACAACTGATTTAGAACCTGAAATGAGCCAGTCAGAATTTATTCAAACTCAAAATAATTATCTTTCTGATCTGCTCACACTCTTAGGCAAACCCGCCATGAATTTAGGGCGTTGGTTACACGATGAACTTGATAATTTAGCAACAGAATTCTCCTGGGTTCTGATTCCAGAATTCTCGACAGCTACAGGGATGAGAAGTTTGAGATGGGCTTCCGAAGAATTTGAAGCCATTGTAGGAGAACTCAACAGAAAAGGAGAAGAAATTCCGACTCAAGCCAAAGCAGGTTCTCGCGATTTACAACTAGCAGAAACCACTTTACGCTTGTATGCTTTAACTTGGGAATTAGAGTCAGATACCGTTCGAGAATGGAAACTTTTACTGATTTTAGGAACACCTTCTCAGATGAGTTTACCCCATCAAGTTCGGTTAAGAGTAAGTGATGCGACTGGAATTTTAGTTGAAAAAGGATTAAATCCCGATGATGATTATTCTTATATTTTTACTGCGGTTATCGGAAGCTTAGACGAAAAATTTATCGTTACCGCGAGTCTTGGTTCTGAAATTCAAGAAACTTTACCTCCTTTTGGATTTAACCCCGAATCGTAAAATAACTATATCAACAGACAAGATTTAATTTGCATAGGAGGTTAACCTTCAGAGGTATATACGAGTAGAACACTCACCATCTGATCTTATTGAATTTTACCTCTAGATGTTGTTACATGAGAGATGAAATATTTTAGATCTTAAGACTAGGGTTTTTTAGATTATACTACAGGTGTGCATCATGAATATTTGTTTTTCTGAAACTAATCCTCCGCCTTCATTCAACCCAAAACAACAGAACTCAGAAGATCAAACGCTCAAACTTCTAGATCCTATTTCTCGACTTTTAAACACAAGAAATGGTAAAAATAGTCATCTTGTCAAAGCAAACTTACAGCAAGCGGAACTGACTGGAGTCAATTTAGCAGGGGCTGATTTAGAAGAAGCCAACCTCCAAGAAGCAAATCTTGTTAACGCGAATTTAAGAAATGCGAATTTAAAAAAAGCAAACCTCCAAAATGCTAACTTGAGTGGAAGTGATTTGCGGGGTGCTGATTTAAGTTTTGCGATACTCAAAGGTAGTAACTTAACTCGGGCGAACTTAGAAAATGCGGATCTAAAATCAGCCGATTTGGGGTGTTTTTATTCTCAACAAACTCTACTCAATCACGCTAATCTGAAAAATGCTAACTTTGCTCAAGCTAATTTACAAGGAATCTCTCTACAAGCGGCTAATCTCACGGGAGCAAATCTCAAAGAAGTGAATTTGAATCCATATTTATATGAAGACAATACTTCAAAAGTGACAATTGTGAGTGATTTAACAGCTGCAAATTTAAGTAACGCCAATCTCAGAAAAGCCCAACTTAACTCTGCGATTCTAGAGAGTACAAATTGTGAAAACGCCAACTTTAAACAAGCTCAACTTCAGCACACTATTTTCCGCAAAGCTAATTTAATGAATACTGACTTAAGTGAAGTGAATCTAAGTTTTGCTGATTTTACCCAGGCAAATCTTCGAGGTGCGAATTTGAGAATGAGTAATCTAGAAAGAGGCTGTTTAGTAGACGCAACCTTAATCAATGCTAAGTTAGAATTTGCTCGTTTAATTTATCTTGATATGAGTGGAGCGAACTTTAAAGGTGCTAGTTGGAGTCGTGCTGAATTGTCTCATAATATCATGGAAAATGTTACCTTACCCGACGGAACACAATATCATAAATTAACGGATAAAGAATAGAAGATGAACGAAAATCTAATCCTCTTAGTTTTAATCTTTTTGGCTAGATTTTCTTTAATCATATTTTCAACTCTGCTCATCTCAGAACAAAAGGGCGTAAGCTTTGCGCCCCTAAAGTTCACCCCCTCTGATTCAATAGAAATGGCTTAAAGTTTAGCCACAGATTCTCTTTCTATTACCCAAATTAAACGTATATCAATCTATCTTTAGGCTTATCTCGATAGCAAGATGTATTCAATTAAGCATTCATTTAAACTAGCTTTAATAACTATAGTTCAAGTTTAATTGATGGATAATAGTGGATTTTTAAGTAGCTACAGCGATGCAGTTATAACTTCTCTCAGCTTTTTCTGGAAGGCATTATGGGCATTTGTTTTAGGTTATATTATTAGTAGTGCTATCCAGGTGTTTGTTACCCGTGAACGCATGAAACAGACGATGGGAGAAGCGGGAAAAAAGAGTATTGCTCTCGGTACATTTTTTGGGTTTATTTCTAGTTCTTGTAGTTTTGCGGCACTTGCTACCACTAAATCTTTATTTAAAAAAGGAGCGGGTTTTGTGCCTTCTCTGGCTTTTTTGCTGGCTTCTACAAACTTAGTGATTGAACTGGGTTTTATTATTGCGATTTTCTTGGGTTGGCAGTTTGTAGTCGGGGAATATTTGGGCGGAATTATTTTGATTTTATTGATGTGGCAAATTGTTCGTTTAACTCGTCCAAAAAAGTTAATTAAAAAAGCTAGAAGAAGACTCAACGAACAAGAGGGACATGAAGACGAAAATCAAGAAGTTCCTGACTGGAAAGAAAAAATCCAAACTCAAAAAGCCTGGATACAGGTTGCCCATAAATATTTTATGGAATGGGGAATGGTTTGGAAAGATGTCACCTTTGGGTTTACAGTTGCGGGAATTATTTCGGCATTTGTTCCTCGTTCCTTTTTTCAGACTTTATTCATCGGTTCGGGTCAAAATACCTCTCCGGGTTTTTTCGCCATTTTAGAACATACGATTGTCGGCCCTGTGGCGGCTTTTTTCACGTTTATCGGTTCGATGGGAAATATTCCCCTTGCTTCGATTCTTTACAGTAATGGGGTGAGTTTTGCCGGGGTGATGGCGTTTATTTTTAGTGATTTGGTGGTGTTTCCAGTGATTCGGATTAATGCTAAATATTATGGTTGGAAACTCGCATCATATATTATCGCTGTCTTTTTGGCGGCTTTGGTGGGAACATCTCTGATGTTACATTATGGCTTTTCTTTGTTGAATTTACTCCCGGAAACAGGAGGTCAGAGTGCAGCCCAAAGTGAACGTTTTGCGATTGATTATACCTTTTGGCTGAATCTGGTTTTTCTGGGGCTTACAGGGGTTCTGGCTTGGTTAAATTATGGTAAAGATCAAGAAGATGAGGGTAAACATCACGGTCATAGTCACGGTAGCAAAAAAGGAATTATTGAAAATCTTTTATTTTATCTAGCAATTGCAAGTATTATTTGGCTTGTGGGGGGGTTAATCGTTTCGTTAATTGTTTGATTTTGGAGTTGAAAATTTGGATTAAATATTGTATAATATTTAAACTAAGATTAGTATCTTTTTTGGGCTAAACGCTAGCTTAAATTGAAAAAAATATCGAGTATAAAGTTGCACCCTGCCGGGTTTTCACATCAGATTGAGCAACTCTAATACCGAGTTGCTGGGAGAAAGTTGAGTGTAACAAACAGAAAATTGAGTATAATTTAATCCATTTTAGAACCATCTTCGATCACTTTTACCCGTCCTCGAGCCACAGAACGTAATAGTCTATCAATGGAACGTCTTTCTTCTTCGTTGAGAGACTCATCGAGTAAAGCCGCCATCAGTCCATAACGATCAGCTTGGGTTAGACAGTGGTGATCGGTGACAGAAGCGATGATTTCATTAATTGCGCCAGGGAGGAGATTGAGTTGATACATGAGAAATATAGACTCGACCCTATAATTGTCTCATTCCTTTGTAATTATAGGGGTGATACCCTTCAAGGAATTCTTGTGAACTCAACCCCAAAGGCTGGGTGATCTTGATCACTAAGTTGGATCAGTAAAGTTTTATTGAGAGGAAAGTGGCTTTTCATCGATCTTTGATAAGTTTTGTTCTAGGGCGATCGCTTCTGAGTATTCGAGAATTTCCGAGAGAGGTGCCAGAGTTTTTGCAACTTTAGTTTGTTGTTCTAACTGATCGGTATAGGCGAGAATATTCCCTAACCCATTGATAATTTCCCGTAAATTTTCACGAACTTTGGGATCACCAATAAGATCATCAACATCAGAAGTTAATTTTTCAACATTTTGGAGGGTTGTGCGAGCGGAGTCTAGGGTTTGTTGGAGTAAAATCAACGTTTCGGGATCATTAACCGCTTTAGATAAATCTAATAAATTTCCAGAAGCTTCTGCTGCATTCGCCGATAAGACTTCCAAGTTATTTAATAACTGTCCTTGTTGAATTTGATTGAGGATAGGGTTTAGACTGGCAACCGTAGAACTGAGTTCTCCTGTAATCGATTCGATATTATTGAGCGTTGTCGATAAACTCGAACGGTTACTCGCAATTAAAATCTGAACCTCATTACTAATGGTACTCACTTCATTGGCCGCACGTTGTACAGAATTTGCAGATTCAATCGCGGCGCGAGTGACTTCATTGGTTGAGTTTTGTAAGGTCGCCGAAATCGAACTTAATTCAGTTGAAAACGAGCCAATTCCCTGATCCACTGAATTACTAACACTTCCCAATTCCGTGCGAGCAATTTCAACTAACTCCGTCATTTTTGTACTAACTTTGGAGACTTCATCGGCGGCTAATGCGGTACGGGCTGCGGCTTGATTGAGATTTTGAAACAGTTCAGGATTGGTATAAAGTTCACTAAATTCGACCATCGAGGCCATTAATCGTTCTAAACTAACCCCACTTTCTCCAGAGAGGATGATCTCATCACAAATTACAGTTTCTGGACAGTCTGAACTGAGGGGATTAACCTCTTTCATTTCTTCCAATAGAGGAGATTTCGGAATAATATCAACAAAATTGTCACTCAATAATCCACTTTGGATAGAGCGAATCATCACATCCCGAGGAATGACTAAATCTGAGGAATCAATCTCTAATTGAACTTCAACTAAATTAGAAGTGGGCTTAATATTAGTGACTCGACCGACTTTTACGCCCCGATAGCGCACCGGAGTTCCGGGCTGCATTCCTGACGCATCAGGAAACTCGACCCGCAGTTGATAGCCTGTGTTATCAAGACGTAAACCTTGCACCCAAAAAGCAACTGCTCCAAACAAACTTAAGCCCAATAAAGTTAATAATCCAACTGAACCTTCTCGAACTGCTCGCGATCGCATGAGACTTTCCTTTTTAATATAATGGCTTTCAAACTGTCTTCAGACTAGAATTTGATCTCTATCCGTTCTTGAATTTTAGCGATTTTGGGAAAAACTTGGAGTCAAAAAACAATTCTCGTCGTTTTCCATCATTGTTTTAGGATGTTTTGACATGACAAGCCGTGCAAATTGTTACATAAATAGTGAATAAATCCTTAATTTAAAATTTTAATCGGTCCGTCTACGCTCCCACTAAAAAACTGTCGGACGATTGCATTGTCTGTACTGTAGGTTTGCTCAACATCACCCGACCATTTAATTTTACCTTGGTACAGAAAAATCACTTCATCTGCTGTCCGTCGAATCGTGCTATCTTGATGAGTTACCATCACATAAGTTTTGCATCCTCCTCCATTATTTTGGAGGTCACGAATTAAATCTTCAATCACTGTCGATGCAATCGGATCTAAACCGGCGGTGGGTTCGTCATAGAGGATAATTTCGGGATTATGAGCGGGATTTTCAGGGTTCGGTAAAATCGCCCTCGCAAAACTCACCCGTTTTCGCATTCCCCCGGAAAGTTCAGCCGGAAAGCGATCGCCAATTCCGGGTAATCCGACCATTTCCAACTTTTCATCAACTAATTTTTGAATGGTGCGAGCAGGCAATTTGCTATGTTGATAAAGTGAAAATCCGACATTTTCCCGAACCGTCAGGGAGTCAAATAAAGCGGCATTTTGAAACACCATCCCAATCCCAATCGGATCACGAATATCATCAACCCAGCCTTTGCGTTTTAGACCGTTAATATAAACCTCACCCGCATCGGGGATCAGGAGTCCGGCAAGAATTCGCAGGATTGTGGATTTACCCGTTCCCGAAGGGCCGATAATCGCCATGGCTTGTCCTTGATGAATATTCAAGTCAATGCCATCGAGAATGAGATTATTTCCAAAGGACTTGCTAATCCCTCGTAGCTCAATTAAAGTTTCAAAATCATGGGGCATAGAATATTCTGCACAAAAAACCACAGAATCACTTTGATGATCTATTGTACAGAGTGATCACAATACGCAATGCGTCTAGGACTACCAAACAGTGATGGGGTGCAGGGGGAGGTGGGGAGGTTGGGAGGTTGGGAGGAGAGGTTGCCTTTTGCCTTCTAATTGTTCTGTTGTCAGGGTCAAGGATAGTCGGAGTTGTATGAGAAGATAGATTCAGCATGGGGGTGCTAACATCACGCACGGGAGGGGACTGACACGGTTGAATAACTTCAGCCTTCCGTAATCTTGATTAAATCGGTTGTTCTAAGCTTGTTGATACCTCAGAGGTTTTCATCCATGTCAAATGGTTCATTGAAACATAACCTACGCAAGTTAGCAAAATCTCGACATTTTCTCAGTTGGTCGAATCGTTCTCCCCGTCGTGTACGACAGTGGTTTAAATGGTTAGCCCCCGGACTTTTGGTTAAACGCTGGTTACTCATCAGTGCGGCGGGAATGTTCCTCACCAGTTTGGGGTTAGCAGTGTGGACGGGAATGACACCCATTTTTTACCTGCTGCAACTGCTCAAAGATATTTTAGGGTTTATTACCACCGTTGTTCCCAATTTTATCTCCGGGCCTTTGGCGATTATTATCGGTCTATTGTTAATCTTTTGGGGTCAAACTCGCACCTTAAATTCGATTACTCAGGTGTTGATGCCTGAAGGCGATGAACAACTTGTGGATCGGTTGCTGGCCCATCGTCGTTTGCATCGTGGCCCGAAAATTGTCACCGTCGGCGGGGGAACGGGTTTATCGACGCTGTTACGGGGTTTAAAACAATACAGCGCTAATATTACAGCGATTGTCACCGTTGCTGATGATGGCGGGTCTTCTGGACGCTTACGCCGGGAAATTGGGGTGTTGCCTCCGGGAGATATTCGTAACTGTATCGCTGCTTTGGCTGATGAAGAACAGCTTTTAACAGAACTGTTTCAATACCGTTTTAAGGCGGGTGATGGCTTAAATGGTCACAGTTTTGGAAATTTGTTTTTAACGGTGATGAGCGACATTACAGGTGATTTAGAACGGGCAATTGCGGCGAGTTCTAAGGTTTTAGCGATTCGCGGTCAAGTGTTACCCGCAACGTTGAGTGATGTCCATTTGTGGGCAAAATTAGCGGATGGTCGGCGGATTTATGGCGAGTCGAGTATTACCGAAGCTAAAGGCAAAATTGTTAAAATTGGCTGCATTCCTGCCGATCCTCCGGCTTTACCGAAAGTGATTCAAGCGATCGTCGAATCAGATTTAATTATTATTGGGCCGGGAAGTTTGTATACGAGTGTGATTCCCAATTTGTTGGTGCCTGAAATTGCGACAGCGATCGCCAACGCCAATGTGCCTCGGATTTATGTTTGTAATGCCATGACCCAACCCGGAGAAACGGATAATTATACAGTAGCGGATCATATTTTAGCGATTGATAATGCTTGTGGTTGTCGTTTGTTTGATGCGGTTTTAGTTCAGGGAAAAGTGCCGTTAGCGCAATCTTTAATTAAATATGCTCAAGAAGGATCTTATCCGGTAGTATTAGATCGGGATGTGGTGAAACAGTTAGGGCGAAGAATTGTATTAACCAATGTGATCGAAGTCGATGAAACAACGGGTTATATTCGTCATAATTCCGAACGGTTAGCTCAGGTATTGCTCCGTTGGTATTCTCGCACTTAAGCTTAAGATTGACAACAAATTACGCTTGATAATGTCTAGCAAGCTCACGATTTCTTTGGCTGATTCTCCAGCGACTTATCATTTAGGTCAGCGTTTAGGAGCATTACTTTCTCCCGGTTCTATCATTTTATTAGAAGGTGATTTGGGTGCCGGAAAAACAACGCTGGTTCAAGGTTTGGGCGCCGGATTAGAAATTCCTGAAAATATTGAAAGTCCTACTTTTACTTTAATTAATGAATATCATTCTGGGCGTATTCCCCTCTATCATCTGGATTTATATCGTTTAGAACCCTCGGAAGTTGAACAGTTAAATATTGAATTGTATTGGGAAGGAATAGAAGTTACACCTGGAATTACGGCGATAGAATGGGCGGAACGTTTGCCCTATCAACCCGATGATTTTATTAAAATTGGTTTAAAACATCAAGATGATGGGAGTCGTTTGGCGGAGATTATTTATCCCGAATCTTTACAATTAAAATTGTAAGGGGAAAATTCACCACAAAGACACGAAGATTCGCTCTTGTTGTTTTCTCTGTCGAGCGTGGTTTTTATTCATTCAATTTTTCTGTGAACTCCATAAAAACATTTATAGGAGTGTACCATTCGGCATGATTGTATTTGCAAAAATTGCTTCTTTCAAATGCTTTTCTGTAAGACCTAAAGCACCCGTTAAATTAGCACCCGTTAAATCAGCACCCGTTAGATTAGCACCCGTTAGATTAGCACCCGTTAGATTAGCACCCGTTAGATTAGCACCCCTTAAATTAGCATCGGTTAAATCAGCACCCGTTAGATTAGCATCTCTTAAATTAGCATCCGTTAAATTAGCA
>Ga0207419_1001668_pt1 | contig 16073 bp, 12 predicted proteins | sample ElkSloMetagenome_4_FD_184723 | JGI IMG/M metagenome (GOLD analysis project Ga0207419, IMG submission 184723) | Hot spring microbial communities from Elkhorn Slough, Monterey Bay, USA - MD2A (version 2) | ecosystem: Environmental > Aquatic > Marine > Intertidal zone > Estuary: Microbial mat ...
GGCGCTGGGCGAGGCCGCCCCGGAGGATGTGGTGCTGATCGCCGGTAAGGGTCACGAGGATTATCAATTGCTGGGGGAGCGGCGGATTCCGTTCAGTGATCGGGATACCGTGCGCCGGGTATGGGGGGAAGCCGAGCATGGCGCGATTTGAGCTATCCAGGGCCGCCGCGTGGATGAACGCTCGCCTACACGGCGACGACCGCGAGGTGGTGGGGGTGAGCACCGATACCCGGCAACTGCGGCCCGGCGAGTTGTTCATCGCCCTGCGGGGGCCGCGCTTCGATGGTCACGATCATCTGGAAGCGGCGCTCCATCGGGGCGCCGTGGGCGCGGTGGTGAGCCGACGGCTGGATTCGCCGTTGCCGCAACTGGCAGTGGACGACACCCTGTGGGCACTGGGCCGGCTGGGTGCGGCGTGGCGGGCGCGCTTCCGGGGTACCGTGGTGGGGCTTACCGGCAGTAACGGCAAGACCACCGTGAAGGAGATGATCGCCGCCATCCTCGGCCAGTGCGGCACTACGCTGGCCACCGCCGGCAACCTCAACAACGAGATCGGGGTGCCCCTGACCCTGCTGCGGCTGAGTGATGAGCGCTTTGCGGTGATCGAGATGGGCGCCAACCACCATGGCGAGATCGCCCACCTCACCGGGCTGGTGCAGCCCCATATCGGCCTGATCACCAACGCCGGGCCGGCCCATCTGGAGGGTTTCGGTAGCCTCACCGGGGTGGCCGAGGCCAAGGGCGAGATCTACCAGAATCTGCCCCCGGACGGCGTCGCCCTGATCAACCGCGACGATCGCTTCGCGGATTTCTGGCACGAGTTGGCCGGGCAACGCCGCCGGATGGACTTCGGGCTGGATGCCCGCTGCCAGGTGCGTGGCGAGCCTCTGGCCGATGGCCAGGGGCTGCGCCTGTGGCTGGGCGAGGAGTCGCTGGAGATCCATCTGCTGTTGCCCGGTGAACACAACATCCGCAATGCGGTGGCCGCGGCCGCCGCCGCCCACGCCGCCGGCGCCCCGGCCGCGGCCATCCGCGCCGGCCTGGAATCCATGCAGTCGGTGAAGGGTCGGCTCCAGCGGGTGCCCGGCCCGGGGGGCTGCGAACTCATCGACGATACTTATAACGCCAACCCGGGCTCGGTGAAGGCCGCCATCGAGGCCCTGCGGGGCGACAACCGCTGGCTGGTGCTGGGGGAGATGGCGGAACTGGGCGGGGAGGCCGAGGACCTGCATCGGCAGGTGGGCGCACAGGCCCGGCAGGCGGGATTTCGCCGCCTTTACGGGATCGGCGAACACTGCCGGGCGGCGGTGGCCGGTTTCGGCGAGGGCGGGCGGCATTTTTCCGGTATCGAGGCGCTGATCGAGGCCCTGCGGGCGGATTTGCCGGATAGCCGGGCGCTGGTGCTGGTGAAGGGCTCGCGCAGCATGCGCATGGAACAGGTGGTGGAGGCGCTACGCCGTGATGCCGGACAAGCTGGAGAGACAGGCTGATGCTGGTATTCCTGGCCGAGTGGCTGGTGCAGTTCGAAAGCGGCTTCAACGTGTTCCGCTACCTCACCCTGCGCAGCATCCTCGGCGTACTCACCGCCCTGTTCATCTCCTTCGTGGTGGGGCCGGCATTGATCCGCCAGCTGACCCGCTACCAGATCGGCCAGCATGTGCGAGACGACGGTCCCCAGAGTCATCTCACCAAGGCCGGCACTCCCACCATGGGCGGCACCCTGATCCTGGTGGCCATGGCTGCCACCACTTTGCTATGGGCGGATCTGCGCAACCCCTACGTGTGGGTGGTGTTGCTGGTGACGCTGGCCTTCGGCCTGATCGGCTACGTGGACGATTACCGCAAGCTGGTGTTGAAAAATTCCAAGGGGCTGTCGGCCCGGGCCAAGTTCTTCTGGCAATCCTGCGCCGGGCTGGTGGCCGCACTGGCCCTGTTCCTGATCGCCCAGACCCCCATCGAGACCCAGTTGATCCTGCCGTTTTTCAAAGACGTGGCGCTGGATCTGGGCTGGTTGTTCATCCCGCTGGTGTATCTGGTGATCGTCGGCTCCAGCAACGCGGTGAACCTCACCGACGGGCTGGACGGGCTGGCCATCATGCCGGCGGTGATGGTGAGCATGGGGCTCGCCATCTTCGCCTACGCCACCGGCAACATCAATATTGCCACCTATCTGGGCATTCCCTACGTGGCCGGAGTGGGGGAGGTGGCGGTGTTCTGCGGCACCCTGGTGGGAGCGGGGCTCGGCTTTCTCTGGTTCAACGCCTATCCCGCGCAGATGTTCATGGGCGATGTGGGGGCGCTGGCGCTGGGCGCGGCGCTGGGGGTGATCTCGGTGATCGTCCGCCAGGAACTGGTGCTGGTGATCATGGGGGGCGTGTTCGTGGTGGAGACCGTGTCGGTGATTCTCCAGGTGCTGTCGTTCAAGCTCACCGGGCGGCGGATCTTTCGCATGGCGCCCCTGCACCATCACTTCGAGTTGCAGGGCTGGCCCGAGCCGCGGGTCATCGTCCGCTTCTGGATCGCCACGGTGATCCTGGTGTTGATCGGTCTGGCCACCCTGAAAATCCGCTGATGAGCCACCCCCGCCCGGACATGCACGACGGTCTGCAACTGGTGGTGGGACTGGGTAAGTCCGGTCTCTCCATGGTGGAGCACCTGAGCGTGCGGGGTGTGCGGGTGGCGGTGATGGACAGCCGGGCCGAGCCCCCGGGGCTGGCGGCCCTGCGGGAGCGGTTTCCCGGAGTGCCCGTGCATCTGGGTGGCTTTTCTCGGGAAATCTGCCTGCAAGCGGCGCGGCTGCTGCTGAGTCCGGGGGTGTCCCGGCGCGAACCCGCCATTCAGGCGGCGGCGGCGACCGGCATTCCCCTGTGGGGCGATATCGAACTGTTCGCCCATGTCGTCCGTGCCCCGGTGGCGGCCATCACCGGCTCCAACGGCAAGAGCACCGTCACCACGCTCCTGGGGGAGATGGCCCGGGCGGCGGGGCAACGGGTGGCGGTGGGCGGCAATCTCGGCACCCCGGCGCTACAGTTGCTGGCGGAGCCGGCGGTGGATCTCTACGTGCTGGAGTTGTCCAGCTTTCAACTGGAGACCACCGCCAGCCTGGCCCCCACGGTGGCCACTGTGCTGAATCTGAGCGCCGACCATCTGGATCGCTACGACAGTCTGGCAGAGTATGCGGCGGCCAAGCAGCGGATCTTCCTGGGGGTGGATTGCCAGGTGCTGAATCGCGACGACCCGGTGGTGCGGGCCATGGCGCAGCCAGGCGTGGCACAGTGCTGGTTCGGCCTGGATGCGCCCGCCGGGGCGGCGGATTTCGGGGTGCGGCGGGAGGCCGGGGAGACCTGGCTGGTACGCGGCAGCGAGCGCTGGTTGGCCACCGCCAGTCTGTCGGTGGTGGGCGACCACAACATCGCCAATGCGCTGGCGGCACTCGCCATGGGTACGGCGCTGGAATTACCCCGGGAGGCCATGCTGACCGCCCTGCGGGGCTTCACGGGTCTTACCCACCGCAGCCAGTTGGTGGCCGAGCGTGACGGGGTGCGCTGGGTGAACGATTCCAAGGCCACCAATGTGGGTGCCACATTGGCGGCGGTGCAGGGCATGCCGGGGCCGGTGGTGCTGATCGCCGGCGGCCAGGGCAAGGGGCAGGATTTCTCGCCTCTCACAAAAGCCCTGCGGGAGCGGGTGCGGGCGCTGGTGGTGCTGGGCCGCGACGGCCCGGCCATCGCCGCGCTGGCTCCCGAATCGCTGTCGGTGCGGGCGGTGGACTCCATGGAGGAGGCGGTGCGGGTGGCGGCAAGTCTCGCCCGGCCCGGGGATTGCGTGCTGCTCTCCCCGGCCTGCGCCAGTTTCGATATGTTCCGCGACTTCGAGGCGCGGGGCGAGGTGTTCACGGCGGCGGCCAGGAGGCTGACAGGATGCTAGGCAGCGCAATACAGCAGGAGGCGGCACCCTCGCCGGGGCTGGACGTGTGGCTGCTGGGCAGCAGTCTGGCGCTGCTGGCCTTGGGCTTGCTAATGGTGGCCTCGGCGTCCATGCCGGTGGCCGACGACAATCTCGATCAACCGTTTTTTTTCCTGATCCGCCAGTGCTTCGCGGTGGGCGTGGGGTTTGTGCTGGGGTTCGGCGCGCTGCAAATCCCGGTGGCCTTCTGGTATCGTAGCGGCCCGCTGCTGCTGCTCCTGTCCATGGGGTTGCTGGTGCTGGTGCTGGTGCCGGGGATCGGCACCGAGGTCAACGGCAGTACCCGCTGGATCCGGGTCGGTCCCATCAACGTGCAGGTCTCGGAACCCGTCAAGCTCTTTGTGATGATCTATGTGGCCGGTTATCTACAGCGCCACAATTCCGCGGTGCAGGCGGCCATGATGGCCATGCTGCGGCCCATGTTGGTGCTGGGGGTACTGGCCATGCTGCTACTGCTGGAGCCGGACTTCGGCGCCGCTGCGGTGTTGATCGCCACCGCCGTGGGCATGGTGTTTCTGGCCGGGGTCAACATCGCCCAGTTCGCCTCCCTGCAAGCCAGCGTCATCGCCATCATGGGGGCGTTGCTGTATTTCTCCGATTATCGCCGGGCCCGCCTGATGAGTTTCCTGGACCCCTGGGCCGATCCCTTCAACAGCGGTTTTCAGCTGACCCAGTCGCTGATCGCCATCGGCCGCGGCGAGTTGTTCGGCGTGGGGCTGGGGGCCAGCATCCAGAAGTTGTTCTACCTGCCCGAGGCCCACACGGATTTTCTGTTCGCGATCCTGGCCGAGGAACTGGGTCTGGTGGGGGTGACGCTGGTGATCGGGCTGTACGTCATTTTGGTGCATCGCGCCTTCCAGATCAGCGCCCAGGCCGAGCGCGCGGAGATGCCCTTCGCCTGCTATCTGGCTTTCGGCATCGGTCTGCTGTTTGCCCTCCAGACCCTGATCAACCTGGGCGTGAACATGGGGGTGTTGCCCACCAAGGGTCTGACCCTGCCGCTGATGAGCTATGGCGGTTCCAGCGTGGTGGTCATGTGCCTGGCGCTGGCGGTGTTGCTGCGCATCGACCTGGAAAGTCGGGTACTGGATCCCCTCTACCAGCGCCGCCAACTGCGGCGGGTGCTGGGCGTATGAAGGGGCCGGTGATGATCATGGCAGGGGGCACCGGCGGTCATGTGTTTCCGGCGCTGGCGGTGGCCGAGCAACTGCGGCTGCTGGATGTGCCGGTGGTGTGGCTGGGCACCCGGCGGGGCCTGGAGGCGCGGCTGGTGCCGGCCGCCGGCATCGCCATGGAGTGGGTCCAGGTGGCGGGGCTGCGCGGTACCGGCCTGGCCCGCTGGCTGCGGGCGCCGTGGATGCTGGGCCGGGCCTGCTGGCAGGCGCTGGCCATCCTGCGTCGGCGCCGGCCGCAACTGGTGCTGGGCATGGGTGGCTTTGTCAGTGGTCCCGGTGGTATCGTGGCGCGCCTGCTGGGGGTGCCGCTGGTGATTCACGAGCAGAATGCCTTGCCGGGCACCACCAACCGCTGGCTGGCGCGGCTGGCCGACGCGGTGCTGGAGGCTTTTCCCGGCAGTTTCGATGCCGCGCTGCACGCCCGGGCGGTGGGCAATCCGGTACGGGCGGGCCTCTGCCGGTTACCCGAACCCGAAGCGCGCTTCGGGCAACGAGACGATAGCCCGCGGTTGCTGATCCTCGGCGGCAGCCAGGGGGCGCGGGATCTCAACCCTCTGATTCCCGCCGCGCTGGCCCGCCTGCCCATCGGGCAACGCCCGCAGTTGTGGCACCAGACCGGTGCACGCTGGCTGGACGATACCCGGGCGGGCTACCGGGAGGCCGGGTTGGAGGCCCGTTGCGAGGCCTTCATCGAGGATATGGCGGCGGCCTATCAGTGGGCGGATCTGGTGCTGTGCCGGGCCGGGGCACTGACCGTGGCGGAACTGGCGGCGGTGGGCGTGGGGGCAATCCTGGTGCCCTATCCGTACGCGGTGGATGATCACCAGACTGCCAACGCCCGCCATCTGGAAGCGGTGGAGGCGGCCCGGATCGTGCCCCAGCATACCCTCTCGGCGCCGGGACTGGCGGATCTATTACGGGAACTGCTGGCCGACCGGGCGGCATTATTGCAGATGGCGTTGGCGGCCCGGGGGCGGGCCGAACCCGAAAGCGCGCAACAGATCGCCCGGGTCTGTCTGGAAACCGCCGGGATGATAACCAACAATAACGGATCGAAGGCATGACCCAGAGAGCCGACCACGAGATGCGCCGTATCCGCCGGATCCACTTCGTCGGTATCGGCGGTGCCGGGATGAGCGGCATCGCCGAGGTGCTGTTGAACCTGGGCTATCGAATATCCGGTTCCGATCTCCAGGACAGCGCGGTCACGCGTCGCTTGCAAGCTCAGGGAGCACAGGTGCAGCGGGGTCACGCGCCGCAACACGTGGCCAGCGCCGATGTGGTGGTGGTGTCCAGCGCCGTCACCGCCGACAACCCGGAGGTGGCAGCGGCCCACGAGGCGTTGATCCCGGTGGTGCCGCGGGCCGAGATGCTGGCCGAGTTGATGCGCTTTCGCTACGGTATCGCGGTGGCCGGCACCCACGGCAAGACCACCACCACCAGCCTGATCGCCAGTCTGCTGGCCGAGGGGGGGCTGGATCCCACCTTCGTGATCGGCGGACGGCTGAACAGCGCCGGCTGTAACGCCCGTCTCGGCGCCGGGCGCTATCTGGTGGCCGAGGCCGACGAGAGCGATGCCTCGTTCCTGCACCTGAAGCCCATGCTGGCGGTGGTGACCAATATCGATGCCGATCATCTGTCCACCTACGGGGGCAGCTTCCAGCGCCTGCGGGAGACCTTTGTGGAGTTTCTGCGCCATCTGCCCTTCTACGGACTGGCGGTGCTGTGCGCCGACGACCCCGAGGTGGCGGCTATCCTGCCGAAGGTGGGACGCCCGCTGTCGACCTATGGCACCGGCGCCGATTGCGATCTGCGGGCCACCGATATTCGCCAGGAGGGCATGTGTACCCGTTTCCGGGTGAGTCTGCCGGAGGTGGCCGAGCCGCTGGAGGTGGCCCTCAATCTGCCGGGCCGCACCAGCGTGCTGAACGCCCTGGCGGCCATCGCCGTAGCCCATGAACTGGGGGTATCGGCCCAGGCCATGGGGCGGGCGTTGGCGAATTTCCAGGGTATCGGGCGGCGCTTCCACGGTCACGGCGAGCTGGCGGTGCGGGGCGGGCGGGTGACCCTGATCGACGACTACGGCCACCATCCCCGGGAGGTGGCGGCGGTGCTGGACGCCATCCGCGCCGGCTGGCCGGGGCGGCGGCTGGTGCTGGCTTTCCAGCCCCACCGCTATACCCGCACCCGGGATCTTTTCGAGGATTTCGCCCGGGTGCTGTCCACCCCCGATGTGCTGGTGCTGACCGATGTCTACGCGGCGGGCGAGGGCTTCATCGAGGGAGCGGATGGGCGAAGCCTCAGTCGCGCGGTGCGCGCCCGCGGCAAGCTTGCGCCGGTGTTCGTGGACCGGGCTCGGGATCTGCCCGGGGTGTTGGGGGATGTGTTGCTGCCGGGGGATGTGCTGCTGACCATGGGGGCCGGGGATATCGGCGCGGTGGCGGCGGACCTCGGGCGACAGGGGCTGGACGGGGAGGGACGATGACGGCGAGTGGGAAAGTGCGGGGCGTGCTGCGCCGGGACGAGCCGCTGGCGCGGTATACCAGCTGGCGGGTGGGAGGGCCGGCACGGTGTTATTTCCAGCCCGCCGATCTGGCCGATCTGCGGAATTTCCTGCCCACCCTGGCGGACGGGGAGCCGCTGCTGTGGATCGGCCTCGGCAGCAATCTGCTGGTGCGCGACGGCGGTTTCGCCGGCACCGTGATCAATACCCATCCGGGCCTGTCGGGACTGGCTTTCGAGGGCGATCTGCTGCGAGCCGAGGCCGGAGTGGCGGGCGCCAAGGTGGCACGCTTCGCCGCCCGTCACGACCGGGTGGGCGCCGAGTTCCTGGCCGGAATTCCAGGCACCCTGGGTGGGGCGCTGGCCATGAACGCCGGCGCCTGGGGCGGGGAGACCTGGCAGTGGGTGGCGGCGGTGGAGACCGTGGATCGACGGGGCCGGCTGCGACGGCGCCCGGTTGATGATTACACCGTGGGCTACCGGCATGTGGCGGGACCGCCCGGGGAGTGGTTCGTGGCCGCCCATCTGCGCCTGCCCACGGGCGACGGTCAGGCCTCGCTGGCGTGCATCCGGCAGTTGCTGGAGCAGCGCGGTCGCAGCCAGCCCACCGGGGTGGCCAGTTGTGGTTCGGTGTTTCGCAATCCGCCGGGAGACCACGCCGCCCGGCTGATCGAGCACACCGGGCTCAAGGCGGCCCGCGTCGGCGGGGCCTGTGTATCCCCCAAGCACGCCAATTTCATCGTCAACACCGGTGGCGCCAACGCCGCCGATTTGGAACGGCTCATGGAGCAGGTGGCGGAGACCGTGGCCCGTCACCAGGGGGTACAGCTGATCCGCGAGGTGGTGGTGGTGGGCCAGCCGGAACCTCGACCGTCGACGCCAGCGCCGGGGAGTGATCATGGTGTTCCAGCGTAAACGGGGCGCCAGCGTCCGCCAGGTCCAGGGCCTGTGGTTGCAGGTGTGGCTGCCGCGCCTGCGGCTGCTGGGTGCGCTGTTGAGCCTGGCCGGGGTGCTGGCCCTGGTCCACGGGGGCTGGCGCTTGCTGCGCGACGAGGCACTGTTTCCCCTGCGACACGTGCAAGTGGCGGGGGAAATGCGTAACCTAGTCGCCGCCGATGTGCGGCGGGTGGTGCGCCATTTCCTGGGCGAGAGCTTCGTCGATCTGGATATCGGCACGTTGCGGGATACCTTTCTGCTCAACCCCTGGGTGGAACAGGTTTCCATTCAGCGGCTCTGGCCGGATACTCTCAGGATTCACGTACGAGAGCGCGCGGTCTTCGGTCACTGGGGAAGCGGGGAGATGCTGGATCAGCAGGGCATCCGCTTCCGGCCCGCCTATTTCCGCACCATCCACCCCTGGCCCCGGTTGTCCGGCCCGGATGGCCAGGAACAGGTGCTGATGGAGACCTTCCAAGAGGCCCAGGCGCGGGTGGCGCGGATCGATTTGCGGATCGTGCTGCTGGAAATGGACCAGCGCCGGGCCTGGCGTATACGTTTCGACAACGGGGTGGAGATCAAATTGGGTAGGGAACAGTTTCTGGCCCGCTTGCAGCGCTTCGTGGATATCTATCCGCGGGTATTGGCGCAGCGGGCGGGCAGTATCGCCACGGTGGACATGCGATACGTGAACGGATTCGCGGTGCGTTGGCTGGAGTCCGACGAGGGCGTCACCCGGCGCTCCGGTAGGGGCGGTTCCACCACCACCCGGGCGGCCCGGGTGGAGAGCCCACGCCAGGTCGAGGCGGGTTGAGGCGGATCATCACACCATGTCCAGAAAAGGCGAGAGAAACATGATCGTAGGCCTGGATATCGGCACCTCCAAGGTGGTGGCGATCGTCGGCGAGGTGGCCCCCGACAATCAGATCGAGATTGTCGGTATCGGCTACCACCCGTCGCGCGGCCTGAAGAAGGGCGTGGTGGTGAATATCGAATCCACCGTGCAGTCCATCCAGCGGGCGGTGGACGAGGCCGAGCAGATGGCCGGCTGCCAGATCCATTCGATTTTCACGGGCATCGCCGGCAGCCATATCCGCAGCCTCAACTCCCACGGCATGGCGCCCATCAAGGAAAAGGAGGTGATGCCGGAGGATGTGGAGCGGGTCATCGATTCGGCCCGGGCGGTGGCGATTCCGGCGGATCAGAAAATACTGCACATCCTCCCCCAGGAGTTTATCATCGACAACCAGGAAGGGATTCGCGAGCCGGTGGGTATGTCGGGGGTGAGGCTGGAAGCGCGGGTGCACATGGTCACCGGCGCTGTGAGTGCTGCGCAGAATATCGTCAAGTGCGTGGGCCGCTGTGGACTGGAGGTGGACGATGTGATCCTCCAGCAACTGGCCTCCAGCCGGGCAGTACTCACCGACGACGAGAAGGAACTCGGGGTCTGCCTGGTGGATATCGGCGGTGGCACCACGGATATCGCGGTGTTCACTAGCGGCGCCATCAGCCACAGCGCGGTGATTCCCATCGCTGGCGACCAGGTCACCAACGATATCGCGGTGGCGCTGCGTACCCCCACCCAGCATGCCGAGACTCTCAAGATCAAGTATGCTTGTTGTCTGACCCAGCTGGCCAACGCCGACGAGATGATCGAGGTGCCCAGCATGGGCGATCGAGCACCGCGCCGCCTGTCCCGTCAGACGCTTGCCGAGGTGGTGGAACCCCGCTACGAGGAACTCTTCAGCCTGATCCAGGCGGAACTTCAGCGCAGTGGTTACGAACATCTGTGTGCCGCCGGAGTGGTGATCACCGGCGGTAGCGCGAAGATGGAAGGGGCGGTGGAGCTGGCCGAGGAGGTGTTTCACATGCCGGTGCGACTGGGCGTGCCGCAGTATGTGACGGGACTACCCGAAGTAGTGCGCAATCCCATCTATTCCACGGCGGTGGGCTTGCTATTATTTGGTCATGAGAACCGGGCCATGAAAATGAGTGTTTCCATGAGTGCGGCCAAGAAAAGCGTATTCACCCGGATGAAGAGCTGGTTTCAGGGCAATTTCTAAAACCGCGTGCTGAGTTGCGAAAAACGGCTCGCGAGGAGGCTAAAGCACATGTTCGAGTTGATGGATTCAAGTCACGAAAGCGCCATCATCAAGGTGATCGGTATCGGTGGTGGTGGCAGCAACGCTGTCGAACACATGCGTAATTCCAGTGTGGAAGGCGTGGATTTCATCTGCGCCAACACCGACGCCCAGGCCCTGAAGACCTGCACGGTATCCACCACTTTGCAACTCGGCTGCAACATCACCAAGGGACTGGGGGCGGGTGCCAATCCCGAGATCGGTCGCCAGGCGGCGCTGGAAGACCGGGAGCGCATCCAGGAGGTGCTGGAGGGCGCCGACATGGTGTTCATCACTGCCGGTATGGGTGGCGGTACCGGCACCGGTGGTGCGCCGGTGGTGGCCCAGGCGGCCCGGGAGATGGGTATTCTCACGGTGGCGGTGGTTACCAAACCGTTTCCCTTCGAGGGCAAAAAGCGCATGGAGGTGGCCCAGCAGGGGATCCGTGAACTGAACCAGTCGGTGGATTCCCTGATCACCATTCCCAACGAGAAGCTCCTCACCGTGCTCGGCAAGGGCGCGAGCCTGCTGGATGCTTTCAAGGCCGCCAACGACGTGTTGCTGAACGCCGTGCAGGGGATCGCTGAACTGATCACCCGTCCGGGTCTGATCAACGTGGACTTCGCCGATGTGCGCACCGTGATGTCGGAGATGGGTCTGGCGATGATGGGCACCGGACGCGCCTCCGGCGACGGTCGGGCCCGGGAGGCCGCCGAGGCCGCCATCGCCAGCCCGCTGCTGGAGAGCGTGGATCTGGCCGGCGCCAAGGGATTGCTGGTGAACGTCACCGCCGGTATGGACATCTCCATCGGCGAGTTCGACGAGGTGGGCAACACCATCAAGGAACTGGCCGCCGAGGACGCCACGGTGGTGGTGGGCGCGGTGATCGACCCCGAGATGCAGAACGAACTGCGGGTGACCATCGTCGCCACCGGCATCGGCCAGGCCGGCAAGTCCGCCCGCGCGGCCGGCGAGAAGGGCTCCTCGCCCTCGGTGAAGCTGGTGCAGAAACCCGGCGACGAAGCCCGTGGCGAGCAGGGTGGCGGGCGTCAGAAGGGTGATTTCGGCAATACCAAGGAAGATCTGGATTACCTGGATATTCCAGCCTTCCTGCGGCGCCAGGCGGATTGATTTTCCCGGTGGTAAGTATGCCCAGGACTCCGGCCCGCGCCGGGGTTCCTTGCGTTTCTTTTTGTTGCGCCGCACAATTCGCGTTGGCCTGGTGAGTCCGGGTGGGTCCGGGCAGCCAGTGATTTCTAACAAAAACGACACAGGTTCATGTATGCCTAGGCAACACACCCTGAAGAATCCGATCCGGGCCACCGGCGTTGGTCTGCACACCGGTGGACATATCCTGCTGACCCTGCGTCCGGCGCCACCGGACACCGGTATCGTGTTCCGACGGGTGGATCTGCCCGAACCGGTCAGCATCCGCGCCTGTACCGCCCAGGTGGGCAATACCGAACTGTCCACCTCCCTGGTCAGCGGCGGGGTGTGGGTGTGGACGGTGGAGCATCTGCTGGCGGCCTTTGCCGGTCTTGGAATCGACAACGCCTACGTGGATCTCACCGCCCCCGAGGTGCCCATCATGGACGGCAGCGCCAGCCCCTTTGTGTTTCTGATCCAGTCGGCAGGGATCCGCGAGCAGGCAGCACCCAGACGCTTCGTGCGGATCCGCAAAACCGTGATGGTACGCGATGGGGATCGCTGGGTCCGTCTGGATCCCCATGAGGGCTTCAGGGTGGGATTCACCATCGACTTTCCGCACCCGGCGTTCCACAGCCGGGCCCAGAGCGCGGCCATCGAGCTCTCCGATACCACCTTCGTCAAGGATATCAGCCGTGCCCGCACTTTCGGTTTCATGTGCGATGTGCAGCGCTTGCGGGGGCGTCAACTGATCCGCGGTGGTAGTCTGGACAACGCCATCGTGATGGACGATAGCCGGATCCTCAACGAGGGAGGGCTTCGCTACCAGGACGAGTTCGTCAAGCACAAGATCCTGGATGCGGTGGGCGATCTTTACCTGCTGGGGCGTGGCCTGATCGGTGCCTTCACCGGCTTCAAATCCGGCCATACCCTGAACCATCGGTTGCTACAGGCCCTGCTGGCAGAGACGTCGGCCTGGGAGGAGGTGAGCTTCCCCATCAATCAGCAACGACCCGCCGAGTCCGGTCTGCAACCCGCCCAGGTGGCCTGACCGGTGCCCGAAGCAGCGCTATCGCCTCCAGCATCCTGGCCTGACTCACGGGTCTGAACACGACGCTGTCCGCGACGATGCTTCGCGGCCCGCCACGGGTTGCGGCTGCGAAAATCCGCAGCGTGCGGTATCATTCCTTGTTTTGTAGTCCGTACAGCAGACACCGGAACCATGGCCAGTAATCTACTCAGCAAGATCTTCGGCAGCCGTAACGACCGCGTCATCAAGCGGATGCGCAAGAGCGTCGCCGAGATTAACGCCCTGGAGCCCAGTTTCGCCGCCCTGAGCGATGAGGAACTACGGGCCAAGACAGCCGAATTCAAACAGCGGGTCAATGATGGCGAGAACCTGGACGCGCTGTTATCCGAGGCCTTCGCGGTGGTGCGAGAGGCCAGTAAACGCACCCTGGAGATGCGTCATTTCGACGTGCAGTTGATTGGCGGCATGGTGCTGCACCAGGGCAAGATCGCCGAGATGCGCACCGGCGAGGGTAAGACCCTGGTAGCCACTCTGCCCGTCTATCTCAACGCGTTGAGCGGCAAGGGCGTCCACATCGTCACCGTCAACGACTACCTGGCCCGTCGGGATGCCCAGTGGATGGGGCAGATTTATACTTTCCTGGGTCTCACGGTGGGATGCGTGGTGCCCGGCATGTCCCCCGAGGACAAGCGGGCCGCCTACGGCGCCGATATCACCTACGGCACCAACAACGAGTTCGGCTTCGATTATCTGCGCGACAACATGGCGTTCAGCCTGGATCAGAAATTCCAGCGGGAACTCCAGTTCGCGGTGGTGGACGAGGTGGACTCGATTCTCATCGACGAGGCCCGCACCCCGCTGATCATCTCCGGTCCCACCGAGGAGAGTTCGGATCTCTACCGGCGTATCAACGAGATCGTGCCGCGGTTGAGCCGCCAGGAAGTGGTGGCCGAGGACGAGGAGGGTCCAGGGGATTTCTCGGTGGACGAGAAGACCAAGCAGGTCTATCTCAGCGAGGAGGGCCACCAGCACGTGGAGGACATGCTCACCGAGGCCGGCCTGCTGCGCCCCGGGGAGAGCCTCTACGATCCCGCCAATCTGATCCTGTTTCACCATCTCAACGCCTGTCTAAGGGCTCATCAGCTCTACCAACGGGACGTGGAGTACATCGTCCGGGACGGGCAGGTAATCATCGTCGACGAGTTCACCGGGCGCACCATGCCGGGTCGGCGCTGGTCCGATGGGCTACACCAGGCCATCGAGGCCAAGGAGGGGGTGCCGATCCAGTCGGAGAACCAGACCCTGGCCTCCATTACCTTCCAGAATTATTTCCGGCTTTACGAGAAACTCTCCGGCATGACCGGCACCGCCGATACCGAGGCCTACGAGTTCCAGCAGATCTACGGGCTGGAGGTGCTGGTGATTCCCACCCATCTGCCGATGATCCGCAAGGATATGGGGGATCTGGTGTTTCTCTCCACCGCCGAGAAATTCGACGCGGTGCTGGAGGATATCCGCGACTGCCATAAGCGCCGTCAGCCGGTGCTGGTGGGTACCACCTCCATCGAGACCTCCGAGTTGATCGCCAAGCTGCTGAACAAGCAAAAGATCAGGCACGAGGTGTTGAACGCCAAGCAGCACGAGCGGGAGGCCGAGATCATCGCTCAGGCGGGGCGCCCCGGCGGTGTGACCATTGCCACCAACATGGCCGGTCGCGGTACCGATATCGTGCTGGGCGGTAATCTCCAGGCGGAACTGGAGGCCCTCGGGCCGGAGGTGGACGGGGCCACCCGTCAGCGGGTGCGGGAGCGCTGGCAGGAGCGTCACAACGAAGTGGTCTCCGCCGGTGGGCTCCACGTGATCGGCACCGAGCGCCACGAATCCCGGCGCATCGACAACCAGCTACGGGGCCGCTCCGGGCGCCAGGGGGATCCGGGCTCCTCGCGGTTTTATCTGTCCCTGGAGGATTCGCTGATGCGAATCTTCGCCTCCGAGCGGGTCTCCGGATTGATGCAGAAGCTCGGTATGCAAAAGGGCGAGGCCATTGAGCATCCCTGGGTGACCCGGGCCATCGAGAACGCCCAGCGCAAGGTGGAGGCCCACAACTTCGATATCCGCAAGAACCTGCTGGAATTCGACGATGTGGCCAACGAGCAGCGCAAGGTCATCTACACCCAGCGTAACGAACTCCTGGAGGCCGAGGAAATCGCCGAGACCGTCGCCAGCATGCGCGGGGCCGTGGTGGCGCAACTGGTGGCACAGCATATCCCGCCGGAGAGCATGGAGGAGCAATGGGATCTCGCCGGCCTGGAGGCGGCCTTGGAGCAGGACTTCGCCCTCCAGGCGAACATCAAGTCCTGGCTGGAACAGGACGCCGAGCTGGACGATAGCGGCATCGAGTCCCGGATCCTGGAACTGCTGGAGCAGGGCTACCAGGAAAAGGAAAGCAAGCTTCCCGACGGTATCATGCGCCAGTTCGAGAAGTCGGTGATGTTGCAGATTCTCGACACCCACTGGAAGGAGCACCTGGCGGCCATGGATTATCTGCGCCAGGGCATCCACCTGCGCGGTTACGCCCAGAAAAACCCCAAGCAGGAGTACAAGCGCGAGGCCTTCGAGATGTTCACCGCGCTGCTGGATCGCATCCAGCACGAGGCGGTGGTGTTTCTGGCCAAGGTGCAGTTCCAGGAACGACCGCCCGAGGAACCGGCGCAGACCCAGCAGCAGCGCGAGGCGAAGATGCGCTTCGAGCATGCCGAGGCCTCGGCGCTGGCCGGTACCGAGGAGGAGGAAGAGCCCACCGCCGAGGCGGCCACCGCCACCACCCCTTATGTGCGTCAGGAGCGCAAGGTGGGTCGCAACGAGCCCTGCCCCTGCGGCTCGGGCAAGAAGTACAAGCACTGCCACGGCCGGCTGGACTGAGGCGCCGGAAACACTCTCATGAGCGACACCATCCCTCCGGTCCCCGGGGTGCGACTGGCCACCATGGCCGCCGGTATCCGCTACCAGGACCGCGACGATCTCACCCTGCTGGAGGTCGCCCCCGGCAGCCACTGCGCGGCCGTATTCACCCGCAATGCCTTCTGCGCCGCCCCCGTGACAGTGGCCCGGGAGCATCTACAACGGATGAACCCCCGGTATCTGTTGATCAATGCCGGTAACGCCAACGCCGGTACCGGTGCGGCGGGCATTCAGACA
>Ga0207419_1001669_pt1 | contig 16064 bp, 12 predicted proteins | sample ElkSloMetagenome_4_FD_184723 | JGI IMG/M metagenome (GOLD analysis project Ga0207419, IMG submission 184723) | Hot spring microbial communities from Elkhorn Slough, Monterey Bay, USA - MD2A (version 2) | ecosystem: Environmental > Aquatic > Marine > Intertidal zone > Estuary: Microbial mat ...
AGCCATTTGTATCCGAACCGAGGGTCAGGGGGACTAAACCCGCCGCCACCGCCGCCGCCGAACCCCCCGAAGAACCGCCCGCAACCCGCGTGGTATCGTGGGGGTTAGGGGTTGCGCCGTAATGGGCATTTTCCGTCACAAAACCGTAGGCGTATTCATCCATATTGAGCGCCCCTACCAGAATTGCCCCGGCTTCTTTTAACTTTTGAACGGCGGTAGCATCTTGGGTTGCAGGGGGATTTTCGGCACTAATAATTGAGCCTGCAATGGTGGTTACTCCAGCAATATCATAAAGGTTTTTTACGGCAAAAGGAACCCCTGCTAATGCGCCGGGGTTTTGTCCTTTGGCGATTAATTCATCGATGCGATGGGCTTGTTGTAAGGCGCTTTCGGTAGTGATTGCGGTAAAGCAATTTAACTCTGAGTTACGAGCATTGATATCATCTAAGCATTGGGTAATAACGGTTTTGGCGCTAATTTCTTGCTGGCGGACTAAAGACGCGATCGCGATCGCATCCGTTGTTTTATAATTTATATTCATTCCAATTCATTTCCCTACATTCATGCTTAATTCTGTGAGTCCGTGAAAGCGGACTTTGCTCTCATTGGTTCCCCAGATTTTAATCTGCGGGCGGGCTGTCGGTTTTATTTAGAATTACTATATATTCATGGCTCAAAAGTGGGTGCAGGTTCTATGGTTTCATCGAGGGGAAATTCCGTTACTTTTTGAGCAATCACCGCCATGCGTTCGAGATTTTCTATCACCCCTGGCAGACATTCATCGGGAATCGGTAAATCGATTGACTTTGCCATCTGCTCGACATATTGCTCGTAATTTATTGCGTCTTCGCTCATGCTTTTACCCCAGTTTTTTAAAACGTATAGAACCCCGGTTTCTTATTTGCTTAAACAGTAAAATTGAAATTTGAAGCCAGAAACCGGGGTTCTAAGGCTTCACGAACTAAACAGATTTGATATCATTAATTAATGCTGCCAAACGCAACAACTCCGACTCTGGCATTAATGGCGATACAGGGAGATAAAGAATCTGGTCTAAAATATGTTTTGCAACCGGACAATCTGCCATTGCTCGCAAAGAAGTTGCCCCTTGAGTCGCATCAAACCCATTCTCCCTCAGTTCTACCATTAAAGTAGCAGGATTCTCAGTCGCGATCGCCACCAACCAAAAAGAATGATTTTTCGCCGCTTTCCCCGGAATCATAACCGCCGAATCTAATAATTTTAAAAACTTTTGAGCCGTTTCTGTCCGTATCTTGCCATCCCATCCCGATTGCAAGCGACGACGCAATAAAGCTATCATCGGCGTAGGCGGACGATAACGCAGCTTGGGTAATAACTCCCCGGCTGAAAACCCACGGGCTAAAGAAGCAATGGCGCGATCGCGATCCACTCCCATCTGCTTTAAAATAAAAAATAACTTATCATAAAGCCACGGTTGCGACACCAAATTTAAGCCCAAATACTTCAGCAACCGCTTACCATACCAAAACCGAGTTTTAACCTCATATTCCGCCTCAATTGCCGCCATTTTCCCCCTCAAACTCTCATCCCGCACCCGCACCACAGCCCCACCCAACGCCGTCGCAGACTTAATCGGGCCAAAACTAAACAAACTCACATCAGCCCCAGAATGCCCCAAATAAGCCCCTCCCGCAAACCCTTGAGCGCCATCTTCCACCAACATTATCCCCCGTTGCTGACAAATAGCAGCATAAGCCTCTAAAGGGACAATCGAGCCGAATAAATGAGCAATCACGCACAAGCAAGTTTTATCGTTAATTTTCGCCTCAAAATCCTGTAAATCCGGCGCTAAAGTCTCAAAATCTACATCGACTCCCACCGGAATCAAACCATGTGCCTTCACAATCGCAAACATATTCTCAATATTGACCCCACTCATCAACACCTGCGACTCTGGGGGAAGCTGTAGGGCTTGCAGCAACAAATCAAAACTCGTCCGCACCGACAGCGCCATCAACACCTCCTCCCCCCAAAACCCGCGAATCGCCTCCACCTCCCTTTCTCGGTGGCAGAATGACCCACAAAAGCCCAATCCAGCCATCAAATCCCCCAGACTGATATCCAAACGCAAACGCGGATAAGTTTTCCCCTTCAACCTCGAAACCCACATTTCAAAACCCTCCTTCCCCTACAATTAAATCAACGCCAATCCCTAAACCCAATGGACAACCGACTCAGCCAACAAATTAACTTTATTCTCGAAATAGATAAACTCAAAAACATCTTACGCCAAAACAAAATTGCCGATAATTCCCGACAAGAAAACACCGCCGAACATTCCTGGCATATTGCCATGATGGCCATCACCTTTGCTGAGTATGCACCCCCCGAAACCAATCTACTCCGCGCCCTCCAAATGTTACTGATTCACGACATCGTAGAAATCGATGCAGGCGACGTTTTCTGTTACGACGAAAACGCCAATCAAGGCAAACACGAAAGAGAAATGCAAGCCGCCTCTCGCCTGTTTGGACTCCTTCCCGACGACCAAAGTAAACCCCTTTTACAACTGTGGCTAGAATTTGAAGAAACCGCCACCCCCACCGCCAAATATGCCGCCGCATTAGACCGTTTACAACCCCTCTTTCTCAACCAACAAACCCAAGGCGGCACTTGGGTCAAACACGGCATTAAACGCAGTCAAGTCCTTCAGCGTGTCGCCCCCATTCAAGAAGGTGCGCCGCCCCTTTGGTCAGCCGTCCAAGAAATTCTTGAAACTTGTATCGAAGCGGGTTATTTAAAAGCCGCATAACCCCTTACTTCAAAACCCCGTTTTTTTGAAGAAACCGGGGTTTTATCTTGCTCTCAAGTCTTTTTTATTATATTTTAAAATGCTTGTATCAAAATACATATTTTGTTTCTTACGCCTATGTAGTATTTAAAATATTGAATAAAAAATCAAAAATTGTAGGGTGCGTTAACGAAGTGTAACGCACCGACTTAATACTCAAAGATAAACTCTATATTCATCATCGTAATATTCAATTAAAAATCGAGGAGAAGTCTCTTTTTAACCTCCCTTGATAGAATAGATTTGGGTCAAAGTAGGATTCGTTATAATGCACTCTACTACGAAATCTATAAATCATCATAATTCCGAATCAAAACCTCTTTAACTTTACCCCGCTTTGACTTATTACTATTAATATTCCGCTTGGCATCAATCCGACTCACGACATAATCCTGATAAGCCGTATCAAAAAACTCAGAATCGGAATTACTCAGCATCAACTTTGCCCCCCTTTCATCTAGCAATTGGTAAAAATCCCGTAACCGCAACTGCTCCTTATCACCAAATACCTGACGGGCATAACTGGTGAAATTAGCCGTCTCGCTCACAGGGCGATAGGGCGGGTCAAAATATACAAAAGTTTCCTTATCGACTACCGTTTCACAAACCTCAAAATCTCCCGGCAATATTTGAGTTCGTTGAAGTAAACTCGAAACTGCCTTGAGATTTTCAGCATCGCAAATCCGGGGATTTTTATACCGTCCCATCGGTACATTAAACTCCCCCTTGCGATTGACGCGAAACAAACCATTAAAACAAGTACGATTCAGGAATAGGAGTTGGGCAGTACGGCCAATCCAGGCCGGAGAATAGTGATTAAAATCTATTTTATTACGTTGAATGTTAAAGCGCGATCGCGCCCCATAAAAATATTCCTTTCTCGCCGCTTCTGACAATCCCCAATAATAGCCCTGTATCTCCTCTAACAACGCAATCAAAGCCGCCACATCTTGCTGAATCACCCGATACGCCATTACCAACTCCGGGTTAATATCCGCAATCGCAAACTCATCGATTGCATACCGTTGCGCCACATAAAAAAATAACGCCCCACTGCCGATAAATGGCTCGACATAACGTTTAATTTTTCCCGCTTTCAAAGCTTGGGGTAAATACCCTTCAATTTGCGGTAATAACTGTCCCTTACCCCCTGCCCACTTCAAAAACGGTTTTGCTTTCAATCTGCCCATCCCCACAGTATCCAAAACGAAGCAATCATAGCAGATGCTCAATCCCCCACCACAGCCCACAATCTGCCAAAACAGCAAAACTCCCCCCCAATAAAGCCCCACTTCAGGCGATTTTGCTAGACTAAAAGCCAACGGGTTGTTTCAATCCAGTCATAATAACTGCTAGTTCACCAAAACTCTATGCCTCCAAGCACGCTACTTTTAACCAAAGAATTACCTACATTACAATACACCGCCACCCCCGAACGCTTTGATATTACCTGGGAAGCGCCCTTATCTACCCTCCTGGGCTTAGGACGAGCCGCCGGAGCCGATTTTGTCGAATTTTTCCTCGAACGAACCAACTACATTAGCTGTCTGGCTGAAGAAGATGCCATTACCAGCATCTCACCGCGACTATCCACCGGGGCAGGAGTGCGCGTGTTTCGGGGCAAAGCTGATTGTTATGTCAGCACCAACGACCTGACATTTAATGGTCTCAAAGCCGCTCTCGAAAAAGGTTTATCCATTCTCGGCTTAAACTTGCCCAGTCCGAATAATCACATTCCTGAAATCTATCTGGAATTGATGCGAGACTACGCCACCGCCAAAGCCAAAGAAGGCTGGCTCGCAGAATGCAGCAATATGCAAGAAATGAGCGACGTATTGCTCGCCGCCAACAGCGAACTCAACCGAAAAGCCTCTCACGTCCAATCGCGACGGGCCGCTTACTTCCGCGATTGGCAAGAAGTCCTCGTAGCTGCCAGTGACGGTACATTTGCCAGAGATATTCGTTTGACCCAATCAGTGGGTTATAACTTATTGTGTGCCGACGGTCAGCATCGCAGTTCCATCGGCAAACGAGACGGTAACACCAGCGACCCAGATTTCTTGCGGGATTGGGATTATGAAACCATTGCCGCCGAAGTCGCTGAAAGTGCCGGAGTCATGCTGTATGCCGATTATGTCGAATCGGGCAATTATCCCATTATCATGGCCAATCACTTCGGCGGCGTAATCTTCCACGAAGCCTGCGGTCACCTCCTCGAAACCACCCAAATCGAGCGTCAAACGACCCCCTTCCTAGAGAAAAAAGGCGAAAAAATCGCTCACGAAAACCTCACCGCATGGGATGAGGGACGCAGCGAAGACGCTTTTGGGTCAGTGGACATGGATGACGAAGGAATGCCCACCCAACGCACCCTCCTGATTGAAAACGGCATCCTCAAAAACTTCATTTCCGACCGCACAGGTTCAGTGCGTACCGGACACCCCCGCACCGGCAGCGGCCGCCGTCAGAGTTACGCTTATGCGGCAGCTTCGCGGATGCGGAATACTTACATCGCACCGGGAGACTACAGCGTTGAGGACTTATTCGCTTCGGTAGATAAGGGGATTTACTGCAAGAAAATGGGCGGCGGTAGTGTTGGCCCCACAGGTGAGTTTAACTTTGGCGTAGACGAAGCGTATCTCATTGAAAACGGCAAAATCACCAAACCCCTCAAAGGCGCAATCCTCATCGGAGAAGCCAAGGAAATTATGAATAAGATTTCCATGTGTTCAAATGATTTGGGCTTGGCTCCGGGCTTCTGTGGTTCGGTGAGTGGCAGCATTTACGTTACTGTCGGTCAGCCGCATCTCAAGGTTGATTCAATTACCGTCGGTGGCCGCTAGGTTCAAGTGTAGGGTGTCGTTAGCAAAGCGTAACGCACCGAAATAGTGGCATGACACACATACAAGCGGTGGGTTACGGCGGATTTCTAGATTGCTGTCATAGCTTAGGTTTTAGCCGCCTAACCCACCCTAAAAATACAACTTTTCATAATTCATCATTCAGCATTCATCATTCATCATTCATCGAAAATGGTTCAAGTTAAAGACCTCGCAAGTTACGCTGGCGATATTGCCAAAGAAATCGGCATTAAAAAATACGATATTTATGGTTCAGCCGTGGATTCGACGAGCGTCGAAGTAGATACCGGAGAACCCAAACAAGTCAAAGCTTCCAACCGTTCGAGTGTGATTGTACGGGTGTGGAACGAAAAAGACATGATGGGGGTCACGACGACGACGGATATTAATCCCCAAGGGATTGAATTAGCCCTGAAAACGGCGCACGAAGCCAGTTATTTTGGTGCGAAAGAGAATATCCCTGATTTTAGCCCTCATGCAACCGCAGAAACGGCCAAAGTACCTTGGACGACTGCTGCACAAGCGCCGGTTTCCGATTTGATTGATAAGTTGGTGGTGGCCGAAAAAGAGTTACTGAATGCCCACCCCGCGATCGCATCAGTTCCCTATAATGGATTATCACAACGGGATATTGACCGTTTTTATCTCAACAGCGACGGCGCAATGCGTCACGAAGCTTGCTCTTATGCCAGCGTCTATCTGTACAGCAAAACCGAGCAAGAAGGCAAAAAGCCCCGTAGTGCAGGCAGTTACAAGGTTAGCGAAAGTTTAGAAAAACTAGATATCGCTGATTGCATCCAAGAAGCAGGTGAAAAAACAGTCAGCCACCTCAATTACCAAAAAATCAAATCTGGTAAATATCGGGCTGTTTTCTCAGCAGAAGCTTTCTTGAGTTTATTGGGGGCATTTTCTAACTTATTCAACGCCCAACGTATCCTCGACAAACAAAGTTTATCCACTCCCGAATCCCTAGGAACAGAAATCGCTTCTCCCTTACTTTCGGTATGTGACGATGCGTTACATCCGCAAAATGTTGGCGGGGAAACCTTCGACGGAGAAGGTACTCCTACCCGTCGCATTCCCTTAATTACCGAAGGCGTTTTAAGCAATTTTCTCCACAGTTCGGGAACGGCAAAACGCATGAATACTGAACCCACAGGTCATGCCAATATTGGCGCAAAGGTCAGCATTAGTCCTCATTTCTTCCATGTTTTTGCCGGGAAACCCGCCGAACAGGAATACTCCCTTGATGATGCCGAAAATGTCATTTTAATTGATGATTTGAGTGCGCTTCATGCGGGGGTAAATTCTCTACAAGGCTCTTTCTCTCTGCCGTTTGATGGTTGGTTAGTCAATAAAGGCGAAAAAATGAGTGTTGATTCGGCGACGATTGCCGGGGATTATTTAGACTTGCTGAAGTCGATTATTTATGTAGAAAAAGAAGTAGAGTTAACGCCGGGTGGGATTTCACCTCGCGTTTGGGTGGATGATTTGTCTGTGACTGGGGAATAGTTTTTATTTCAGGTAAATACAGGTTTAAAACCCCGGTTTTTTCAAAAAACCGGGGTTTTGATTTCCAACCCAGTCTATCCCATTAACCCGCCCATTTTAAAATCCTCCGGCTAACACGGCAAAGTCCGCCTTCGCGGACTAGAAAATAAAAGAGTCCTCAACTTGTGTAGGGGTGAGGTTTCCTCACCCAATTTTAACCAGGGGAAGTTACGATTAGTACCGTTGTCGCACCCAAAATTGACAAAGTATTAACGTTAAATTGGGCGGGGAAACCCCGCCCCTACAGGGGTGATTGATAAAGCTTCAATAAGATTAACTTGTCGCAATTCACTAATAACCAATCATATTTTGGAAAAACGTTCTCCTTAACTGCTGATAACTGATTATGGTTTTTGCTCAAATCAAAACAGTACAACCAGGGCTGCATTCTCAGGTTGTTTTATATATGCTAGAGAGCTTTGGTGCGACAGTACAAGTTAGTAGCGCACAGCCGCCAGATGCTTTGATTGTGCAACTGTGGACAAATGTAATTAATAAACTCAATAATACGGGGGATTGGATTGGAATCGATTTAAAATATCAGTCTGAAACTGCCCCAAATCTTTATCAATTTACTCATTCAATTTTGCCGACAAGTCCCGGAGATTTCCAGTTTACTTATCGCGTCGGTTTAAAAGAAAATCGGCAAAATTGGCTCTGGGCGGGTAGTTTTCAAGAAAATGGTACTTTGAGGGTTGAGTCGCCTTCGGATGCCATGAGTTGGACGCAGGGGGCGAGTTATGTAGAGTTTTTGCCGGGGGTGTATGTAGGGAATTTTATTGCCGCGTCCCAGGCGGAAAGTCTGGGATTTGATGCGGTTTTGAATTTGGCGGCAGAATTTCCGTTATCATTTACGTCGCAATCAAATATTAGTTACAAACATATTCAATTATTAGATGGGGCGGTGAATGTAATTCCTGATGCGGCGATACAGGAGTCGATTGATTGGCTTAATTTACAACTTGAAGCGGGGAGAAAAGTTTTAATTAATTGTCGGGCTGGAATTGGTCGTAGTGGTTCGATGAGTGTGGCCTATTGTTATTATAAAAATAGTAATTGGAGTTATGAACAAACTTTAGATTATATGTGGGAGAAAAAGGCGGATATTTACCCTCATCGCAATTTACAAGAAAGTTTAGCGCGGTTGTTTCCTCGATAAAATCAAGAGTGAGGATTAAGAACCCCGGTTTCTAGCTTAAAACTGTAACTTGACTGTGTAAGCAGGTAAGAAACCGGGGTTGTAGAAAGGCAAAACCCCAGTTTTTAAGAAATACCAGGGTTGTCAAAGTTTAACTCACAGAAGCGGTCGATTGACTCCCTTGCGGTGTATCTTCTTCTGGGGGTAAACCCATCACCTGACGGTACATTTTAGTGTATTCGCGGGCGGATTTTTCCCAACTAAAATCTTTTTGCATTCCCCGCTTTTGTAACTCCCGCCATTGCCCTTTGAAGCGGAAACCTTCGATGGCTTTTACCATACAAGTGTAGAAGTCAATGGGTTCGTAGCGGTCGAAACAGTAGCCCGTTCCCACATTGGCTTCTGGGTCATAATAGGAAACGGTGTCTACTAAACCCCCGGTACGGCGGACAATGGGAACACAACCGTAACGCATGGCTAACATTTGGCTAATACCGCAAGGTTCAAAGCGAGAGGGCATCAGGAATGTGTCACAACCGGCGTAAACACGACGAGACAAGGCATCGCTGTATAACAGTTGTACCGCCATACGTCCGGGATAGCGGGAAGCCATTTGCCAAAGTTGGGTTTCGTAGTAGCGATCGCCCGTTCCCAAGATGATAATCTGGGAATCAGTATAGGACAAAAAGCGGTCGATGGTTTGTAATAACAAATCAATGCCTTTCTGCTCAACCAATCGCGTTACAATCCCCATTAAAAGTGCGCCTTTGTTCACTTCTAAACCGACTTCTTCTTGGAGTATAATTTTATTCACACTCCGCTTTTCTAGGGTATCCACCGTAAAGTTCTGCTCTAGATATTTATCAGTTTCGGGGTTATAACTGTCAATATCAATGCCGTTGACAATCCCCCGTAACTTACTACTAATAAAAGACAGCAAACCTTCAAGGGTTTCGCCATAATCGGCGGTTTGAATTTGTTGAGCATAAGTCGGTGAAACCGTATTCACCAAATTGGCAAACTGTACTGCCGCGGCCATGGTATTGTGACCCTGCATATACCAAGGACACCAAGTCATTTGCTGTAATCGCCAACGCCAAGGCCCTTGATAAGCGAGGTTGTGAATGGTGAAAATTGTGGCAATATCAGGAGATTGGTGCATCCAGACGGGAATCATACCCGTGTGCCAGTCATGGCAGTGCATAATTTCAGGTTTCCAGCCATTCCAAGCAAATTCCGCCGCCGCGTTTGCAAACAAGGTAAAGCGCCAATCTTCATCATCCCCACCGTAAATAGACCGTCCAGAAAAGGCGAGATGGCCAAATAAATACAGGGGAACATCTGTTCCAGGTAAAACGGTTTCGTACACGGCAAAATGTTCAAACATGGCATCCCCCCACCAAATTGGCTCTTTGGGAACGTCCATTTTGTCGGGCAGAAAGCCATAATAGGGCATGAAGATGCGGACATCATGGCCCATTTTGCGTAAGACTTGGGGTAACGACCCCACCACATCGCCCATTCCTCCAACTTTGGCTAAAGGCGCGGCTTCAGCAGCAACAAATAATATTCGCGTCATGCTCGTCTGTTTTGGTAATTTTGGTTCGTCGGGTTGTAAAGCAGTTTGACATACTCACCGCCCTAAAAGAAACTCAAAGCTTGGGAACAAACAACAAACAACCAACAACCAACAACAGGCGTACCCGTCCCTTGTAAAACAAACGTTTCCCTGAGATGCGATTAACGATTAATTTGGGCAAAAATCTCGTCTAAAATCGCCTTTGCTCCCTTTTGCTTCAGATTTTCAGCTAAATCGAGGCCGAGCTTTTCCGGGTCGCTGCTGCTGCCTGTGACGGTATCTTTGATTAAAGTTTTGCCGTCTAAACTGGCCACCATTCCGGTTAAAGTCAGGGTTTCCCCATCGATGCTGGTATTCACGCCAATAGGCACTTGACAACCCCCTTCGAGTTCCCGCAGGAATGCGCGTTCAGCGAGGGTGCGTTGATAAGTGGGTTGGTGTTCGATGGCTTTGAGTAAGGCCAGGATATCTGCATCCCCTTCGCGACATTCGATGCCTAATGCCCCTTGACCGACGGCGTGAAGGGAGATTTCAGGCGGGATGACTTGATGAATGCGATCGCCCATTCCCAACCGTTGCAGCCCCGCGACGGCTAAAATAATCGCGTCGTAATCTCCTGCATCCAGTTTTGCTAAACGGGTGTTGAGATTGCCGCGAATATCTTTAAATTCTAGATGGGGGAAATGATAACGCAGTTGCGCCAAACGCCGGAGGGAAGACGTACCAATAATTGCCCCTTCGGGTAAAGTGTCGATTTGATGTTCTTTGAACTTTTCGCCAACCACCAAAGCATCGGCGGGATCGACTCGTTCGGTGACGCAGCCCAACATCAAGCCTTCGGGCAAATTCGTCGGTAAATCCTTGAGGGAGTGAACGGCAAAGTCAGCGATATTGTTGAGCATTCCGACTTCGAGTTCTTTGGTAAACAAGCCCTTGTCGCCAATTTTAGAAAGGGCGACATCGAGAATATTATCGCCCTGGGTACTCATGGTTTCCACTTCAAACTGGCGATCGGGAAAATGCTGTTGTAGGCGATCGCGCACCCAATGAGTTTGCACTAAAGCTAATTCACTTTTGCGGGACGCAATACGCACAGTCCGAGCGGGATTAGAAACAGTTGATGTCATAACAGTCTTTTTAAGATTTGAGCAGCGAGTTGGTGCTTTCTGCCCTAAAAATATAGTCACTCGATCTAGAGTATCTTAGTCCCGACCCCGCGATCGCACTACATCGGGCCAACCACAACAAATAGTTACATTCAATCGGCTTGATAATGATACCGGGCTTGCAGAAAATACACCTGCTGACCCGTTACTTTATAAACCAAGCGATGTTCTAAATCAATCCGTCGCGACCCAGTATCCGAGGCAATGTATTTGAGGGGTTCGGGTTTGCCGAGTCCCGTGAAAGGGTCGCCATTTAACACATCGGCAACCAGATCGAGTATCTTATTCGCTTTCTTAGGGTCTTGGCGATACCACCAGCGCAAATCTTCTTTGAACTCAGGACTGAAAACAGGGGCGTGAAGTACCCAACGCCAACGCTTTACTTTTGGCGTGAGCTTCGGTGTTTCACTGACAATTGCCTCGCTGGATTTCGAGAGCGAAGCAGATTTGGTGCGCTGGTTGGAGCAAGCTAACGGTGGTACAAATGACCAATGACCAATGACAAAGGACTATTTAAGCCGTTGGTTGGAGCAAGCTAACGGTGGTACAAATGACCAATGACCAATGACAAAGGACTAATGATAAATAACCCTCGCCCCCTTGCCGAAGCGATCGCCCTTTTGGTATAGTTGGTATCTGTGCAAGTACGGCGGCATAGCCAAGTGGTAAGGCAGGGGTCTGCAAAATCCTTATCCCCAGTTCGAATCTGGGTGCCGCCTTCAAATCAATCTCGCAAACTCGAAGCGAGAATCAACAGTCCCACAACAGCACAAATACTGCCTGCAATGTAAGAATTGAGGCGGTCATCTTGCTGCACTTCGAGGGTCAGGCGATCCGGATTGAGAATAAAGGTATTAATTTCGGTGGCGATCGCGACTTTCGGTTGGCGATCGCCACTGTAGTAAGGCGTAAAGGGCATTTCGGTATTATTCACCACCAAAACCACCCGATACATCGTATTAGAACGCTCTAGGCGATCGCCCGGAATTTCGGTGGGTTGTTCAATGACAATCGCTTGTTCTAATTCGGTGGTCGCAAAGGTTTGATTATTAATATTAAGCCAAGATTGACGGCGAATTTCACAGCGATCTCGGATGCGATCGCATTCTAGGGTGGTGACCTGACCCAACCACAACGCCAGAACACCACCCGCCGCCAGAAAAGCGCTACCCGTCAGAAATAATCCTTTATAGGCCAAAGTTAATCCAATAATCCCACTAAACGACCATCCCCCGCGATCGCCTCACCGATAACATAAGCATCGATATTTTGGCTTTGAAACCAATTTAAAGCCATTTCTACCGCATTGGGAGTAACAAGGATTGCAAAACCAATCCCCATGTTAAACGTTGTCAACATATCCGCCGCCGCCACATTCCCCGTCTGGGACAACCACTCAAACACCGGGGGAATTGTCCAACTGTCCCGATGAATCTGAATCGACTGATTTTGACTTAAACACCGGGGCAAATTTTCCGGCAAACCGCCCCCGGTAATATGGGCCATGCCGTGAATTTCGATCCCCGACTGCAACGCCCCCAAAATCGGCTGTACATAAATCTGTGTCGGCGTTAGAAAAACCTCCCCTAAAGACTTCCCTTCAAAAATCGGGGGGCAATCTTGCCAACTTAACCCCTGAGTTTCCACAATTTTTCGTACCAAACTGTAGCCATTACTGTGAACCCCTTGACTGGCTAACCCAATCACCACATCCCCCACTTGCACTTGGGAACCATCGAGCATTTTTTGTTTTTCCACAATCCCCACACAAAACCCAGCCACATCATATTCCCCTGCGCCGTAAAATCCCGGCATTTCCGCCGTTTCCCCCCCCAAAAGAGCGCAGTTGCTTTGCTGACAACCCTCTGCTACGCCAGCAACCACTTCTGCGAGTTGTTGGGGTTCAAGTTTCCCGGTGGCCAGATAATCGAGGAAAAACAACGGTTCTGCCCCACAAGTGAGAATATCATTAACACACATCGCCACCAAGTCAATGCCGATACTGTCGTGACGACCGAGGGCGTGGGCAATCTTGAGTTTTGTGCCGACTCCATCGGTTCCCGAAACCAAAACCGGTTCTTGGTAACCACTCGGCAGTTGAAAACAACCCCCAAACCCCCCCAAACCGCCCAAAACTTCGGGACGGTAGGTACTTTGAACGCTTTGGCGGATTTGATTGACAAAAGCTTGGCCCGCCGCAATATCTACCCCTGCGGATCGATAATCCATAAAAAAAAATAATACTTAGGTGATGACAAAAATTTATATTTGTGGTATGCAAAACCGGATTTTGACTCCCAACCCAGAGCAGTGAAATATTAAGTTTTTCTAAAAAAAAGTAAAGAAAAATTAAAATTATCTCGGCTCAGACGAACTCAGCATGAGACTTTGGCTGATTGGCCTAGGGGCAAGGATTCACCAAATTACCGCAAAAAAAGCAAAAAAAACGATCCCCTTCGCAAAAGTTTATGTTAGTCTGTTTCAGTTCAGATTATTACTGCAAACTCGTATCGAGTTCGCATAAGCCTATGGCTGATAAGTCAACTCGATTTCGTTCTTGGAGTTTCTCAATAACCATAATGAATCAGAAACGTTTGAGTCGCCTTACTCTTTCTGCGATCGCGACAGCAGCAACCCTTCCTCTCTGTCTGGGACTTGCACCGACAGCGACGCAAGCACAAGCGACCCAAAATCAAGGACTCCCTCAAGGCAATGTTACCGCCCCCAACCTCGCTCCCGAAACCACCGCTTCCCCAGAATTTGCCCAAACCCAGAATTTAGTTGCCCAAATTTACTCCCATCTTTGGGGAGAAGAACCCGCCGTCACCCTCTACATTCGCGGTATTCCGGTACTCACCTTCATCAATCCCGAAACCCCCATTGCTCGCTCCAAAAGTCGTGGTTTCATCGCACCCCCGCCTCAAGACCAACCCGTCGATCTCAGTGCGAATCCTGCCCTAGAAGAATCGAATCAAAGCAATAACCCCAACTATGACCCCGAATGGCGTGCCACCAAAGTTGCCGCCCGCCTCAATTACCTCAGCCAAAATGACCTCGATGCCAACAGCATCACCGTCGGTTGGAACGAAGACCTCAACGCCTATCTCATCCGCGTGGGAGATGAACCCCTCGTCACCATCGACAATCGCACGATTTTACCCGACACCACCCGGAACCTCACCCACGATGCCCTGCAAGCCACTAACCGCTTGCGCCGCTTACTCGGTGCAGCACAACCTTTAGACATCAACCAAATTGCAGTGCGTCCTGAGTTTAATACTGCCCCTGTGGTTCAAACTCAAGCGGTCATTGGTCAGCAACGGGGAACCGCTTCTTGGTACGGGCCGGGTTTCCACGGTCGCCTCAGTGCCAGTGGCGAACGCTTTAACCAAAACGCCATGACTGCCGCCCACCGGACATTACCCTTCGGTACAAAAGTGCGAGTGACTAATCTGAACAACGGTCAATCAACGATCGTTCGCATTAACGATCGCGGCCCCTTTTCGGGAGGACGAGTGATCGACTTATCCGCCGCCGCCGCCCGCAAAATTGGCATGATGCGCTCTGGGGTTGCTCCGGTTCAATTGGAAATTCTCGGAAGATAAACCGAGGAGTCATGGGTCATTGGTCTTATTGCAACCGCCTGAGCAGTTAGGACAATAAATCTCTGCCTAAAAAATAAGCCCCTCTCCCGTGGGAGAGGGGTTGGGGTGAGGGCAAGCCCCACTACGTCCTAACAGTTCTGCTTCCTGCCATATATTTTGAATGGCGTTCTTAACTTTTCGATAAAATGACGGCCGATCTTCAGTCCACCCAAAGCGAACAGGACTGGAATCCCAACCGAAACACCCAAGGTTAAAATTTAATCTCGTTCGGTTCGAGGGTTTGAAGCCTTGGGTGGATTGTTCGGTGCTAAATGTATTAAACAACAAGGGGGTTTTGGTGCGACTCTTAGAAACCATCGCGGGCTTGCGGACCGCATTAAGTGAAATGGGTGCAGGTCAAACAATTGGCCTGGTTCCGACCATGGGGGCATTGCATCTGGGTCATCAAAGTTTAATCAAACGGGCGATCGCGGAAAATGATGCTGTTGTGGTGAGTATTTTCGTCAATCCCTTGCAATTTAGCCCCCACGAAGACTTAGACCGCTATCCCCGCGATGTAGAGCGAGATTACCAACTTTGTGCGAATTTGGGAGTCAAAGCCATTTTTGCTCCAACTCCCCAAGAAATGGGCATCGATCCTTATGCTCTGGCGGTTAATCTAGAAACCAGTTTAGTCATTCCCCCGAAAATGATGATGACGGGGTTGTGTGGGGCATTTCGCAAGGGGCATTTTGAAGGGGTAGCGACGATTGTCACCAAGTTACTGAATATTGTGCAACCAACGCGGGCTTACTTTGGGCAAAAAGACGCGCAACAGTTAGCCATTATTCGCCGTTTGGTCAAAGACTTGAATCTTCCCGTCGAGATTCGCAGTTGTCCGATTGTGCGAGAAGCGTCAGGATTAGCCCTGAGTTCTCGCAATCAGTATTTAACGCCCCTAGAACAAAAGCAAGCTTTGGTATTATCTCGCAGTTTACAAGCGGCAAAAGTGACGTTTCAGGAAGGGGAGCGATCGCGAGAAACCCTCATGGCGATCGCGAATGCGGAACTGGCCAAAGTCCCCGAAGTCTCTGTTCAATACCTCGAACTGGTCGATCCCGATACCCTCGAACCCCTCCATCGCATCGAAACCGCAGGACTCCTCGCGATCGCGGCCTTTGTGGGCAAAACTCGCCTGATTGATAACGTCATTTTACGCCAACGCCAACCGATTATCGCCATTGATGGCCCCGCAGGTGCAGGAAAATCCACCGTAACCCGTCGCGTAGCTGAAGCCCTCAACCTGACTTACCTCGACACCGGAGCCATGTATCGCGCCATTACTTGGTTAG
>Ga0207419_1001670_pt1 | contig 16054 bp, 14 predicted proteins | sample ElkSloMetagenome_4_FD_184723 | JGI IMG/M metagenome (GOLD analysis project Ga0207419, IMG submission 184723) | Hot spring microbial communities from Elkhorn Slough, Monterey Bay, USA - MD2A (version 2) | ecosystem: Environmental > Aquatic > Marine > Intertidal zone > Estuary: Microbial mat ...
TTCTCTTTAAAACCTAGCGATTTTGAAGTTGATGAAAACAAGATGACCAGTAAAGAGAAAGTCCTCGTAAAACTTCTAGACAAACCCAAGAAGTTATTGGCTACTGTTTTAATTGCAAACAACTTTATAAATATCGCAATTGTACTATTGTATAGTTCGATAAGTCATATTTTTATGGCGTCGAGGGATATAGCAGTAATTGGGGTCAGCCTCAATTTTTTGATTGATATAGTAATCGTAACATTTTTACTGTTACTGTTTGGAGAAATATTTCCAAAAGTGTACGCTAATAGAAATAATGTAAAGTTTTCACATTTTATGGCGTATCCACTCTTAGTTTTAGATAAAGTATTGACTCCTCTGAGTATGCCTTTGAGAAATTTCAGTATTTTCATTCAGTCGAATCTGGGAACTCAAAAAGTAAATCTAAGTGTCGATCAACTTTCGCATGCATTAGAGTTAACAAGAGAAAGTGAAACCTCCACAGAAGAGAAGAAAATACTGAAAGGCATCGTATCTTTTGGTAATATTGATGTAAAACAAGTCATGAAACCTCGACTTGATATTTTTGCCATAAATTTTGAAGAGAGTTTTAAAGATGTTGTAAAACTCATAAAAAACGAAGGCTATTCCAGAATACCTGTTTATAAAGATGACGTAGACAATATTGAAGGCATACTTTACATCAAAGACCTTTTACCCTACATAGATAAATCTTCGTACAAATGGCAAAGCTTACTGAGAGAACCTTACTTTGTGCCTGAAAACAAAAAGTTAGATGATTTATTAAATGAATTTAAAGCACAAAAAAATCACCTGGCTATAGTTGTAGATGAATATGGAGGAACCAGCGGTCTTATAACTTTAGAAGATATCATTGAAGAGATAGTAGGTGACATAAGCGATGAATTTGACGATGAAGATATTATTTACTCCAAAATAGATAGTAAAACCTATGTGTTTGAAGGTAAAACTTCGATGAAAGATTTTTACCAAATTTTGAAATTTAATGAAGAGCAAATACTCAATTTCGATGATGCTAAAGGAGATGCTGAGACTATTGCTGGTTTCTTACTCGAAATCACCAGAGGTTTCCCAAAAAAGAATCAGGAAATAAAATATGATGTTTATCGTTTTGTTGCAGAAGTCATTGATGATAAAAGAATCAAACAGATCAAAGTAATCATTGGATAATTCGAGTTTTATGCTAAACTTTGATAAGCCACAAAAATTAAACTTTTGAAACGCAGAATACCTTACATATCATTTTTTCTATTGATTGTATTTTGTTCATGTCAAGATGAAAGTGTTCTTCCAAAACCAAAAGCTTACTTAGCTCTGGAATATCCAAAACCTTATTATTTAAAGGCTGATATTGACTGTAATTACAGCTTTAAAATTAATAATCAAGCTGTGTTGAAGTCAGATAAGTACAATACAAATTGTTGGTTTGATGTATTTTATCCTAAAATGAAAGGATCTATTTACCTGAGTTATTATCCTATTAATGACAATCTGATAGATTTAATTGTAGATGCACAAAAATTACCGCTATCTCATGAAATAAAAGCAGATGCTATTCTTTCGACAACTTACATTAATGAAGAACATAATAGCTACGGATTATTCTATGAAGTTGAAGGCAATGCTGCCTCACAGGCGCAGTTTTATTTAACAGACAGCATAAATCATTTCGTTACGGGATCCATTTATTTTTCTGCAAAGCCAAATTATGATTCTATACTGCCTGCATCTGAATATCTTAAGCAGGACATGAGAAAAATTATGGAAAGTCTTGAGTGGAAATATTAACCTGCTTTTATCACTAGTGTTTTAAGAATTATATCACTTTTGCAAAAAAAAGTGATTTGTCAGATCAAAAGTTAAAATGGTTATACCTTATTATACTGGCCCTAATGTGGGGCAGCTCCTTTATCTTAATTAAAAAAGGTTTGGATGGTCTTTCACCTATTCAGGTTGGAGCCTTTAGAGTGGCTGTAACGGCAATAATACTTATCATTTTTGGCTTTAAGCAATTAAAACTCATCCCTAAAAAAGCCTGGAAATGGCTTGGGGTTTCCGGTCTTATTGGTACACTTTTTCCCTCTTTTTTGTTCGCTTACGCAGAAACTGAAATAGATTCTGCAGTGGCATCAATACTTAATTCTACAGTGCCACTTCTTGCACTGCTCGTCGGCGTGTTTTTCTTCAAATCAAAATTTATTAAATCACAATTTTTTGGCGTTATGATTGGCTTGATTGGTTGTATCGTTTTGATTTTAATTGGAGCAAGTACAAATCCTAATCAAAATTATTGGTTTGCCATACTCCCGGTAATAGCGTCTTTGATGTATGCCTTCAATGCCAATGTTATCAAGAGTTACCTTCAACATATATCTGCTTTAGGAATTGCCGCAGGGTCATTTGTTATACTCGTCATTCCGGCTGTTGTGATTTTGGCATTAACCGGATTCTTCAACGTCAATTTTTTATCTGAAAAAGAAACTCAAACTTCTATGATGTATGTTGCTTTACTGGCCGTTTTAGGCACAGCTTTAGCAAAAATAATATTCAACAGGCTTATTCAACTTTCAAATCCTGTGTTCTCAACATCTGTAACTTATCTAATTCCTATTGTAGCTTTGTTTTGGGGAATTATAGACGGGGAATCATTCAGTCTTTGGCAAATCATTGCCGGTGGAATTATTCTTGCAGGTGTCTATATTTCCAATTTAAAAGGCGACAAAAAAGAAAAAATTCAAAAGTTATTTAAGGGAGCTTAAAATTTATAACTTAAGCCAAACGTCCAAAAAGACTGCAAGTCGTTCTCAACATTATCAAAATTAGGCGCTGTGCCCGTGCCATCCCAATTGTCAAGAGCAAAACTTAAAGCTTCTTGTCTATTATCTCTTAAGGCAAATTCAAGACCTATTCCAAGATTTTTCCATACGGTATAACTTAAAGAATTCGTCCATGTGGTGTTTGACAGATTAGAGTCTTCATAACTCTGAAAGGTAGATAAGTTTGTTTTAATATTTAATTTACCAAAAGATTTTGTGTAGTCTGCTACAATTTTAGCACCGAGGGAAGACTCAAATACTGAATCTCCGCTGGAGAAAACAAAATTGTAGTTAAATGGATTTATGACAACATTAAGATGACTATTAGGTGTCCAGGTCATACCAGTACCAACATCTAAATAACCGGGATCATTAAAATTGTCAATAATTGTGGTTCTATACTCTGTAAATGCAGAGATTGCCCATTTTTCGCTCAATCTGTAGCCATAATGAGAAGAAATGTTGAAGACATCTGTCGCAGCTCTAAAGCTGTCATCATCAGTCGGGTCGTCTGTATTGTCAAATTTCACCCAATTTAAATTAGTGTTTAAAGCGTTTTTCCAGAAATATTTATCTTCAATTTTGTTTGCAAATGCATTAAAGGTAATACCAATATTTCCAGCATCCGCATTCGGATTTCCTTGTGCATACCAATTACTGAATTGAGATAAACTACCACCTACAGTTCCAAAAGCACCAATTCTCCAACCTGGTAACGATTCAATTTGCTTTTTTATGTCATCGGCCTCAGCCTGATATTTATCGGCCTGTGCCTGTTTTTCGTTAAGTTGTTCCTGCAATTCTTCTTTGGTTTGACCAAAACCGATGTTAACAACCAAAGCCAAGATAAAACTTATGATGATTTTGCTATTCATATTATAAAATGGATATTCAATTAATTATTGCAAATATAGTTTTGTAAAACAGTTGAACAACTATTTTTTCGCCTTAAATAATGGTACAGCAGAGCAAGCCTCGCCAAACATTAAGCTTTTTACAACAGGCTGAAGTTTTTGAATAAGTTGAAGATAAGCAGTTTCAGGAACAGGTTTATCACTGCATCCTTTGACAATCAATGGCCTATTTCGGTATTGTTCTGCATCAATGTTATTAATTACTTCTGTAAACAAAATTTGATTCATTTCTTCTTTTGAGCCTACAATTACTTTCTTAGCAACAGGATTGAGGTATGTAGAAACCAACATATACGCCCACGAAGGAACAATTGCATCAGTGGAACATTGAAGGCAGACATAGCTATCAGTGTACTCTGACCAGTCTTTTTCCTTTAAAATCGTTCTGAATTCTTTCTCTATGAGGATAATACCTTCATGAAGCCATTGAGATATGTCCAGGATATGACGAGGACCATCCTGATATAGTTCTTCTAGATTAAAAGTGATGATAGGACTTTTAGCGACTCTATTTACGATTCCATCTGGCATTTTTTTTTACGTCAAAAATAAATGTTTTTGGGCTAATCTAGTTTCCCATCTTCCAACAATTTTAATGAGTCAAAAATATTATCGAATCTATAATTATTAGCGTTAAAAAATTAACAAAAAAGACTTTCAAATTGTTGTCAATCATAAAAAATGTTAAAACCGTAGATTACTACAAACCTCAACTCAAAGGTATTCGTAAATATTTAAACTAATTAAAACAAATGAAATGAGAAAAATTACCTTTTTAGCCATCTTGTTGGCTTTGTTAACAACAAAATTTTCATCCGCTCAGCTTGTTACGAGCAACGCTGATGACGGAACAGACGGAACACTGCGAAATGAAATTGCAGACACGCCTGCAGGTGGGACCATCACTTTTTTACCCACTATTTTGACAGTAAACTTAAACAGTGAATTGATAATAGATAAAGACTTAACAATTACGGGAACTCCTGCGATCACTGTGGTTCTTGACGCCAATTCTAATAGTAGAATATTTAATATTACCTCTGGCGACATAACTTTAAATAATTTGACAATCACCAATGGATTGGCTACAGATGGCGGTGGTATATTCATGTCGAATTCTAATGTAAATATAAATGACTGTGTCATTTCTAATAATGTTGCAGACGGCACTGGCTCTCCAGCGGGTTCTGGTGGTGGAATTTTTATTGATACAGATGGATTATTGACGGTTAACAACTCGGAAATTTCTAACAATACAGCAAATAGAGCAGGTGGAGGAATCGAGGATAACTCAGGTATAAACACAACCGCTATTCTTAACAATGTTTTATTGACCAACAATAATGCTGGTGTATCTCCTGCAGTTGCAGCACCTGGTAATGGTGGTGGAATTCATTTGTCAGGCAATACCAACATAAGCATCAATGGTGGTACAGCATCTAACAACATAGCTGCCAGTGAAGGTGGCGCTTTATGGAATGCATCTGGTACGATGATAGTTGACAATATGGCTATCTCGGATAATGACGCACAAGGTGATAGTGCCGATAATGGAGGTGGTGGAATCTTCAATATTGGTGGTACACTCATAGTACAAAATGGCACAACCTTAAACGGAAATACTGCAACAGGAACTTCTGGTTCTGGCGGTGGTATTCTCAATGTTGAGGGTGGTTCAGTTTCAATTACTGACTCCTCAATTATTCTTAATTCGGCTAACAGAGCCGGAGGTGGAATAGAGGACAACTCTACTAACCAAGTTGGAACAGTAAACCTTACTAATGTAATCTTAAACGAAAACAGTGCTGGTAGTGCTCCGGGTAATGGAGGTGGTCTGCACATTACTGGACCAGGTAATAGTACAATCACAAGTAGTACTGTAAATCTGAATACTGCCGCTCTAGAAGGAGGTGGTTTGTGGAATGGTTCAGGAACGATGACAGTAACAGGCACTACCATAGATGGTAATATCGCAAGCGGTAATGATGCCGATACTGGTGGCGGAGGTTTATTCAATAATGGAGGAACTTTGATTGTTGAATCTGCATCAACAGTAAGCAATAATGTAGCTGATGGAGCTTCTGGTTCTGGCGGTGGTATATTGAGTATTGGAGGAACTGTTACAGTAAATGATTCTTCAGTTATTTCAAATATTGCTAATCGTGCAGGAGGTGGAATAGAAATAGCTGGTGGAGTACTCAATTTAAACGATGTTGCTTTAAATTCTAACAATGCCGGAGTTGCTCCAGCTGTGGCTTCACCAGGTTCAGGTGGCGGATTACACATTACAGGATCTGCGGATGCAAATATTACTGGCGGTACTACAAATAGTAATGTAGCAGCAAACGAAGGTGGAGGTTTATGGAATGGAACAGGATTAATGACTATAATTGATCATAATATAGATACTAACGTTGCTTCTGGAAATGATACTGCAACACCTGGCGCAGCTGGAGGTGGCGGAATCTACAATGCAGGAGGTACCATCAATATTTCCGGATCAACGACTATAGCAAATAATATCGCTGATGGTGCTCAAAGTACAGGCGGTGGAATTTTAAGTGCGTCTGGTTCAATTACCGCTACGGGAACGACAATAGTAGATAATCAGGCTAATCGTGCAGGTGGTGGAATAGAAATTAATGGATCAAGTACTTTAACTTTAAGCAACATAACTTTGAATTCAAATGATGCAGGTGTAGTAACTGGTGCTGGAGCACCCGGAAATGGTGGTGGATTACATGTTACTGGACCTGGTACTGTTGATGTCATCGGAAGTACTATCAGTTCAAACATTGCAGCGTCTGAGGGAGGAGGCCTGTGGAATGGTTCCGGTACAATGACTGTTGATTCTTCGACCTTAATAGGAAATGATGCTCAGGGTGAAAACGCAGATAATGGTGGTGGAGCACTGTTCAACAACGGAGGAACACTTATTGTACTTAATGGAACCACTATAGATGCAAATACAGCAAGTGGAACATCTGGTTCTGGCGGTGGAGTCTTAAATGTTGATGGAGGAACTTTAGATATAACAGATTCTACTTTAACACTAAATTCAGCTAATAGAGCTGGAGGAGGAATTGAAGATAATTCTACTAATGGTGTTGGCACATTGACTCTTACAAATATCACCCTTAATGAAAATTCTGCAGGTAGTAACCCAGGAAATGGCGGAGGTTTACATATTACTGGTTCTGGAAATGCAACGATTGTAGGATCAACAATTAACTTAAACACTGCAGCTTTAGAAGGTGGAGGATTATGGAATGGGTCAGGTGCGATGACAGTTGATGCATCCACTATAAATAATAATACAGCGAGCGGTGATGCCGCTAATGAAGGTGGTGGTGGTATTTTTAATGCAGGTGGAACACTAACCATTTTAAATAATACTGTAATTGATAACAATGTAGCTGACGGAGCTGCAGGTTCTGGAGGTGGAATCCTTAACGATCTAGGTGTTCTTACTGTTGTAAATTCTGAAATCACTAATAATTCTGCGATACGAGCAGGTGGAGGAATTGAAGATAACTCAGCGATGGGAAATACATTGACACTAACAAATAATATTATCGCAAATAATTCAACTGGTGCATCACCAGGAAACGGTGGTGGTTTGCATATTACTGGGCCAGGAGATTCTATTATTACTGGAGGAGCAGTAAATACCAACACTGCAGCTTCTGAAGGTGGTGGTTTATGGAACGGTACTGGAATTATGATAGTGGATAACGTCTTATTAGATGGTAATATAGCCTCAGGAGATTCTGCCGATAATGGTGGAGGTGGTATTTTTAATAATGGAGGTACTCTAAATGTAATTAATAACACCTCAATTATAAATAACATAGCCAATGGAACATCTGGTTCAGGTGGTGGCTTATTTAGTGTAGCAGGAGATGTCACAATAACTGATTCAGCTCTAAATACTAATTCTGCTAATAGAGCAGGTGGTGCGATTGAGATTGTTGATGGTAATTTAGATTTTTCAAATTCAGAAATGTCAAATAACGATGTTAATGGCACCGCTGGTACACCGAATCCTGGAAGCGGTGGCGCATTTCACGTAACAGGTAATTCTGGAGTCATCAATTTCATGGTAGCTATAGTATCAGGGAACCAAGCAGCAAATCAAGGTGGAGGTTTATGGAATCAAGATGGGACGACGATGAATGTCTCTATGTCACAAATTGATAATAATATGGCTAACGACGGTGGCGGTATTTATAATAATACAGGTTCTGTTACGAATGTCATGACCTCAACAATTTCTGGTAATACAGCTATGAACTCAGGTGGAGGATTAAGAAACAATGGTAACAGCTTTGAGTTAAATGCAGTCACTATTGCAAACAATACTGCAAATGGTAATGGTGGTGGTATATATGGATTCAATAATGTTGAATTAAAAAACACTATTGTAGCACAGAATACAGGAGCAAATGGCGATGATGTTTTTGGAACAATTACCTCAAACAATTATAACTTAATTGGTGTCGATGATGCTAATGTTTTCTCACCAATGGCTAATGATATTGAAGACGCAGATCCACTTTTAGGATCACTTGAAGATAACGGAGGTATGACTCTTACTCACGCACTTCTGAATAATTCTCCTGCATACGATGCCGGAGATCCAGCAGATACGTTTTCTGATCAAATAGATCAAGGTGTTTTCAGTTCTTCAAGAGATATTGGAGCTTATGAAGCACAAATGTCATTATCTACGGATATTTTTGAAAGCGACATCTCACTTACATTGTATCCTAACCCGGCTAGAGATGTATTTATAATTAATGTTCAAAATATTATTGAAGATCAATTAGAAGTTGAAATTTATAATCTAATTGGGAAAAAGGTAAAGCAGTTTGACATTGAAAGTGGAGAAAACAGTATAAATGTGAGCGATCTATCGAGAGGTGTCTATATGATAAAAGTTTTTGCAGAGGGTAATAACACTTCTCAAAAATTAATTTTGAATTAGCCAATTCATTTATAAATTGAAAAAGACTGTACTTAAGTACAGTCTTTTTTTTATTTTATTGCAAGGAAATTAAAACATTCTATCTAGAGCATTCCTAATTCAAGTTTTGCTTCTTCGCTCATAATATCTTTAGTCCAAGGTGGATCAAAAGTTAATTCAACCTCAACGTCGTTTACCATATCTATTGACTTAACTTTTTCCTGCACTTCCTGCGGTAAAGATTCGGCAACAGGACAGTTTGGAGAGGTCAAAGTCATAATAATTCTCACATTTTTATCCTCGTTGACAAATACGTCATAAATTAAACCTAGCTCGTAAATATCTACAGGTATTTCAGGATCGTAAATGGTTTTTATAACTCTTACGATTTTATCTCCTAATTTTTCAGTATCAATAATGTCTTCAGCCATGATTTTTAGTTTTGGGTTTGTTTGTTTTCGTAAGCTAGAGCATACATTTTTAATTGCTTGATCATACTCACAAGTCCATTGGCTCTTGTTGGTGATAAGTGCTCTTTCAATCCTATTTCATCAATAAATTTTGTATCGGCCTTTAAGATTTCTTGTGGTTCCTGGTTAGAGAATACACGAATTAAAATGGCTATAATACCTTTAGTTATAATAGCATCACTGTCTGCAGTAAAAACTACCTTATTGTCTTTCATATCTGCATGTACCCAAACTTTGGATTGGCAGCCTTTTATAATGTAATCGTCTGTTTTAAATTTATTGTCAATTAAAGGCAGTGTTTTACCTAGTTCAATCATGTACTCATAGCGTTGCATCCAATCTTCAAACATAGAAAATTCATCAATTACTTCATTTTGTACGTTTTGAATATTACTCATTATTTGTCTTTTTCAATTTTAAAATCATTTCTCCTTCTTCATTCGAAAAACTTAATGTTTCCCCATCAAATTGATATGTTTTTAAACTTCTTAGTTTCCCAAAAAAAGCTTCCTCATTATACATTTGGTCCTCACAATACATTTTAGTGGCCATTGCATACCCAAACTCAATGTTATTTCCCTCTTTTGTAAAATCACATGAAAAATTATTACAGTCAAATTTTCCACTAATGCGATTCTCTTCAGCGTTTAAATTGATAGTGTATGTTTCGTTAGCCTTATATTGATCTGATTTAAGTTCAACAATTTCATAAATCCCTGATTCTAAATCTTTGCTTTGAGCTTGAGCTGATTTCTTGGCTGAATTACAAGCAAATAGTATAACTATAAGGGAAGTGTAAATTAATTTCATAATAACATATTTTTTGCCTTTTTAAGAGCCTCAATCATTAAATCTATTTCTTCTTTAGTATTGTAGAAAGAAAATGAAGCACGAATTGTGCCAGGAATTTTAAAAAATTCCATGATTGGTTGCGCACAATGATGACCAGTTCTAACAGCTATTCCCATTTTGTCTATCAAAGTTCCTACATCATAAGGATGTATTCCTTCAAAGTTAAATGAGATTACCGAAGTTTTCTTATCAATAGAAGTTCCGTAAATTATGATATTATCAAATTCCTTCAACCTTTTTGTAGCATAAGTTAGTAATTCCTGCTCGTAGGCTTCAATATTTTCAAAACCAATAGAATTCATGTATTCAATGGCTTTTCCAAAGGCAATACCACCACAAATATTAGGCGTTCCGGCTTCAAACTTGTTAGGTAAACCTGCGTAAGTAGTTTTTTCAAAACTTACTTGATCTATCATTTCGCCACCACCCTGATAAGGAGGAAGTGCTTCTAAAAGTTCTTTTTTGCCGTAAAGCATACCAATTCCAGTCGGGCCACATATTTTGTGGGCAGAACAGGTGTAAAAATCAACATCTAAAGCTTGCACATCAGGTTTTATGTGTGGTGTTGCCTGTGCACCATCAACAAGGACTTTTGCGCCAACTTCATGAGACTTTTCTATAATTTCTTGAATAGGATTTATGGTACCAAGTGCATTAGAAACATGATTTACAAGCACTAATTTGGTATTACTATTTAACATGACTTCAAACTGACTCATATTTAAGTCACCTTGCTCTGTCATTGGTAATACTTTAAGTTGCGCCCCTGTTTTTTCGCAAAGCATTTGCCAGGGCACTATGTTCGAATGATGTTCTAGCCCTGATACTAAAATTTCATCATGTTCTGATAAAAACTTTTCAAACCCATTTGCTACTAGATTGATACTATGGGTTGTTCCTGAAGTTAATATGATTTCTTTAGCTTCTTTTGCATTAAAGTGCTTTTGAATAACTTTTCTTGCACTCTCGTAGGCGTCTGTTGCTTCCTGTGATAAAGAATGGACTCCACGATGAATATTTGCATTGTATTTTTGATAATACTCTACGATACAATCAATCACCTGTTGGGGTGTTTGTGAGGTTGCTGCATTATCAAAATAAACCAAAGGCTTACCATTGACTTTTCTGTTTAGGATAGGAAAGTCTTTCCTTATTTCTTCTACATTTATTCTTTCTGCTGCTTCGGTCTTCATAAATATTATAGGTCAAAACCAAGTTCAACTCCAATTTTTAGGGCGATTTGGTTCGTTATTCTATTTTTAATTTCAGGTATTTTCACACTGTTTAAAACATTATTTGCAAAGGCATACATCAATAATGCTCTAGCTTCTTTTTTGGGGATTCCCCTGGATTGCATGTAAAATAAAGCTTCTTCATCTAGCTGTCCAATAGTACAACCATGACTACATTTTACATCATCTGCAAATATTTCTAATTGAGGCTTCGAATTTATGGTTGCTTTATCGTCTATCAATATATTATTATTGCTTTGATAGGCATCCGTTTTCTGAGCAATTTTGTCGACTAAAACTTTACCATTAAAAACTCCCGTTGAGCGTTCAGCAAAAATTCCTTTATAATCCTGATGACTTTCACAATTTGGCTTTCTATGATGAACAAGCGTATTATGATCTACATGCTGTTTGCCTTCAATGATTGTAACGCCTTTTAATGTGGAATTTATATTGCTATCATTTTGATAGAAATTAAGGTTATTTCTGGTCAGTTTGCCACCAAATGAAAATGTATGTACAGACGCGTTTGAATCTCTTTCCTGACTGATAAATGTATTATCAATCAATGATGAAGAAATTTTATCATTTTGGATTTTATAATAATCTATATCTGCATTTTTACCCACAAAAATTTCTGTAACAGAATTAGTCAACACTGCGTTTTCAGTCAAACTTTGATGTCTTTCTATAATTTGAGCTTGTGCATTATCTTCAACAATGATCAAATTACGGGGTTGGATCATTAAGGCATGCTCATTTCCAGTTGCAAAATTCAGTATTTGAATCGGCTTTTCTGCTGCAACACCTTTAGGAATTTTTATATAGGCTCCTTCGTAAGAAAAAGCGGTGTTGAGCGCTGTTAAATTTTCCTGCGGTGCGACTTTATTGAAATATTTTTTTATTATAGACTTATATTTCGGCTTGCTGAGTGCAGAAGACATTAAGCAAGCATCTATTTTTTCATGTGTAGTTTGAGAAAGATGTGATGCAAAAATACCATCGATGAATACAATCTGATACGTATCTATATCATGTAAACAATATTTTTTTATATCTCGATACTCAATTGTATCTTCTTTTTTGGGAAAAATACTATAATCCTCTTTTAAAATTGAATTCAAAGAGGTGTACTTCCAAGCTTCCAGCTTTTTTGAAGGAAACCCAAAATCTTCGAAATATTTTATAGCATTATTTCTTATATCGTGAATACTGTTTTCTAAATCTATGGTCTCTTCAAAAGCCATATAAGAAGATATTAATTTTTCCTTTAATTCCATATTTTTTGTTTATGGTTTCTAGTTTCTTGTTTCAAGTTTTAGTTTCTAAACGGTTGAATTTAAAACTCCTTAAATTTCGAACCGTTGTAATGTTTTTTATTTAAATAGGAAATCAAGTTTGCTATTTTAGCACTTAAATTTTCGTAATTTTCAACTAAGTCTTTAAGTTTATTTTCAGAGATATAATTACAGTCAAATAATCTGTGTACTTGAGATTTGGTTTCACCGGCTGAACCTTTTGCAATCGATAAAAACTGTCTAAACTCCATATTTCCATCCCTTTCAAATCCCTCAGCTATGTTATCCATTAGAGAACCAACAGATGCCTTAATTTGATCTCTAAATCTAAAATCGTTGCTTAAATCGGTTTCTTGTACAATCAAATTTATTATTTTAACTAATCTACGTGCTTCTTTCCAAATTTCTAAATCTTCAAAACGTTTTACTGTCGCCATTTCTTTCTCATATAATAAACATTAGAAACTTGAAAGTAGAAACTTCAAACTTTTAAACTAGCTGCTCTTCTTTCAACCAATCATATCCTTTTTCTTCGAGTTCTTTTGCTAACTCTTTATCTCCGGATTTGATTATTCTGCCATTTACTAAAACGTGTACCACGTCTGGAACAATATAGTCCAAGAGTCTTTGGTAGTGAGTAATGACAAGTGTTGCATTATCTTTTGTTCTTAACTTATTTACACCATCAGCTACAACTCTTAAGGCATCGATGTCTAAGCCAGAATCTGTTTCGTCAAGAATAGCAAGCTTTGGTTCTAGCATGGCCATCTGGAAAATTTCATTTCTTTTCTTTTCTCCACCGGAAAACCCATCGTTGAGCGACCGTGAAAGAAATTTTCTATCCATACTAAGCATAGCTGATTTCTCTCTAATTTTTTTTAACATCTCATTTGCTGGCATATCCTTAAGACCCTGAGATTTCCTAATCTGATTAATTGCTGTTTTGATAAAATTTGTTACGGAAACACCTGGAATTTCAACGGGGTATTGAAATGAAAGAAAGATACCTTTGTGAGCTCTTTCGTCGGCTGATAGATCAGAGATGTTTGATTTTTCAAAAAGAATTTCGCCATCTGTTACATCGTATTCTTCATTTCCAGCTATAACTGAAGCTAATGTGCTTTTCCCAGAACCATTAGGTCCCATTATGGCATGCACTTCACCAGGTTTAATTTCGAGGTTTAATCCATTTAAGATTTTATTTCCTTCTACCTCTGCGTGGAGATTATTTACTTTTAACATGATTATTCTGTTTTTTTCGAACTGTATTTTACAACTTTAGTTTCTTGAGTTATTTGAGGCTTAAAAACCTCTTTTATAGATTTTATGGTCACGATCTCATCCCATCCATCAGCTTCCGTATTTGTATTAATATCAGCATTTACTGTAATATTAATTACATCATAATCATCAGTCTTAATGGCATTTGATTTTTGAATCGCTTCTTCAGCCATTTTATCCATATTGACTCCATATAATTTGTTTTGCACTTTCAAAACGGCAGCTGTATCAACGTGGATAAATTCACCTGTAATTTGGTTTGAGCTGTCTTTTTTACCTATTGTCTTTTCAGCTAATTTACTTTCTGAAGCGTCTGAAGACTTTTCAGATTTGCAAGACAACACAAAAACACTGAATGCTATCAATAAAAAACTTAATGGAATTTTTTTCATCTTATTTTATATTAACCGACTGAACCTTCTAAAGATATTTCTAGTAATTTTTGAGCTTCAACTGCAAATTCCATTGGTAATTTATTGAGTACCTCTTTACTAAATCCATTAACTATAAGTGCGATGGCTTTTTCAGTATCAATTCCTCTTTGATTACAATAAAATATTTGGTCTTCACCAATTTTACTGGTTGTCGCTTCGTGTTCAATCTGTGCGTTTTTGTTGGAAACTTCAATATATGGAAAAGTATGCGCGCCACACTTGTTGCCCATTAATAATGAATCACACTGTGAGAAATTTCGTGCATTCTTTGCTCTGGGATTTACTTTTACCAAACCTCTATACGAATTTTGAGAACGACCGGCAGATATCCCTTTAGAAATAATTGTTGATTTGGTGTTGTTACCAAGATGAATCATTTTAGTTCCAGTATCTGCCTGTTGAAAATTGTTGGTTAAGGCAATAGAATAAAATTCACCAATTGAATTATCTCCTTTAAGAATACAACTTGGATATTTCCATGTTACTGCAGAGCCTGTTTCTACCTGCGTCCAGCTAATCTTCGCATTTTTCTCACAAAGTCCACGTTTAGTTACAAAGTTGAATACACCACCTTTACCTTCTTTATCACCTGGAAACCAGTTTTGAACTGTACTATATTTAATTTCAGCATTGTCTAATGCCACCAGTTCAACCACTGCCGCATGCAATTGATTCTCATCGCGCATTGGTGCGGTACAACCTTCCAAATAACTCACGTAACTCGAATCTTCCGCAATAACGAGAGTTCTTTCAAATTGTCCAGTTCCTGCCTGATTTATTCTGAAGTATGTCGATAATTCCATAGGGCATCTCACGCCTTTTGGGATGTAACAAAAAGACCCATCGGTAAATACAGCTGAATTTAAAGCTGCAAAGAAGTTGTCTTTTGGCGGCACAATGCTGCCGATATATTTTTTAACCAATTCAGGATGCTCTTGTATGGCTTCGGAAATAGAGCAGAAGATAATACCTTTCTCAGCCAGTGTTTTTTTGAAAGTGGTTGCTACTGAAACTGAATCCATCACAACATCTACAGCTACACCAGTTAATTTCTTTTGCTCATCTAACGAAATTCCGAGTTTGTTGAATGTGTCCAGCAATTCTGGGTCAACTTCGTCCAGGCTTTCGTATTTTGGTTTATTGCTTGGGGCCGAATAATAGGAAATGTTTTGATAATCAGGTTTTTCATAGCCAATATTTGCCCAATCGGGTTCAGCCATCGTTTTCCAGTGTTTAAAAGCCTCAAGTCTCCATGCTGTCATCCAGTCCGGCTCTTCCTTCTTTTTAGAAATGGCTATTATAATTTCCTCATTAAGACCTGGTGGTAAAGTATCCGATTCAATATCAGTATAAAATCCATATTCATACTCCTTATTTTTAAGGTCTTTTTCTAATTCATGTTCTGTATACGGCATTTTTAATAAGTTACGAGTTAAAAGTAGCAAGTTAAAAGTTCAACTTCTGACTCTGATTATACTTTTGTTTTTAAATATTTTATGAATCCAAATATTAACTTTGAAAATTTCATTTATTCTAAGAATTAAATCTTTGAATTCTAGTTCACTAATATATTCCAAATCATAGGCTAAATAAATTTGAGATTTTAATTCTCCCGTCGATCCTTAAGCAATGTAAAGAAATCTAATGAATTCTTTAGTAGTTTCTCTTTCATATCCTTCAGCTATTTTTGAAGTGATGGAAATAAATGATCTTCTAATTTGATCTTTTAGGCCAAAATCTTTGCTGAATTGTTCATTTATATGAGTT
>Ga0207419_1001673_pt1 | contig 16043 bp, 18 predicted proteins | sample ElkSloMetagenome_4_FD_184723 | JGI IMG/M metagenome (GOLD analysis project Ga0207419, IMG submission 184723) | Hot spring microbial communities from Elkhorn Slough, Monterey Bay, USA - MD2A (version 2) | ecosystem: Environmental > Aquatic > Marine > Intertidal zone > Estuary: Microbial mat ...
CCCGCCGCGTCCTGGAAAGCTTCGGCGAGGCCCCCGGCCACATCTTCAACCTCGGCCACGGCATCACCCCCGGCGTCCCGCCGGAGCATGTACAGGTGCTGGTAGAGACAGTTCGGAGCTAGCGAACAGATTCCTGAATAACGAAAAGGGAGCCGAAGCTCCCTTTCTCTGTCCTTTGTGCCTCCGCGACTCTGCCAGAGACGTTCCTTATTCCAAATCCAAGAAACTTCTCAGCTGCTCCGAACGGGTCGGATGACGCAGCTTTCTGAGGGCCTTGGCTTCGATCTGGCGAATCCGCTCGCGGGTGACGTCGAACTGCTTGCCGACCTCTTCCAGCGTGTGGTCCGTGTTCATGTCAATGCCGAAACGCATGCGCAGGACCTTGGCTTCGCGCGGGGTCAGGCCACCGAGGACCTTCTGCACCGTGTCGGTCAGGCCCGTGGTGGTGGCCGTGTCAACGGGCGAGAGGATGTTGATGTCCTCGATGAAATCACCCAGATGCGAGTCCTCGTCATCGCCGATCGGCGTTTCCATGGAGATCGGTTCTTTGGCGATCTTGAGCACCTTGCGAACCTTGTCCTCGGGCATTTCCATCTTTTCGGCCAGCTCGTCGGGCGTGGGCTCGCGGCCCATTTCCTGCAGCATCTGGCGCGAGACGCGATTCAGCTTGTTGATCGTCTCGATCATGTGCACCGGAATGCGGATCGTGCGGGCTTGGTCGGCGATGGACCGGGTGATGGCCTGACGGATCCACCAGGTCGCATAGGTCGAGAATTTGTAGCCGCGACGGTATTCGAACTTGTCGACGGCCTTCATCAAACCGATGTTGCCTTCCTGGATCAGATCCAGGAACTGCAGACCGCGGTTGGTGTATTTCTTGGCGATCGAGATCACCAGGCGCAGGTTGGCCTCGACCATTTCCTTCTTGGCCCGACGGGCCATCGCTTCACCAATCGACATTGAACGATTGAGTTCACGCAGCTCGGCGATTGAGACGCGTTGTCCCTTCTCGAACCGCGCGAGGCGCTCCTGATGCTGGGCGATCTCGTCTTTGTAGTCTTTCAGCGCGCGACCCCATTTGGTCTGGCGCTTGACCAATCCTTCCAGCCACTCGGGATCAGATTCGTTGTCTTGGAAGCTTTTGATGAATTCCTTGCGCGGCATTCCAGCACGGTCCACGCAGATCGACATAATTCGACGCTCGATATCGCGAATGATGGCCACGTGGAACCGCATGCGATCGATTAGATGATCGAACATGCGGGGAGGCAGCTTCAGTCGCATGAACTGCTCGGAGATCGCCTCCTTGTATTCGTTGGTTTTTTTGCCGTTCGGCCCGTAGCGGTCGTAAAGCTTGATGAAGTTCTCGTGGAGCTTGGCCAGCTCATCGAAGAACAATTCCACCTGCTCGGCTTCCAACCCAGTGTTTACGGTCGGGGCTGGCTTGTCCTCGTCAATCTCGTCTTCATCGATGTACTCAGCTTCTTCTGCGACCGCCGCTTCCATGGTGTCTTCAGAAATTAGGTCCATCTCGGCCAGAAGGGTCGGATCGATGAAACCGGACACCAGTTCGTTGAGGCGCTGATTGCCTGCTTTCCAGACCTCCGCCTCTTCCAGCAGCACGGCAACCGTTCCCGGAAAACGCGACAGGGCCATATTGACCTGATTGAGACCATCTTCAATTCGCTTGGCGATCGAAATTTCGCCCTCGCGAGTCAATAGATCGACCGAGCCCATTTCACGCATGTACATACGCACCGGGTCGGTGGTCCGTCCCAGATCGGTTTCGACCGCAGCCAGCGCCGCTTCGGCCTCCTGCTGAGCGGTTTCGTCGTCGGTGTCGGAGCTGGCTGCATCATTCAGAATCAGCGCATCAGCATCTTCAGGCGCCTCTTCAAAGACCTTGATGCCCATATCGTTGATCATGTTGATGATGTCTTCGATCTGCTCTGGATCGACGATGTCATCGGGCAGATGATCATTGACCTGGGCGTAGGTCAACCATTGGCCTTGTTCTCGGCCTTTTTCGATCAGCTGCTTGAGCTGGGATGGGCGGGGTGCATTTTCCATAATCACTACTTATGAGTTTTCACTGTTTTCAAGGCGCCAGCTCAAAAGCTTGCGCAGTTCAGCGGCTCGGGGTCCATCCAGCCCCCCGTCATTCATCTGGGCCTGCTGGAGCTCGCGGACGCGCGCCTTTACTTGTGTATGACGGATTCTGACCATGGTCTGCGCCAGAGCCGACGGCATTTGTTCTGCTTCCTGAACCACTTCACGAGCGGCAAGCCGGGACAGCCAAGGCTGCTCCGGTCGATCGCGCCACAGCTCAAGAAGCTTAGCCGTGGAAAGGTGGGGACGTTCGCGACAAAAGTCAATCAAGGCGGCGAGGAACTCCAGGCCCTTGATGTCGCGAGCAAACTCCAAAAGGTAGACCGTCTCCCGCACCGCCAGTTCCGGACGCTGAATCAGCAGTGCAACCGCATATTGTACCGGTGTCAGGGGGCGTTCGTCATCACTACTTGTCAACCGGCGTTTCGGCGCGGGCGTCGTGGCGGAGATGGCGCCGGCGTGACCGGCACGGCGTTGAAGCTCCGTGCGCATCAGATCAGCGAATGGGCCGGTCGGCAGACGGCTCAGGTGGGGCTCGGCCAGGGCGATCAGTCGCGCGCGCCCGTCAAGGGAGCGTAAATCCACCGATTGACCCAGCTGATCGAAAAAAAACGTCGACAAAGGGCGCGCCTCATCAATCAAGGACTCCAGTGCTTGCGACCCCTTGTCACGAACCACGTTGTCGGGGTCCTCACCTTCAGGGAGGAAAAGAAACCGCAGCTCGCGGTTGTCCTTCATCATCGGCAGCGCGGCTTCGAGCCCGCGCCAGGCGGCTTGTCGGCCGGCGCGGTCGCCGTCAAAGCAGAACACCACCAGCGGGGTCGCTTTGAACAGGGCATCCAAATGATCAGGCGTGACCGCCGTGCCCAGGGTGGCCACTGCATCAGTGAAGCCGTATTGATGCAGGGCGGCCGCGTCCATGTAGCCCTCGACCACCAGGATGCGCTTGGGTAGGCCGCCGCGCCGGACCTGGTGCAGGCGATACAGCTCACGGCCCTTGTGAAACACCGGCGTTTCCGGTGAATTCATGTACTTGGGCTGACCGTCGTCGATGACTCGTCCGCCGAAGGCAATAACGCGCCCGCGGCGATCGTGAATCGGAAACATGATTCGGCCGCGAAATTTGTCCGTAATGCGGGCCTGCGCGCCCTCGCCCTTGCGGGTGATCAGCCCAGCAGCTTCCAGTTCAGCGGGTTGGAAGCCGGAGCGGCTCAGGTGATCGGCCAGGCCCTGCCAGCTCTGAGGTGCCCAGCCGACTCCAAATTCATCAACGGTTGCTCTATCAAAGCCGCGTCGCTTCAGGTAATCCCGCGCTGTCTCATTGGCACCAAGCTGGCGCCGAAACCAGGTCTGAGCCTCGCTTAGGGCGGCATAGAGCTGGTCGTTCTTGCGGCTCGGGGCATGGCCCGCCTCGCGCGGGACCTCCATACCGGCCATATGGGCCAGCTCCTCAATGGCCGCCGGGAATTCCAGCCCGTCGTTCTCCATCAGAAAACCGATCGCCGTGCCGTGAGCACCACAGCCGAAGCAGTGGTAGAACTGCTTGTCGGAACTGACAGTAAAAGAGGGAGACTTCTCGTCGTGGAAGGGGCACAGAGCCTTGTATTCACCGCGACCGGCGTGCTTGAGATCGACACGTCCGCCAATCACCTCGGCGATATCGATTCTCTCGAGTAGCGATTCAATAAAATCGTCGGGAATGCGACCGGCCACGATCCGTTGTGGTCGCGGTCAGGACTGGAGCCGGGCGCGAACTCGTTTCGAGACCTCACCCATGTCGGCTCTGCCTTGCGCCTGTGTTTTTAACGTCGCCATCACTGGCCCCATAGCCGCCATGCCTTGCGCGTCGACGGACGCTAAGGCCCGATCGATCATCGCATCCAGCTCGGCATCGCTCAGCGGCTCCGGCAGATAGGCTTGCAATACCTCGATTTCGGCCTCTTCGACTGCGGCCAGCTCAGGGCGGGATCCGTCTCTGTATGCGCTAGCCGATTCACGCCGCTGCTTGATCATTTTCTCAACAATCGCAAGCGTCTGCGTGTCGTCTAGCTCGATGCGCTCGTCAACCTCCCGCTGCTTGATCGCAGCGGTAACCATGCGCAGAGTCTTCAGACGAAGCTTGTCTCCGGCCCGCAGGGCCTGCTTGACGTCATTGAGAATGGTGGCCTTCAGTGACACGTTCAGACAATCCCGGGCCTGTGGCCGATAAGGTTTTCATGGATCATACGAATCTGAAGGTCTCAGATCCGCTGACTACAGCGACGGGCAGCGCGGCCAGCCGCTGATGTTCAACGCCCGACTACCGAATCAATAGAGACGGCGGCGGTTGACCCGTTCGCGAGAAATCTTGCGTAGGTGGCGCTTGACCGCAGCGGCTTTCTTGCGCTTGCGTTCCTGGGTCGGCTTCTCGAAAAACTCGCGACGGCGAGCTTCCGACACGACACCCGCTTTTTCGCAGGAGCGCTTGAAGCGACGCAGGGCATATTCGAACGGCTCGTTTTCTTTGACCTTGACACTCGGCATGAATGTATCCGACTCACTTTTTGCGTGGAAAGCTGGCCATTATAACGTGCTATTCTCGGTCAGTGCAAAGCCTAAATTAACCGCGTGCAAACCCTCCTCGGCATCGAAACCTCCTGCGACGAGACCGGCGTCGCCTTGTATCGTCCTGACCAAGGCATCGTGGCCGAACTGATCTACACCCAGGCCGAGCACGCGGCCTACGGTGGCGTCGTGCCGGAACTGGCCTCCAGGGACCACGTCCGCAAGCTGCCCGGCATGATTAGCGAGCTGCTGGACCGCGCCGAACAGACTCCGACCGACCTCGACGCCATCGCCTACACGGCCGGCCCCGGACTGGCCGGCGCCCTGCTGGTAGGGGCCTCGACCGCCGTGGCCATGGCTCAGGCGCTGAGCATCCCTGCCATTGCGATTCATCATATGGAGGGCCACCTGCTCTCGCCGCTGCTGGAGGACCCGGCCCCGGCACTCCCATTCGTGGCGCTGCTGGTCTCGGGCGGTCACACCATGCTGGTTGAAGTGGCTGGGCTGGGCTGTTATCGACTGCTGGGCGAAACGCTCGACGACGCCGCCGGCGAGGCTTTCGACAAGACCGCGAGACTGATGGGCCTGAGCTACCCGGGCGGGCCGGAGGTGGCTCGACTGGCCGAACAGGGTGATCGGGAGCGTTTCGATTTCCCGCGACCGATGGTCAAGCGACCGGGCCTAGACTTCAGCTTCTCGGGCTTGAAAACTCACACACGCGAGCTAATCGGTCGTTGTAGCCCGGAAGACCACGCCGACATCGCCGCCGGTTTTGAACACGCGGTGGTCGACACGCTGGTCATCAAATGCAAGCGCGCGCTCAAGGAGACCCGTCTCGATCGCCTGATCATCGCCGGCGGAGTATCAGCCAATGCCCGACTGCGCGCCGTCCTGGATGCCACCCTGCCGGGCCAGGTTTTTTATCCTCGCCCGTCGCTGTGCACCGATAACGGTGCGATGATCGCTCACGCGGGCTGGCATCGGCGACAAGAGGGCGTGCAGGACGGACAGATCAGCGTCCGACCGCGCTGGCCGCTCGATGAGCTGCAGGCGATCGCTTGACCGCACATCGCTCCTTCTGGGCTGACTCTCGCCGCTTCAGACCTTCACCTGGCCTCGGCGCGTCGCCCTTACCTTTTGCCAGCCTTTTTATAACTGGAAAACGCCAAGAAACATGGACATTGTATTTATCTCGGATCTAGACATCGACACGGTGATCGGCATCTTCGACTGGGAGCGCGAAATTCGACAGACCGTCCGTCTGAACATCGAGATGAATGCCGACATTGCGCGCGCCGCGAAGACGGACCACATCGACGATACCCTAGATTACAAGGCCGTAGCCAAGCGCATGATCAGCTTCGTCCAGGCCAGCGAATTCGGACTCGTAGAAACCCTGGCCGAGCGTTGTGCCGAAATCATTCTCGACGAATTTCCGGTCCAGTGGCTGCGCCTACGCCTCGACAAGCCCGGCGCCGTGCGCGGCTCGCGCTCGGTCGGCGTGATCATCGAGCGCGGGACTCGTCCCTGATCCAGTCAATCTGGGACAATAGAGCTCCGGCCAATCAAGCGATCACTGATCCGATGATTAAAACAACATGAGCAGGCACGGAACCACGCAAGCCGTTGACGTGTACCTAGGCCTGGGAAGCAATCAGGACGCCGAACGCCATATCCGAGAGGGCATTGAGGCGCTTGAAAACCGCTTCGGCTCCGTTGAACTTTCGCCGCTGTATCGCTCTACCGCGGTCGGCTTCGAGGGTAAGGATTTCGTCAACGGCGCGGCTCGCATTCGAACCGACTGGACCGTCGGCCAGCTCAAGCAGTGGCTGACCGAGCTGGAAAACCAACACGGTCGCGACCGCAGTCAGCCCAAGTTCTCGGACCGATCCCTGGATATCGATATTCTATTTTTCGGGGATCAAACCGGGATGGTGGACGAGCTTGAACTGCCCCGCGACGAAATTCTCAAATACGCCCACGTCCTCAAGCCACTGGCCGATTTAGCTCCGGAACTGATCCATCCTGGAACGGGTCGGACGCTGAAGACGCACTGGGAGCAGTTCCAAGGCGATCGCAGTCTGACACGACTGGACGCCGCCTGACCGGCTGCGGTGGCGTCTGGCGCATCATCGACCACCATTTCAATCGTTATTAGGAGACACCATGGCCAAGGTCAGCAAGACCGATCAAGACTGGCGCGATCAGCTCGACGAGGAGACCTTTCGCGTCACCCGCCAGGCCGGCACAGAGCGGCCCTTTACCGGCAAGTACAACGAGCATTTCGACGAGGGCGTCTACCACTGTGTGTGCTGCGACCATCCCCTCTTCGACTCCAGCTCGAAGTTCCACTCGGGCTGCGGCTGGCCCAGCTACCACTCCGAACTCAAGGACGCGGGCATCAAGCAGCGCGTCGACGATTCGCACGGCATGCGCCGCACGGAACTGCTCTGCCCCAACTGCGATGCCCACCTCGGCCATATCTTCAACGACGGCCCGCCGCCGACCGGCATGCGCTACTGCATCAACTCGGTCAGCCTGGTCTTCAAGCCTCGGTCGGAGTAATTCTCCGTTGTCGGGGTGTCGGATTTTCTGTGCTGGACCGGGGCTTTTGAAAAAGCTTCACCACGAAGAACACGAAGTTAAAAACAATGAAGTCTTTGGTTTCTTCGTGATCTTCGTGCCTTCGTGGTGAAACCAAATCTTGAATTGTCCCGATCTCACTCCGCAGGATCGAGATTGACTCCCGGGGTGGCGGTACCGGCCAGCATGCCGCCGTCGAGGACCAGTTCAGCGCCGGTCATGTAATTTGCCTCATCGGAGGCCAGCAGAACGGCCACGGCGGCGACTTCATCCACCCTTCCGAAGCGCCCCATCGGGCAATCGGCCACGAACTCCTTCATGCGCTGCTCGCGCTCCGGACCGTCTCCGAGCATCGGCTCCCACATGGGCGTCAGAATGGCGGCCGGGAAGATCGCGTTGCAGCGAATCGCCAGGCCCTGCCCGGCGCAATAAAGGGCCACTGTCTTCGTGTGATTGCGAATCGCGGCCTTTGACGAGGCGTAGGCCGCCGCCCCCGGAATGCCGACCAGACCCGAGCGCGAGGAAACATTGATGATCGAACCCGCCCCGCTCGGGCGCATGGCCCGAATCGCGGCACGGCAACCTAAGAAGACGCCGTCAAGATTGGTCGCGTGAACCGCGCGCCAATCGGTCAACTCGGCGTGCTCGGGATCGTGGGCGGCCATTCCCTCCTCAAAGCCGGTAATGCCGGCGTTGTTGACGAGGATATCGAGCCGGCCGACGTCGCCTGGCCAGGCCCCGACCGCCTGATCCCAGTGCGCTTCCTCCCGAACGTCGAGATGTCGATAGCGTGCCCGCGATCCGAGCGCATCGGCCTCAGCCTGGCCAAGGGTATCGTTGATGTCGGTCAGCAGCACGCGTGCGCCGGCCTCGACAAAGGCCTTGGCGATGGCCAGGCCGATGCCCTGCGCCGCGCCTGTCACCAGCGCGGTCTTGCCGGCCAATCGCTGGCTCATGATGCCGCCTCCGCGCCGCCCTCGAGCGTCATGGCGTAGAAGGCAATCGGCTCATCGGGGCGCATCGCCATGGTCTCGCGCGCGGACTTCATGCCCTCGAAGACCATGCCCAGCTTTTCGGCGACGCGCCTGGAGGCGGTATTGTCCGCATCGATCACGGCGACGAGGCGATCCAGCCCCATCTCATCCCGTGCGTGTTCGATGAAGGGCCGTACGCTCTCGATGGCCAGACCCTGGCCCCAGTAGTCTTTCCAGATCCACCAGCCCAATTCGAAATCGCCGCTATCGAGCTGCTGCAGGCCGGCCAGACCGATCACCTCGCCGCTGTCGTGCCGCTCGAGCGCGCCGAAGCTGATTTCGTGGCGCGCCAGATGCGCCTCGATCCGCCCGGCCAGCTCATCGATACGCGCGTCCGACCAGGGCTCGCCATTGGAGAGGTAGCGCATCATCTCGGCATCGCCGGTCATCCGGACCAGGGCGCCTCGATCGGTCTGCAACCAGGGACGAATGTGCAGACGTTCGGTCGTGAAATGGAAGGTCATGGCACCGATGCCGGGCAGCAAAAACCCGATTCTAGCGCGCCCGCCTGGACAGGACTCGTCCTTCGAATCACCCCTACATCAATTGTGTTGCGACCTTTTTCGGTCCCGGAGCGTCTGAACAGGCGAGATGAACTTTTCCACACCCATCGACGAGCTCAGTCTGGCCGCGCTGAAGCGCGACTGCCGGCGCACCCAGGAACGGGTCTACCGCAGCTACTCGACGCCGGCCTGGAATCTCGCCCTGCGCCTGTCGGGCTGCGAAGCCCAGGCTTGGGACGCCGTGCAGTCGGGTTTCGTCCGCGCCTTCGAGCGGGTCGGCCAGCTGCGCGAACCCGAACGCTTCGGTCCCTGGCTGAAGCGGATCATCGTCAACCAGGTGATGGATCAGCATCGGCAGCGCTTCGAGGCCCTGCCGGAAGGCGCGGAAGACGAAGACTTCGAGTCGCCCAGGCACGACCAGCGAATGGACCTGGAGCGTGCGCTCGCGCGTCTCGATCCGCTGGACCGCACGGTGGTCTGGCTGCACGACGCCGAGGGTTACACCCATGCCGAGATCGCCGAACTGGCCGGTCAAACCCCCTCCTGGTCGAAGACGCGCCTGAGCCGGTCACGTGCCCGCCTGAGACCGTTCCTGGAGCCGGGCCTGGGCACCGTGCGAACCGCCGATGGCGCCGGCACTCGAGCATAGAGCGACAACGACCAGAGCAATCACATTGAACGAGCCAACGAAGAACATCGACTCCGAACGCGACCAGGCCCTGGGCCAGGCCCTGAACGAGCTGCCGTACGCAACGCCGCCGCCCGCCCTGTGGTCGGCCGTCCGGACCGAGCTGGATCAGCGCAGGCATGCTCGGCGCCAGCGACGCTTCACCTGGGCCAGCGCCAGCGTGGCCGCTGCCGCGGTGCTTGCCGTGGCCATCAACCTCATGCCCGACCCAGCGGTCACTCCGACCTTCGAGCCGGGCACCGCCACGGCCAGTCTGGATCCGGCGCTGGTCCAGGCGCGCCAGCTCTCGGCGCTCCTCGAAGCCCAGCTGCGCCAGAACACGCTCCGCGCCGTCAATGCCTCATCGATGGACCGGCTGCTTTACCTGGAGAACGAACTCGGCTGGCTCGACACGCGACTGGCCAGCCAGCCGAATGACCTGTCGCTGTGGCAGAGGCGCATCGACCTGCTCGGCGAAATGAACCGCCAGTACAGCCTGGGCGACTGGCAGAACGACGTCCGTCTGACCCGCCTCTAGTGAAATGACCCCATCGCCATCGAAGCAACCAGGACTTGTCATGGAGAATCCAATGAACAGACTCATCACCACCACCCTTTGCCTGCTGCTGGCAGTCGGAAGCGGCCTGGCCACGGCCGAGGACAAGCAGGAGGAACTCGATCGACTGCGAAGCGAACTCGAGCAGGCGCGACTTGAAGTGGCCGAGGCCGCGCAGGACATGGCGCGTCTCCAGCGCGAATTCTTCGAGATCTCCGGCGGCGTCCTGTCCGAGCGACTGGACCGGACCGGCCACGGCGGGGACAACGGCCCCTATGAATTCGATTTCGACTTCGACCTCGACGATGGTGCCCATGCCGTCTTCTCGGGATTTCCGCCGCGCCTCGGCGTCGTCCTCGGCGAAGGCGAGGCCGGCGAGGTCAACCGAATTGTTGGCCTGACGCCCGGCGGCGGCGCGGATCAGGCCGGCCTCAAGATCGATGACCGCTTGCTGTCAATCGCCGATCAGGATGTTCGGGAGCAGACCAGCGCACGCGTTCGATCTGTCCTGGGCGACTTTGAGGCCGGCGACGAGATCGAGGTGATTGTCCAGCGCGGCGAAGAACAGGTTCGACTCCCCGTCGTTCTCGGCTCATCCCTGGACAATATCCGGCTTATGGCCGATCAGATGCAGATGATGAGCATCATGGACGAGAACCAGGAGCGAGAGATCATTCGCATCATCAATGCCACCAATGCGGCAGTGGATCCGGTCCCGCCCGTCCCACCCGTTCCTCCACTGCCCGGCCTGCTGATGGGCCTTGGCGGCGATACGGACCTGATCAGCAACCATGCCGGCCTCGCCGGCTACTTCGGCACCGGTGAAGGCGTGCTGGTACTCCGTATCGACGAGGGCAACAGCCTGAGCCTGCTGTCAGGCGACGTGATTCTCGGTATCGATGGCGAGAGCATCGAGCAGCCAATCGATGTGGGCCGCGCCCTGCTCGATCTCGAACCAGGAAGCGACATCGCCCTTCGCGTGTTCCGCAAGGGCCTGGAAACCACGCTCTACGGCACCGTGCCGACCTCGGCCTTCCGGCCGCGAATAGGCCAGCGCATTCGAATCCAGAAAGCCCCGGAAGCACCGGCACCGCCGCCCGGGCCGGGGTTGCGGTTCTGAAGCGCTGACCATAAAGGATCCAGCCCTGGACGCGCGAAGGAGTCAGGAGAGAGCCTGACGGAGCAAGCGGTGAATCGCTTCAGCCGGCGGCGCATCATCGCCTCGGTGGGGACCGGTCAGCCGACCAAGATGCCCGCCCAGGCCGCGTTGAGCAGCGACACCAGAGCACCGGCCAGCACCGCCTTGAGCCCCAGCCTGGCCAGGTCCGGGCGGCGTGCCGGGGCGATCGAGCCGACGCCGCCGATCTGGATCGCGATCGACGAGAAGTTGGCGAAGCCGCACAGGGCGTAGGTCGCGATCAGGGTCGATCGCTGGCTCAGGTCAACCTGGGATTCCGACAGGGCAACATAGGCCACGAACTCGTTGGCCACGATCTTCTGCCCGATCAGGCCGCCTACAGCAATACTCTCGCCCAGCGGTACCCCGACCAGGAAGGCCAGAGGCGCAAACAGCCAGCCCAGGATCAGCTCCAAGCTGAGCGGCTGACCAAGAATGCCGGCCAACCCTGTCGCCTCGCCCAACCAGGCCAAGGGCCCGTTGACCAGGGCGATCAGCGCGAGAAACGCCAGCAGCATCGCGCCTACGTTAAGGGCCAGCTTGAGCCCCTCTCCCGCACCGCCGGCCGCCGCTTCGATGAGATTGACGTGCGGCCGGTCAATGGCCGTGCGCACGGTGCCGACGGTTTCTGATTCACTGGTCTCGGGAACGATCAGCTTGGCCATGACCAGGGCTGCAGGCGCTGCCATGATCGAGGCCGAGATCAAGTGTTTGGCAAAATAAGCCTGGCTCGCCGGATCCGTGCCACCAAGGAGCAGGACGTAAGCGGCCAGCACGCCACCTGCGATGGTCGCCATGCCGCCGGTCATCAGGGCAAACAGCTCCGAGCGCGTCATGCCGGCGATGAAGGGGCGGACCACCAATGGCGCCTCGGTCTGGCCGACGAAGACATTCGCCGCCGTGGCGAGGGACTCGGAGCCCGACACGCCCATAAATCGGGTCATGACCCAGGCCATGGCTTCGACCAGCTTCTGCATTACTCCCAGGTGATACAAACAGGCCATCAGGGCGGCGAAGAAGATGATCGTCGGCAGGACCTGGAAGGCGAAGATGAAGCCGAAGGTGTCGGCATTGGCCAGATCACCGAAGATGAACGTCGAGCCGGCCGCAGTGAACCCGATCATGGTCACGAACAGCTCACCGAGCCGCGCGAACAGGGCCTGGCCAAAGGGCACTGAGAGCACGAAAACCGCCAGAGCAAACTGCAGTACGACGCCGACCCCGATCGTTTTCCAGGCGATTGACGAGCGTCGCTCGGATAAGCCCCATGCAATCGCCAGGATGCAGACGATGCCGAGCAGGCCGTGCAACACGTTCAGCATCGCAATCAGACCTCGAAGTCCGGAAGCTTGCGCTCGATCAGCGACAGCTCCGGGCGCAGGAACTGGGGCAGGCCATCGCGTCCATAGCTCGGATACGCCTCACCGCGAATTAGCGGCTCGAGGTAGGCACGCGCCGAGGGAGTGATTCCAAAACCGTCGCGAGAAATATATTTTTTTGGAAGATGCTTTTCTCGATTGGCAATGCGCTTGAGGTCGGCCGCCTCCACACTCCAGCGGTAGGGCTGGTCGCTGTTTCGACGGATCACCGGCATCACGCCTGACTGACCGTCCAGCGCCAGCTTGACGGCCGCCTCGCCCACCGCTCGCGCGTGCTCCAGGTCCGTCGCCGACGCGATGTGGCGAGCTGAGCGCTGTAAATAGTCACTCACCGCCCAATGGCATTTGTAGCCCGCTTCTCCCTTGACCAGCTCGGCAATGCGGGGAGCGACACCGCCTAGCTGGGCATGGCCGAAAGCGTCCTTACTGTCGGATTCGGCGAGGAATCTGCCGTCTGCGGTTCGAGCGCCCTCGGAGACCACGATCGAGCAATAGCCTTGGGTCTCCACAGAGCGCCTGACAGCAGCGATGAAACGCTCCGGCTCGAAGGGCACTTCTGGAAACAAGATAATCTGAGGAGGATCGCCCTTTTCGCGCGCGGCCAGACCCCCGGCCGCAGCGATCCAGCCGGCATGTCGGCCCATGACTTCCAGGATGAACACCTTGGTCGAAGTCGAGGCCATCGACATGACGTCCAGACTGGCCTCCATCACCGACACGGCAACGTATTTAGCGACCGACCCGAAGCCCGGGCAGTTGTCGGTCACCGCCAGATCGTTATCGATGGTCTTGGGCACGGCGATGCACTGAAGGTCGACGTTCTGCTGACGGGCCATCTCAGAAATCTTCAGGGCCGTGTCCGCCGAGTCGTTGCCGCCGTTGTAGAAGAAGTAGCCGATGTTGTGGGCCTTGAACACTTCGATCAGGCGCTGGTACTCCCGAGCGCTCTCATCCAGACCCTTCAGTTTGTAGCGGCAGGAGCCGAACACGCCCCCCGGGGTCTGGGCCAGCCGCGTCAGGTCGCTCTTGCTGAGCTGCCCCGTGTCAATCAGCCGCTCCTGCAAAACGCCCAGAATGCCGTCCCGGGCGGCATAGACTCGGCCCAGGTCGGAGCGATGTGCTCGAGCCGTCTCGATCAGCGCAGCGGCGCTGGCATTGATGACGGGCGTCACGCCGCCCGATTGCGCATACAAGAGATTTTTTCCTGCCATTGCTGCGTGCCTGATTTTCGTTCGTTCAAGGATAGCCGATCGCGCCGGTCGCACCGGCGGTCAATGCCGATTGAACCGAACCTCGCTCATTTGACAGGCGCGCGCTTCCAAAGTACTTTTGACGGCTTGTCTCTTAGCGATCAGACGTCATTTTTCCAACATGCGAATCGTACTTCTAGGACCGCCCGGCTCGGGCAAGGGAACACAGGCCGACCTGCTCAAGGACCGCCTGGGCGTTCCGCACATCTCGACCGGGGTTCTGCTGCGCGCAGCCGTCGCTGCAAAAACCCCGTTGGGCCTTAAGGCTAAGGCGGCCATGGATGCGGGCGAACTGGTCTCCGACGAACTGGTTCTGGGCCTGATCGAGGAGCGCATGGGCAGCGAGGACGTCAAGGCAGGCTACCTGCTCGACGGCTACCCCAGAAATCTCGCCCAAGCCCAGGCCCTCGATGAGGTGCTAGAGCGGGTCGAGCTGCCGGTAAGGAAAGCGATCGCGCTGACCGTCGATGAAGACCAGATCGTTCATCGACTGGCCAAACGGGCCGCGGAAGAAAATCGCTCCGATGACACGGAGGAAGTGGTCCGCAACCGACTCCAGGTCTACCGGGAACAGACCGCGCCAGTGACCGGCTATTATGCCTCAAGGGACTTGCTGGTCGAAGTCGACGGCATGGGCTCGATTGAAGAGGTCAATCAACGCCTGAGCCAGGCCCTGAGCTGATCGGGATCTGACAGGTTCAATCAGGCGCGCTGAATCTGGACTCGAACCAGAGACTCGCTGGCCTCCGAGGCGATCAGACGATGGCCAAGGTGGTCGCACATGATCGCCAGATCCATTTCCGCCAGGGGGTCGGTAGCGAGAACCTCCAGGATGTCGCCTGCACTCATCGCGACGAGCGCCGCCTTGGCCTTCAACACGGGGACCGGACAGAGCGTGCCGCGAACATCGAGGCCTCTATCAGCGGTCCTCCATCCTGAGTCGTTCATGCGCGTGCGTCCATTCAAGGCGATCCATTCTGGTAGTCTGCCAATTGACTTCTGCGGCCACTGTCCATGACCGAATTGATCATCCGCCTGGCCGGTCTGCTACTGCTGCGACGAGGGCCTCAGGATCTTCCAGCAGGCCTGCCTGCCCTGCTGCTGACCATCCTGGCCTACGTGGCAGTGACGATCTTCAACCTGAATCGAGGCGAGGGCCACCCGGCGCCTGAGGCAGTGATCATCCTGGCCGTCGGCCTGCCTCTGACCCTATCCTGGATTGTACTGAAGATTCGACGACATACGGCGCGATGGGGGCAGACACTGACCGCGCTCTTCGGGAGCAATGCGCTGCTTTCAATATTGACGCTTCCCTTCAGTCTAGCTGCAGGCAGCGATCCAAACACGGGCCTTGCCTTGGTTCTGCTCACCAGCTTCTTCTGGTCCTTTGCCGTTGACGCGCACATCTGGCGCCACGCGCTGGACGTCAGCTTTGCAGCCGCACTGATGATTACCATGCTACTTTTTGTTGTCTCCTTGTTTGTCATCACTTCACTGACCGGCCCGCTATGAAAATTCACATTCTTGGTATCTGTGGAACCTTTATGGGCGGGCTCGCCGCCCTGGCGCGGGCTGACGGCCATGAGGTCACCGGTTCGGATGAAAACGTCTACCCGCCGATGAGCACGCAGCTCAAGGCTCTAGGTATCGAGTTGACTGAGGGCTATGATGCCGATCAGCTCAAGCCGCGCCCGGATCTGGTCATCATCGGCAATTCGCTGTCACGCGGGAACGCGGCCGTCGAGGCGGTGCTAAACGAGCGCATTCCCTACACGTCGGGTCCGCGCTGGCTGGGCGAGAACTACCTTAAAGAGCGGCGGGTCCTGGCGGTAGCCGGCACCCACGGAAAAACCAGCACTTCGAGCATGACGGCCTGGATTCTCGAGCAAGCCGGCTTCAATCCCGGCTTTCTGATCGGCGGCATTCCGACGAACTTCAACGTCTCGGCGCGGGCTGGGTCCGAATGGTTTGTGGTCGAGGCCGACGAGTATGACACCGCGTTCTTCGACAAGCGGGCCAAGTTCGTCCACTACCGACCCGATATCGCGGTACTCAACAACCTCGAATTTGATCATGCCGACATCTACCCTGATCTCAAGGCCATTCAGACTCAGTTCAATCATCTGATCCGCACCGTCCCTGGAAACGGCACCCTGGTTTGCAACGCCGATGATAACGATCTCAGGGAAGTCTTGGATCAGGGCTGTTGGAGCCAGCTGGCGACCTTCAGCCTGACCGACG
>Ga0207419_1001674_pt1 | contig 16037 bp, 14 predicted proteins | sample ElkSloMetagenome_4_FD_184723 | JGI IMG/M metagenome (GOLD analysis project Ga0207419, IMG submission 184723) | Hot spring microbial communities from Elkhorn Slough, Monterey Bay, USA - MD2A (version 2) | ecosystem: Environmental > Aquatic > Marine > Intertidal zone > Estuary: Microbial mat ...
TGTTGGTTGTTAGTTATTGGTTGTTAGTTATTGGTTGTTGGTTGTTGGTTGTTGGTTGTTGGTTGTTGGTTGTTGGTTGTTGGTTATTGGTTGTTAGTTGTTGGTTGTTGGTTGTTGGTTGTTGGTTGTTGGTTGTTGGGTTTCACTTCGTTCTACCCAACCTACTACTACTACTACTATTAACCTTTGAATGCAGAAGTCTGAGGGGTTGGTAACAACGAAATTGACGGGGTAAACGGGTTGAGATTGGACGGGGAAAAGAGCGCCCCTACAAGGCACTTGACAAAAATGCCACGACTTTAACTTGTCACTAATGACCAATGACCAATGACCAATGACTAATAACAACTATTGCCGAAATCGCGATCGCGACCTTTGTAGAAAAGTTGACACACTTTCTGAGTAAGCCATGAAACAACTATTCTTGTTAACAATGATCGTCGCGATCGCGTCCGGTTGCAATGCCCAAACCCCCTCCACGGACAATACCACCGAAACTCCAGAAACCGTAGAGACTGTAGAAACTCCAGAAACCGCCGCAGACTCCTCTGTTGAAACTCCCGAACCCGCGATCGCCTATGTTAACTTTACCGTTGATGTCACCACCGGGATTTATGCCGAACCCGACGCAAATATTACCGGACTGAACGGCTTTTATCGCTACAACCCCACCACCAACGAAGTCGAAGATGTGCTTTTCTTCGACCAATCCCAAAATGACATTAGCGAATATTGCGAAAATATGACCCTCAACAGCGATGGTCTGGGTTTAAACGGCAAATGTGTTATGCCTGGTGGAGAATACGCCTTCGGAGATGCCGTCACAGATGCCAACGCCCCTGAATCTAACGCCTTTGGCTATCTGTTTGATGCGGGGCCCGGTGGAGAAGGAGTCGGGGTAGTAACTTACGAACCCGCGACTGTTCCCGATAACGCCTCTGAAGACTATCCTGAAGTCGCTACCGTCCAAGAAATCGTACAGGGGGATGTGATGTGTTATGTCACCCTAACGAACGCTGAGGGGCAAGAATATGGCGTTGGGGCAACTTTTGAAATCTGCGAACAACAGGACAATCTACTCGGTCAAGAAGTCCGCTTGAGTTATGAGATTTTTCCCGTTCAAGATTGTCCCAGTATCGAACCCTGTGGCCGCGTTCGAGTGGAGCGCTTAATCGTCAACGCAGAGGCAGTTTAGCCAAAATCTATGAGTGAGGATTGAGTATCAAGAAGGTGCGTTACACTTTGTGCTTCGCACCAATTATGCCTGTTTCGTTTTTCCTTTACGCTGAAATTAAAACTCGGAAAAAAGCTTTTTTGTCTTGTACTCCGGGGTTACTCGCAGGTAGACTCTAATTCGTGCAGAATATGTACAATCTTTGGTTTTAGGGCGGGTAAATTCCGTTCAACTACATTCCAGACTTCTTCTAACTCAATACCCATATAATTATGAATCAAGACATCTCGAAACCCTGCGATCCTCCGCCAAGGAATATCGGGATAGGTGTCTCGCAGTTCCATTGATAACTGTTTGACGGCTTCGCCAATAACTTCAAAACAACGCATCACACCGTCTTGAATTAATAAAGATTCGAGAAATGCTGCTTTTCCTGTTTGAGTGTAAACTTCAATCCGCTCAATCCGCTCTAGAATATCTCGTAGGTAGATTCTATCGTCGCTCATAGGGGAATTGCTTCAGCGAGAATACGGGAACGAAAATAATCACGCAGTCCTCTTATATTTGCCACCTCTACCTTTCTTCCTAACAGGTCTTCTAAGTCCTGCATTAGCGCAATCCGGTCTAACAAACTACGGTCTGATTCCATTTCTACTAGGAGGTCAAGATCGCTGTCCTCTCGGTCTTCTCCACGGGCCACAGACCCAAAAATTTTGATGTTATACGCACCATGTTGATGGGCGATAGTCAGGATATCCTCTCGTTTTTCTTGAATTAAGTTTTGTAAGCTCATAAATCTTTGGCCGCCAGAATACAGCTTATTTTACTGGTTTTGAGTTTTGCTCTGGTGCGGATACTGTCAATAGACCTTTCGTAAAATTGAGCCATCGTCGGGTAGAATTTTCCTCTCCCCGACTGCCCCAGAAATCCCCTCTCCTGGCATTTTCAACACCTGGAAGTCCGTGTTATCTTGAGGCGAACTTATTTTGTTCTGGAATTTTAAAACAATGCGTTTAGCTTTAAAAATTGCTTCAACTCTGGCCCTTTTTGGTTTTTCTACCAGCGTCGCGATCGCCCACGAACTCATCCTCAAACCCGAAGCCCTCGACACGACCCCCGGAAATCCCCTGGAATTTGCCATTTTCTCGACTCATCGCTTTATGGAAGCGGAGGAATTGGAAAATATTGAATTGGTAGAAGGGGCAATTTTTCAAGAAGGCGAGATCAACGCCATAAATCTGCAAGAAGACCCGGAAAATAACCAAATTGAAGGGAATTTTACCCTTGATAATAACCGTCCTGCTTACCTTCTCGCTCATCGTCTGGGGGCTGTATGGTCGATGACTCCCGAAGGGATGAAAGAAGGCACAAAAGCCACCTTAGAGGAGGAAGTGTTGTGGAGTGGAAAATATGAAAAATTCGCCAAAACCCTGATTAACGCCTCTCCTGATGACGAATCCTACAATACCCCGGTCAATCAACTCCTCGAAATCATCCCCCTCGAAAATCCCGCAACCGTCCAACTGGGAGACGATTTACCCGTTCAAATCCTGTATAAAGGGGAACCTCTCGCAACTTCCGTTTTAGCCACTTATGACGGCTTTACCGAGACTCCTGTGAGTTATGCCTACTATACCGAAACCAACGCTGACGGCATCGCCCAAATTCGCATTTCTGTTCCCGGTTTGTGGATGGTACGGGTACAGCATACCGAAACGATTGAAGATGCCGACTACGATCGCCATATTACCCGTTCGATTCTCAGCTTTGAAGTGGATTAGGAAAAGTTAAGAAATCCTTAGAGGCGATCGCGATCGGGTAATCGTCAATACAAAACCCCGGACGCGATCGCACCTATAGTCAAGCGATATGACGCTGACCTCGACGAAGCCATGAAAAAGTCAGTCCGCGAGTCTTTACGGATTGTGGAAGATAACTACGGTCTCACGCGACAAGATGCGCTACTCCTCGGAAGTGCAGCGATTGATTTTGAAGTGTCCCAAGTGGTGGATATTGTTAAAGGTATTCATGGGGTGATTTCTAAGGAGTTGTTGCAGGATTTGGAAATGGAGTAAAAGCAAATCCGGTTTAGATATTCCGTCAAAAAAGCCCGCAGATTGGATTAATCAGGCAAAATCTGTGAGGGCGAATCAATTTAGTCCTCGAAGACGGACTTTGTTACATTGGTTCCCCGGATTTCTAATCCGCGGGCGGGTTAATGGGATAAACGTTTAAACCGGATTTAGTGTCAGAGGGTGTATTACTTGCGCCCTCTCTGTTTAGGGGTAAGGAAACCTCTACTAATCTTACCGTCGAGGACAGAGTGGGGATTGGACGGGGAAACCCCGCCCCTACAACAAATAACCAACAACCAATAACAACTACTGACGACTTCCAAATGCCCAGCGATTCAACTTAGAATTAGGGGCAGCAAGGCGCAAAATCCAATCGAGTAAACCGGGGGCTAAACGCTGACACCACACCGCGAGATGACTTTGCCAACCGACCAAAATTTCCGATGAACCGCGCTTTAAGCCTTTAATTAAGGATTTGGCGACGGTTTCGGGGGTAACAGGCATCACGCCGCGAAATAGCTGCAAGCGTCGCGCCATATCGGTATCGGTGAGGGTAGGAAGTAAGGCGACAACGCGGATGTTGTGTTTGGCTAGTTCCCCCCGCAAGGCTTGGGTAAAGCCGAGAATGGCGAATTTAGTCGCGGAGTAGGTGGACATGGTGGGGGCGGCGATTTTGCCCATTAAGCTGGATACATTGACAATCGTACCTTCACTCCGGGCCGCCATGCGACGGGCGACAGAACGGGTGATTGCATACATTCCCATCAAGTTGAGGGCGACTTCATCTTGTACTTGGGGTAGTTTGGATTGTAGAAAGGGGGTTTGGTGGGCGATTCCGGCACAATTGATGAGAAGATGAAAGGGGCCGCGATCGCGCCACGCTTGAGCAATGGTAATCTGAATCGCGGCGGGGTCGGTGAGATCAACGGCTAGGGGAACCGCTTCGACTCCCAAGGCTCGCACTTCTTGAGCGACAGCAGCTAACTGAACGCGATCGCGAGCGACTAATAATAACCGTTTTACCCCATTTCGGGCCAATTCGAGGGCGATCGCGCGGCCAATTCCCCGCGAAGCCCCGGTAACGAGGGCAACTTTTCCTTGTAATTTCATTGTAAAAAACCTCCTGTTTTTGGGAGTGGGAGGACGTTGCTTTACCGCGCAACACTTCCTCAAACTCCCCGATTTAGAGTTGACAATTCGGTATCGGTAACGAGTGGCATTTGTTGAGAAAACCCCAACACCGACTGCCAAAACCAGCAGTCACTCGTTCTAGGACAATACGGAACTCAAAGCCATAGTTGTTTCTCCCAATTTGAAAACGAATAGGAACGAGGGACATACAAAACCTAGCAAGTTAGTCAAGGGAGTGGCAACATTTTTTAATAAAAAACCGTTAATATTTCGTTACATACAAACTCATATTTGTCCTTAGTCCTTGGTGATTCGTCCTTTGTAGTGCATCAGACGAATGACATAAGGCGACTCATCGGGGGTCAATCTAATTCTCGTCTTCCTTCTAATGCTCGGGCCAAAGTCACCTCATCGGCATATTCCAAATCGCCCCCCATGGGCAAACCAAAGGCAATCCGCGTCACCTTCGTAAACGGTTTGAGCAACTGACCCAAATACAAAGTCGTCGTCTCCCCCTCAACACTGGGGCTAATGGCTAAAATGACCTCGCGCACCTCTGGGGTACTGGCACGGCGCACCAAAGGCTGAATGTGCAACTGTTCGGGGCCAATACCATCCATCGGTGAAATGACACCCCCCAAGACGTGATATTTGCCGTCATATTCCCGCGTTTTTTCGAGCGCAATCACATCGCGAGAATCGGACACCACACAAATCGTACTGCTGTCGCGATCGCGATTGCGACAAATTTCGCAGGTAGATTGAGCCGAGAGGTGAAAACAGGTCTGACAAAAGCCTACTTGTTTTTTCGCGTCGATCAGGGCTTGAGCGATACCTTGGACTTCATCTTCTGAGCGATTGAGGATGTGTAAGGCAAGGCGTTGGGCGGTTTTCGGGCCAACGCCGGGAAGTTTTTGTAGTTGCTCGATCAAGCGAGCTAGGGGAGGCGTATAAACCGTAGGACAAGGACTCCAAAATCTGCTGCTTTTCTATGATAGAGGGTTTTGTCGCGATAGATATGAAATCGGCATCACCCCTCAAACCCCCGGCCCCATCTCCCCAAAAAACAAGGCGATTTTCTCGGTTTTACAACAATCCCATCTGTTTAATTTTTGACCTCGAACGTTTATTTCTCCAACTTATTGATCCCATCACCAAAAATCAGTTTAATCTGAGCTAATATATGAGAAAATATCAATAATTTAATGCTTATTTCGGCAAAATGAGTTATCTTTAGAAATAATCAGGGTATATTCCACAAAATATTGATCATTTCAGTAAAAAGGCTAATTTATGCAGCATCAAAAATGGTTTACTCTCGGCATCAGTACCGCGATCGCCAGTGCAGTTGCATCAGTTATTCTCCTCTCCAATAAACCTGCCAGCATCATTGCAGCGAGCGCATTAGGGGCATTGGGGGGCGTTTTTGTGACTCAATCTCAACGGACACAATCCTCTCGACTCGAAAGGCTTACCCTAGCCCAAGAAGACCTGGCTAAAACCATAACACAACTCACAAGCTTACTCGATCAAAATCATCAAGACCTCACCAAACTACAACAACAAATTAAATATCCTCAGCCCCGAATTCGTCCAGCATCTGAGCTAAATTATTCTTCATTAGAAAAGCTACTTCAACAAAATAATAGCGAGATTGCAACCCTACAACAAAAAATTGAGAATCTAAAAACTCAGCCTCAATCTCGTAAAAATGTTGCGGTACTTTACGATATTGAAAACTTAATTAAAGGTTATAACTTTTCCCGTAAAATGCTGGCAAAGCTCTCCCTTAAAAAGATACTCAATACGATTGAACAAAGCGAAATTATAGATACAATTTCCATTCAACAAGCTTATGCAAATTGGAGTGATGCTCGTCTCAAACTGATGCGAACCGAACTCAACGAACTGGGAATCGACCCCGTACAAGTCTTTGGTTTTTCCCAAGAACCGATTAAAAATGCAGCCGATATTCAATTAGTCATTGATGCAATTGATTTGGCTTATTTACGATCTTCTATTGATATTTTCGTGATTGTTTCGGGGGATGGTGGCTTTGCAGCCCTGGCCAAAAAACTGCATGAATACGGTAAGATTGTGATTGGTTGCGCTTATCAAAACTCTACCAGTAAAACCTTTCGTTCGGTGTGTGATGACTTTATTTGGATTAAAGACCCCGAAGCTGAACTTAAATCTAAACCCGAACCAAAGGCAAAATCTACACCAAAGAAAAAGAAAGGACTCGATATTTACAATACTCGCTTAATTACAGAACTTGAAGCATCGACGGAAACTGATAAACCTGAAATTTTATTAGCAAAAACTCAAGAAATTATTAATTGGTACGCTCAAGATGAAGATGCAGGTCAACAACTCATTAAAAAAGGCATTTCTTTATCGACCATTCAAGTCGCGATTCAACGTCTGATTCCCAATCTTAAAATTCTCCATTTTGGCTTTGTTAAATTTATCGAGTATATTCAATATGCTTGTCAGGATACTCCGGTTTGTGTGGTTCGTCTTCCACCTTCAAGTAATGTTTTGACGTTACGAAAATCTCCGGTTAAAAATGCGATTGTTCTCCCCGATCTCGAAGTCAGAGAAATTCAATCTATAGACACTTATCGCGCTATATTAGGGACAGGAATGCCGATATTTCGACTTCCTGAAATTTCTGAACTTAACGCGATCGCGACTTGGATTGTCCAAGATCGGATTGAGAAGCAACTCCTGGAAACTATAATTGAAAATGTCTTTACAGGCTTAAATGAAACAATCCCGCAAGAAACAATTAAGCAAACTTTACTATGTTTTGTTTCTGCTAATATCTTGACCAGCGATACTGAACAAAGCCGGATTTCAGAAAAAAGGCTTTCCCTCCCCTATCAATCAGTGGAAGATATATTCACACTTTTAAAACAAGCATTAAGTCAAAAAATAGCCACAAGTTTAGCAGATATTAACTTAACATTAGATGCCGAACTATTGGCTCAAATTGTCCCTAGTCCCGCTTCAACCGAGTCTATTAGTAACAAACAAGAGCCAGAATAGCTAGATTAAATCAGCGACCAAATTTTAATTAATCCCGTTTCGCAAAGACTCACTAAACTTCTCCCATCTGCACTAAATCGTACTTTGTAAATAACCGCATCTTCTCGCTGTAACTCTCCTATTTCTTCCCTTGAAGCCAACGACCAAAGCTTAATTGTACCATCACTACTGCTACTGGCTGCGATCGTCCCATCAGGGGAAAGAGTTACTGACAAAACTGCATCATCGTGACCCACTAAAGGAGAGAGTTGTTTCCCGGTTTTAGTATTCAGACGTTTAATGGTTTTATTCTCACAAGCTGCATAAAGAATGCGATTATCTCGGCTGTAAGCAAGGTCATAAATTGGACTTGCAAGAAGACAATCTTTAATTAACTCTCCGCTTTCAATATTCCAAATTTTAGCTGTTCCGATCGCACTACCACTCGCAAAAGTAATCCCATCTGGACTAAACGCGATCGCGTTAACTTGTCCCCAATGTCCGGTTAAGATTTTGAGTGTTTCTCCTGTTTCTGTATCTGATAATTTGACTTTATTATCTTTCCCACCACTTGCAAATTTTGTTCCATCTCGACTAAATGCAACTGTACAAATTTCTTGAGAATGCTTCTCTAAATTGTGTATAATCTCTCCTGTCTCTATCTCCCAAATTTTAATGAATTTATCCAAACTACCCGAAGCTAAAAGTCGCGAATCTGGACTGAAATCTAAAGCTGAAATATGATACTCATGTCCCGATAAAGTTTGTATCTCTTGGTGGGTTTGCAGATTCCAAGTCTTGATTTTATAGTCGTTGGTATCACTCGCAAATATTTCGTGATTGGGTGCGATCGCGAGGGCTGTTCCGCTAGAATTACTATTAAATTGATAAAGTAGTCTCCATGGGGTTTCTAGGGTTACAGGTTGTGCTGGATTGAGTTGTGTTGCAAGTTGATTGATATTCTCTTGGATTATATCTAAATCTTCGGAGTTAGATTGATTCTCTAAACTTGCGATCGCGTCTCGTAATTGAGTTAACTCTCCCAGACTTTCTGTATTGCGACTGAGTTGTTGCTGTAGGGAATCAAAACGACTGTAAAGTTGTTGAATTTGAGTTGCAACTTGACTTTTGAGTTGTGTATTTTTTTGATTAACTTTCGCGATCGCATTCCGTACTTCAGATTGTTGATTTCCGAGATCGGAAATTGCTGCTTCTAAAGTTGCTAAATCTTCCGGTTGTAGCCGACGATCGAATTGAGCTTGTAGCGCAGCGAATCGACTAGCAAGCTGTTGTAATTGGTCGTAAACTGGCGTTAAATCTATAGAAGAAGCTGCGGAAGACGAAGAACCCGAATTTTGACTAACTCTTTGCAAACGGTGTTCAAAATGGCCAAAAGTTGCTCGTAGTGCTTCGATTTGCTGGAATAATTTGAGATAATCATTGTTACGCTGTTCGATTTGGGCGATCGCAGCCTCGAAAGTTTCGGTTTGTCGATTGCTGCTGGCTTGAGTTTGAGCGTGTAAAGCTTGCAGATTCGCGATATTTTCGTTTATATCTGGAAAATGAGCAATGAGTTCTTGATTTTCTTCAAACTTTGCTTCTAAGCTGACTAAAGCTTGACTTAAGGCTGCGAGGCGATCGGGAATGGGGGTCAAGTCGCTGAAATTTTGCTGAATTGTCGCGATCGCGGTGTGCAAATTTTCTGATTGTTGGGTTAGGGCTTGATTTTCACTCTCTAGCGTTGCAATCTGCCCCTGTAACCTCTCTAAATTACTGATTTTGCTAATTTCGCCTTGAATCCCCTTAACCTCGCTTTCTAGGCGATTTAGGTCAGTTTGGAGACTTTGGCGAGTGGCTTGTAAATTTTGAGTATATTGAGGTCGATCTTCAAGAAATTGCGTTAAATGTCCGGCAATTTCTTGAACTTGACCGTCTTGTTGCTGTAATTGCAACTCTAGCTCCGAAATTGCTCGACTGAGTTGCTGTTGCAAAGCTTGGCGATCGCGACGATTTTCGCTTTGGGCTTGACGGGCTTGCCACAAATTGATCCCCATCGCAGCCAAAGCGGGAAGCAATACGGCAAACAACGGCTGAATCGCGATCGCGGCCAAAAGTGCTAAAACTGAAGCAATCCAAAGAGCAAATTGAGCCAAATTAAGCCAATTTTGAGGTTGACGAGCTTGATTAGGGGATTGAGTCATTATTTTGCTTCTTATTTTATTGCGGGCAAATCAACCGTAACCGGGACAACTGCGACTCTGATCGGGAGTTATGGCAAAAACTTACGATCCCAAAAGATGCAGCTTACTGATATTTTGACAGGAACTCGATCTACTGCTCTCAAAATGATTTGGCAAAAGCCGCCAAATGTAACAAAATGCAAAGTATAATAACCTGAGAATCCTATCAAGCAAACATTACAGAACTTTATTAGAGAAGCGTTTCTATGCGAGTTGCGATCGCCGGAGCCGGATTAGCTGGACTGTCTTGTGCCAAATACCTCACCGATGCGGGCCATACCCCCATCGTCCTCGAACGTCGTGATGTTTTAGGCGGTAAAATTGCCGCTTGGAAAGACGAAGACGGAGATTGGTACGAAACCGGACTACACATTTTTTTTGGAGCGTACCCGAATATGCTCCAATTATTCAAAGAATTAGGAATTGAAGATCGGTTGCAGTGGAAAGAACACAGCATGATCTTCAATCGACCCGAAAAACCAGGAACTTATTCTCGTTTTGATTTCCCCAATATTCCTGCCCCTATCAATGGTGTGACGGCAATTTTGCGGAATAACGATATGTTGACCTGGCCTGAAAAAATCCGTTTTGGCTTGGGGTTAGTCCCCGCGATGTTGCGGGGTCAATCCTACGTCGAAGAAATGGATCAATATTCTTGGTCTGAGTGGATGAAAAAACAGAATATTCCCCCCAGAATCGAAGAAGAAGTTTTTATCGCCATGTCAAAAGCGTTAAACTTCATCAATCCCGACGAAATCTCCGCCACAATCTTATTAACCGCCTTAAACCGCTTTTTACAAGAGAAAAACGGCTCAAAAATGGCATTTCTCGACGGAGCGCCCACGGAGCGCTTGTGCGAACCCTTGGTGGAGTATATCGAAAAAGGTGGCGGAGAAGTGCGACTGAATGCCCCTCTCAAAGAAATTGTCCTCAACGAAGACGGGTCAGTGAAGCACTTTTTGATTCGCGGTCTTAACGGGGCAGAAGACGAGGTATTCGAAGCCGATATCTACCTCTCAGCCATGCCTGTAGACCCCTTGAAGCTGATGTTGCCCGAACCTTGGCGGAAAATGTCATTTTTCGAGAAACTCAAAGGATTAGAGGGCGTTCCGGTGATCAACCTGCATTTGTGGTTTGACCGCAAACTCACCGATATTGACCACCTACTGTTCTCGCGATCGCCCCTCCTCAGCGTGTATGCCGACATGAGCAACACCTGTAAAGAATACGCCAACCCCGATCGCTCCATGCTAGAACTCGTCCTGGCCCCGGCTCAAGACTGGATTGGCAAATCCGACGAAGCCATAATCGACGCGACGATGGAGGAGCTTTATCAACTCTTTCCGCAGCATTTTAGTGGCGAAAATCCCGCAAAACTGCTTAAATATCATGTCGTGAAGACACCGCGATCGGTTTACAAAGCCGTTCCCGGTTGCCAGTCCTATCGTCCTTCCCAAAAAACACCAATTTCTAATTTTTATTTGTGTGGGGATTACACTATGCAAAAATACTTAGGAAGTATGGAAGGGGCGGTACTCTCCGGCAAACAGGCCGCAGAAACGATCGCCAACGATTGCCAGAGCGATCGCACCTCCGAGTCTGACTCGGCACCTCGCGAACCCTCTGTCGTCTAGACTTTCATCGTCCCTGAGTCATTAGACCACTCAACTCCCTAGAAATTTGCTTCGACGAAGTTAACATCTAATGAGACAATGGCTAATGGCTGCGGACGATAAAGTAACGCGATCGCGTCCAACTCTAAGCAGACCCCAATTAGCCTCGCTGAATGCTGCAACTGCCCGAACGCCAAAGTATGAAAACCCTAGCCTCTCCCACTGAGGCTTATGAATACTGCCGTCAGGTGACGGCAAAATACTCGAAAACGTTTTACTTGGGGACACTCTTGATGCCCAGGTCAAAACGTCAAGCAATCTGGGCAATTTATGACTGGTGTCGGCGGACAGATGAATTAGTCGATGGCCCCCAAGCCCAGTTCACAACCCCAGAAACCCTCGATCGGTGGGAAGACCAACTCGAAGCCGTATTCGCGGGTAAACCCACCGACAACCCCGATGTTGCCCTGGTAGACACCATCCAAAGTTACCCGATTGGCATTCAGCCCTTTCGGGACATGATCGCAGGCCAGCGCATGGACTTGTACCGCAGTCGCTATGAAACCTTCGAGGACTTAGAGTTGTACTGCTATCGCGTCGCCGGAACCGTCGGTTTGATGACCAGTCCGGTACTCGGCTACAACACCAAAACCACCTCTCCCCCTTGGTCCAATCCAGAGGTTAACGCCAAACCCACCGAAGAAGCGATCGCCCTGGGAATTGCCAACCAACTCACCAATATTTTGCGAGATGTCGGGGAAGATGCCCAAAGAGGACGGATTTACCTGCCCTTAGAAGACCTCGCGCTATTTGACTACACCGAAGAAGACCTTTTCAACGGCGTAGTAGACGAGCGTTGGCGGGAAATCATGCGCTTTGAAATTCAACGGGCCCGCAAATTCTATCAAGCCGCCGAACGCGGTATTCGCGGCCTCAACCCCGATGCACGCTGGCCCGTCTGGTCGGCGTTGATGCTGTATCAAGGCATTCTCGATGTGATTGAGCGCAACGACTACGATGTGTTTAACAAGCGGGCCTTTGTCCCGAAAATCGAGAAACTGTGTTATTTGCCCATTGCCTGGTTGCGATCGCAAGCGCTTTAGTTCAGTCATCAGCCTAATCAGGGGCAATCGGCAATCGGGAGGGGAGTGCAATTCTACCCCAGAAAGGGAGTCAGAAACTTTGGCCTAGAGGGTAGTGCTGTGACATAGCTAAAATTATGCTTTATCGTAGGGTGGGTTAGGCGGCTAAAATCTAGGCTGTGACTGTAATTCACGAATCCGCCGTAACCCACCATTTAAAGTGTGTCGCAGCAGTAGGGTGGGTTAGGCGGCTAAAACCTAGTCTATAACTGCAATTTAGCTATCCGCCGTAACCCACAATTTAAAGTGTGTTACGCCAGTAGACTCTATAAAAAGGCTCAACGTTAGAATATACGGAAGTTTCAGCCCGAAAAAGTAAATTAAGTTTCACCGAGAGTTATTTTTTACCTAATTTTGACCTAATAAGAGCATTTATATTCAAGCATTAACTTTTATTTGTTGGTAGTCAGGGATAACCGCCCTTATCTAGCCTGTTGGGTTACGCCCGAAACAGAAAACCAATTTTTCCCTCTCCACTGCCGACTACCCAAAATCCTCTCCCTTTCCCAAACTGATGACTGTTGACTGATAACTGATAACTGAAAAAACCACACACCTGTCTCATGGAAAAACTAATCAAAGGTCTGCGCGAGTTTCAATCCAGCTACTACTGCGCTCACCAAGACCTATTTGCCCAACTTGCTCACGGCCAAAAACCGCGAGTTCTCTTTATTACCTGTTCCGATTCTCGCGTTGACCCCAACTTGATTACCAACGCCCAAATCGGGGAACTGTTTGTCATTCGCAATGCCGGGAATATGATTCCCCCCTATGGTGCCACCAACGGCGGCGAAGGAGCAGCTTTAGAATACGCCCTACAAGCCCTCGATATTAACCAAATCATTGTTTGCGGTCACTCCAACTGCGGAGCCATGAAGGGCTTACTCAAGCTTAATGAACTCGAAGAAAAAATGCCCTTGGTGTACGAATGGCTGCTGCAAGCCGAAGCCACTCGTCGCTTAGTCAAAGAAAACTACTCTACAATTACTGGCGACAAACTCCTAGAAATCACCATTGCCGAAAACGTTTTAACCCAAATCGAAAACTTGCGGACTTACCCCATTGTCCATTCCCGCATTCGCCAAGGGAAACTTACCCTTCATGCTTGGGTCTACAATATTGAATCGGGGGGTGTTTATGCCTATGACCCCATTCGCCACGGTTACGTTACCCCTGCGAGTCCCTTAGAAGCTGTAGAACCCGAAGAACTGATCCACCCCGAAAACGAACACGCTCGCTGGTTATCGGCGGCACAATGCGATCGGATTTATCGCGGGTCTTATTCATAAGAGCGATCGCTTCTTTTTAAATTTTGACAAACTAATGCAAAAATTGTTGAGCGCAAGTTTAATCGGTTTTTTGTTTTGGGGCCAACCGGAAACGGTTGTACAGCCTGCTCAGGTTTTGAAATGGCAAGAGACAGCTTTTTTTCAACTGCCGAGTGAACCGAATCCTACCGCCGAACAAGCGGTTGAGGATTATCTTCAGGCTTTGGCTGCAAGAGGCTTTAATCCGCAACGTCAGGGGATTTGGCTCCAGTCTGACCTCAGCCGCTTGGCGGTACGCAATGGCGATTTACCGTTGTCGGCGGCTTCCTTAACGAAAATTGCCACCACCGTTGCCGCGTTGCAGCAGTGGGACTTAGATTTTCAGTTTGACACCCAGTTTTACGGGACAGGGAATATTGAAGACGGAGTGTTGCAAGGGGATTTGATTGTTGTGGGGGGCGGCGACCCGATTTTTGTCTGGGAAGAAGCGATCGCGGTGGGAAATGCCCTCAATGAGTTGGGAATTCGTAAAATTACCGGAAATTTAATTGTTTCGGATAACTTTTTTATGAATTTTAAACCCGATCCGGTTGCCGGGGGCGATCGCCTCAAAGCGGGAATTAATCGCAATCTCTGGTCAGGGGAAGTCAAATCCGCCCACAGCCAACTCACTCCCGGTACGCCTCAACCGCAAGTGGAATTATTGGGCCGCGTGGTGGTGCAAGAAAATCCCGCCACGGATGCCCGTTTATTACTGCGCCACCAATCCCTCACCCTGCGCCAAATTATCAAGCAAATGAACATCTACAGCAATAACACCATTGCTGAAGTCCTCGCTCAAGCTTTGGGAGGCGGTGAAGCGGTGGCGAAAATGGCGGCAGAAGCGGCAGCAGTTCCCCCCGACCAAATCCAACTAATTAACGGGTCGGGCTTGGGGGTTCAAAATCGCATTTCACCCCAAGCGGCTACTGCCATGCTAATCGCCCTAGAGCGACAGTTAGCGGGCAATCCTACCGGGGTCGAAGACTTATTTCCGGTGGCGGGCAGAGATAACCTCGGAACCATGCGCGATCGCGATTTACCGTCCAATACGGCGATGAAAACCGGAACCCTCGCCCGCGTCAGCGCTCTGGCGGGCATTTTACCCACTCAAGAATATGGCTGGGTGTGGTTTGCCATCATCAACGAAGGGGGCGATATTGTCGAGTTACGCGCCCAACAAGACCGTTTACTGCAAAATCTCTCCCAAGCTTGGGGCGTGGCTTCTCTGCCTGCTGCGGAGGACGATAATGGCACGTTTGGCGACCCTAGCCGCATTTCCAGGGTAGGGGCGGGTTTTACCGCGTTAGAATGATGCCATAGTTCGAGCAAAGGGTACAGTATGACACAAGCGACCCAGGGCATTCGCTGGACAATTCACGACTTGGAAGTATTACCCCAAAGTGAAGGCACTCGCTCCGAAATTATTGCCGGGGAGTTGTTTATGACTCGCGCCCCTCATTATCGTCATCAGCAAGTGATTGGTAAAGTATTTCGACAACTCGATCTTTGGTCGGAAAATACTGGCCTGGGAGTAGCAATTATTACTCCTGGGGTGATTTTTTCGGATGCAGACAGCGTAATTCCCGATGTGGTTTGGGTTAGCTACGATCGCTTGGCACAAATTGAAGATGACGCGGGACATCTCACTGACGCACCGGAATTGGTAGTAGAAGTGTTGTCTCCTGGGGTACAAAATCAACGGCGAGATCGCGAGGCTAAACTGAAGCTTTATTCGATTCAAGGAGTGAGGGAATATTGGCTGTGCGATCGCGACATCCCTAAACTGGAAGTCTATCGCCGTCAAAATGCCCAACTCCAACTCACCGCGACTCTGTATCCCGACGACGAAATCACCTCTCCCCTGTTACCCGGTTTTGCTGCTGCGGTGCGATCGCTTTTCCCGTCATTACAATAAACTCAGTAGCTCGCAGGGGGAAATTATGACACAAGCGACCCAAGGCATTCGCTGGACAATTCACGACTTGGAAGTATTACCCCAAAGTGAAGGCACTCGCTCCGAAATCATTTCAGGGGAGTTGTTTATGACTCGTGCGCCCCATTATCGCCATCAACAGGTTTGTTTTCAGATTGCGCGTCAACTGAATGATTGGTCGGAAAATACGGGTCTGGGAGTAGCAATTATTACCCCTGGGGTGATTTTTTCGGATGTGGATAGCGTGATTCCCGATGTGGTTTGGGTTAGCTACGATCGCTTGGCCCAAATTGAAGACGAAGCGGGGCATCTCACCGACGCACCGGAATTGGTAGTAGAAGTGTTGTCTCCTGGGGTACAAAATCAACGGCGAGATCGCGAGGCTAAAC
>Ga0207419_1001675_pt1 | contig 16027 bp, 12 predicted proteins | sample ElkSloMetagenome_4_FD_184723 | JGI IMG/M metagenome (GOLD analysis project Ga0207419, IMG submission 184723) | Hot spring microbial communities from Elkhorn Slough, Monterey Bay, USA - MD2A (version 2) | ecosystem: Environmental > Aquatic > Marine > Intertidal zone > Estuary: Microbial mat ...
GGCGAGCACTTTTCCCATTTGCCCAACGGTACTCTAGCTAAAAGTTTAGCACAAAGCCGTCCTTAAAGGACGAGGCTTTAGACCCAGGATTTTTGGTAATGCCGAGACAGTGAGCTTTGAAGTGGAAAAAATAGGCGATCGCGCCCCTCGGAATTTTCGGGATTATGTAGAGCAAAATCAAGAACTTTGGCGCTAAAAAACCCCGATTTTACCGAACAAAACCGGGGTTTGAGCGCAACTATTCAGGCAGAACATCTTTAAGGGCCGATCGCGCCGCGAGATGATTACGGGTTGAGGTTAAAATCTCCGATTCCCGTTGCAATCTTTCTACCGTATCTTGCATTTCCAGCAGGCTTTGTTGTTCGCTGGCCACGCCGTAGAGGTTACTGGCGACCCAGTAGGAAAGTTCGGTGGGAAGGCTGGGTAAATCGTCGGGAAGTTCGATGCGTTGGTCTGTGAGCTTGGCCGACAGGTGAACCACATCTTCGAGAAGTTGCTTGACTTCGCTACCCAGGGGTCGTAAATCGTCGGCGGTGGGTTTGTCTTCGATCCACTCGACGAGGCCGACGCGATAGGGTTTTTCCCGCACCGTATCCAGCACCCGAAACCGTTGTTGGCCAAGGGTTAATACTTTCATGCGGTCATCGGGAAGGCGCTGGTAGTGAATGACCTCCGCACAACAACCCACCGGGGCCACTTCCCGTTGCGTGGGGTCAAACATCAAAACCCCAAAGCGGCGATCGCTTTCAAGGATGGTGTTCATCAGAATGCGATAGCGAAATTCAAAGATATGCAACGGCAGAGGACGACCGGGAAATAATACAACATCGGGTAAGGGAAATAAGGGCAATTCTCTGACAGCGAGGGAGGGTAAAGAAGCCATTATGCTTGAGTCTCTAGGCAAGGTCTTTCTGTTCTTACTGTAACGAATTCTGACAAAATCAGGGGGGGAAATTTCAGTCATCAGCCTCTAAGGGGCTCCTCGGCAATCGGCAATCGGCAGTCGGGGGGGAGTGGGGATTTTGCCCCAGAAAGTGAGTCAGAAACTTCTTGCTGGAGGGCAGACTCTAGAAAAGGCTCAACACTAGACTATACTAGGGTTTCAGCGTCAAAAAGTAAAATTAACGTTTCAAAGAGAGTCATCAGTTATCAGTTTTGGGGAGGAGTGGGGAGAAATTACCAATGACCAATGACCAATGACTAATGACCAATGACTAATGACCAATGACCAATGACCAATGACCAATGACCAATGACCAATGACTAATGACCAACAACAAAGGACTGATACAATAAAAAGTTGCCTTTGCCAAAAAAATAAGCCGCCGTAATGGTGAATTGAAGCAGGCGGCTCAAAGGCTAGAGTCAAGTTTAGGGTTGTAACCCTGGCGTATTTACTAATTTTTCTATTATGTCCGAATCGATTCGTTTCCTCATGTGTCCTCCCGACCACTATGATGTGGATTATGTGATTAATCCGTGGATGGAAGGGAATATTCACAAATCTTCTCGCGATCGCGCCGTAGAACAGTGGCAAAAACTGTATTACACTCTCAAAGACCACGCGATCGTAGAATTGGTCGAACCCGCTAAGGGTTGGCCAGATATGGTCTTTACGGCCAATGCGGGCTTACTCCTAGATAAAACCGTGGTATTGAGTCGCTTCATGCACCCAGAACGTCAAGGAGAAGAACCCCATTTCAAAGCTTGGTTTGAGCAACAAGGCTACACGGTTCACGAACTCCCCCAAGATTTGCCCTTTGAAGGGGCAGGTGACGCACTGCTTGACCGGGAAGGCCGTTGGTTGTGGGCGGGTTATGGCTTCCGTTCGGAACTGGATTCTCATCCTTATATTGCCAAATGGCTTGATATTGAAGTTTTATCGTTGCGTTTAATCGATAATCGCTTTTATCACCTCGATACTTGCTTCTGTCCCCTCAGTGGCGGTTATTTACTGTATTATCCGGGGGCGTTTGATGCTTACTCGAATCATCTGATCGAAGGTCGCGTCCCGGCACATAAACGGATCGCGATCGCCGAAGCCGATGCGGTTAATTTCGCTTGTAATTCGGTGAATATTAACTCGGTGGTGGTGATGAACAAAGCCAGCAAAGACTTGAAGCAGCGCATGACTGAGGTGGGCTTCCAAGTGATTGAAACCCCCCTCACCGAATTTCTCAAAGCAGGTGGGGCGGCTAAATGCTTGACCCTACGCACCACTGAACCCGTCCTCGAAGATGTCCACGCCAACGAACCCATCGAAAGCCGTACCATTCGGATGCAAGGTCACTTGCTCGATGCGGGGATTATGAATCGCGCCCTCGATTTAGTGGTGGACAATGGCGGCAGTTTCAAGGTGTTGAACTTCGACCTGGGAACAGAACGTCAAAGTACCTCTTGCGCGGATGTGAAGGTGTCTGCCCCCTCCCATGAGGTGATGGAAGACATTATGAGTCAGTTGATTGACTTAGGGGCTGTAGACCGTCCCCAGGACGAGCGAGACGCGCTGTTAGAGGCGGTGATCCAAGGGGGAGTCGCCCCGGATGATTTCTATGTCACGACCATCTATCCGACGGAAGTGCGGATTGATGGGGAGTGGGTGCGCGTCCAGAAACAACGGATGGATGGCGCGATCGCGATTACCCGAACCGGAGATAATATTATCGCTCAGTGTAAGCTGTTGCGGGATTTAGAAGTCGCAGAAGAAGTGGTGGTGGGGGTCGAGGGGATTCGCACCGTCCGCAAACAAGATTCTCGCGAAAAACGCAACAAGTCCCAAGAGTTTAGCTTTATGGGAGCCGGGGTTTCGAGCGAGCGCCGGGTAGAGTTAGTGGTTGAGCAAATTGCCTGGGAGTTGCGCCAAATTCGCGATCGCGGCGGTAAAGTCGCAGTAACCGCAGGCCCCGTGGTGATTCATACGGGGGGCAGTTCTCATTTGTCTTGGTTGATTCGCGAGGGCTATGTCCAAGCCTTACTCGGTGGGAACGCGATCGCGGTTCACGACATCGAACAATCCCTCATGGGTACGTCTCTCGGTGTGGATATGAGCAAAGGGGTTCCCGTCCAAGGGGGCCATCGTCATCACCTCAAAGTGATCAACGCCATTCGCCGTCACGGTAACATTGCCAAAGCGGTTGAAGCGGGTATTCTTACCAAAGGCGTAATGTACGAATGCGTCCAGCAAAACGTTCCTTTCTGTTTAGCGGGTTCGATTCGCGATGACGGCCCCTTACCCGATACCAAAATGGACTTAATCGACGCTCAAACTGAGTATTCTCGCCTCATTGAAGGCACAGACATGATTTTGATGCTGTCTACTATGCTGCATTCGATTGGGGTGGGTAATATGACCCCGGCTGGCGTAAAAATGGTTTGTGTTGATATTAACCCGGCGGTAGTGACGAAACTGAGCGATCGCGGCTCGGTTGAGTCTGTGGGTGTTGTAACCGATGTGGGCTTATTCTTGAGCTTACTGGTACGACAACTCGAAAAACTCACCAGTCCGATTGGCGTAACAACGATTTAATTTCTGAACTCAAAACCCCGGTTTATACCAACAACCGGGGTTTTAAAACACTTGGTTCATTCCTCTTTGGTTTTATCTTTCACGCCGCGAACAATACGAGACAACTCGGATTTTTCATCCACAGAAATGCGTGTGGGGGAACCGCTAATAATCCGTTCGTAGTTGCGAAACGAATCTCTAATCATCGGGCCTTCGGGGCTAATGTGATATTCGCGAATGCCTTTATCGTGCCAAGAACCGCGCATTTTAAAGACGTTAATGGCGCGAGACATTTCGCCGCGAATTTCTACATATTGCAGCATCAAAATGGTATCGGTAATGGTAGAAATATGGGATTCTGTAATGGAGTTTGACCCCATAAATTGGTCGGTGGTGTTGGTAAAAAAGCCGGTAATTTCTTCTTGTTTGGCGTATCCGGTTACCCCAATCACAAACTGACGAAAGGCATTATTGGTAACTCCTCTGGCTAAAGCGGAAAGGGAATCAATGGCAATGCGAGCAGGTTTAAATTCTTCAATTTCGGATTTAATAATTTGCAAGTGGTCTTCTAATCCTGCCGATTCAGGATAGGAACAAATGACTTTTAATAAGCCTTTTTGCTCCATTTGCTCAAAGTTCACCCCCCAAGAATTGGCATTACGGGACAGTTGAGCGCGGGATTCTTCGTAAGCGAATAAAATGGCTCTTTCCCCTTGCTTACAACCTTCTTTGAGGAAGTTACTGACTAACAAGGTTTTTCCGGTTCCGGTAGCACCTGTAGCTAAAATAATCGAGTCTTTAAAGAAGCCACCCCCACACATTTCATCAAGGGTTTTAACGCCAGAAGAAATGCGAACATTGGAGGATTTTTGGGTAAGGCGCATCGCTCCCAAGGGAAAGATATTAATACCGTCGTTGGTAATGGTAAACGGGTACTCGCCTTTCATGTGGGTTGTGCCGCGCAGTTTTAAGATTTCGATGGTTCTGCGCCGTCGTTCGCCGTCAAGGGCGTTACGGAGGATAATAACGTTGTCTGAGACAAATTCTTCGACTCCATAACGGGCAACGGGGCCGTATTCTTCGACGCGCTCGGTGGTCATTACGGAGGTAACGCCAATTTGTTTGAGACGAGCCACTAAACGGAAGATTTCACGACGGACAACGGAGGCTCCTTCGTATTGTTGAAAAATGGCGGTAACAGAGTCAATGGAAACGCGCTTGGCTTTATATTTACGAATGGCATATTGGATGCGTTCTATTAGGGCTGATAAGTCAAAATTTCCGACGACTTCTTGACCTTCGGGGTCGGGAGATGCGTCTAAGATAAAGAGTTTGCCTTCGTCAATTAAGTTTTGTAAGTCCCAGCCAAAACTATAGGCATTAGTAATAATATCTTGGGGAGATTCTTCAAAGGTGACGAAAATACCCGGATCGCCAAAATCGTGAATGCCGTTATAAAGAAATTGAACGGCAAGGAGGGTTTTTCCGGTTCCTGAAGTGCCACTGGCTAGAGTGGTGCGACCAATGGGCATTCCCCCGTGGCTAATTTCATCAAACCCTTCGATCAGCGTCCGAACTTTGCGGACTCCTTTCATAGAAAGTTCGGTGGTTGGCGATTCTGATTGATTGGTTTGACTCATGGAAGTTTTATTAAAACGGAATTTAAATATTGAATTCGCAACATATTATATTACATTTCTTCTATTTCTTCATAGAGTAGGTCTAAACCAATTAAAACTTTTTCGCGATCGGATAAATCGCCAATAATTTTACGAACGGGGGGAGGTAATACTTTGGATAAAGTTGGTGTTGCTAATATTTTGTCTTCTTCGGCGAGTTGAGGGTTTTTGAGAACGTCAATAACTTTGAGGGCATAGACTCCTTGAAATTCTTGTTCGAGGATATCTTTGAGAGTTTTTAAGGCTCTGGCCGAGTTGGGGGTGTTCCCCGCCACATAAAGCTTTAAAACGTAAGTTTTCCGGGACGCACTCATTAATGTTTGCTCCAATCAGCGAATCTAAAAGAGGGTAAAGAAGATAGTTCGATCAAGGGGAATATCTGTCGAGGAGTAGGTCTTCTCTGGGGATTGAGCGACGATACATTTCGCATAAGTGGGCAATAATATCAATTAGGGCTAAACGATAATCGAGTAATATTTCTTCACTGCGCCCTTCGAGTTTGAGTTGTTGTGAAAAATCATCAATCAGTTCCATGTGAATTTCTAATATTTGGGAAACAGAAATATCAGCGAAAAAAGCGCGGTTTACAAATTGATCGATTAAAGGATTGATGTTTTCGTTTTCGGCGAAGTAACTGAGAATGATGTCTCGGTATTCTTGGCTGAGGTTGTCAAAAAGTTTTTGTTGGTCTTGGCGGGATAAATGGCGAAAGAAGTCTTGGGGATTTCTTTTGTAGTAAACCCCCAGATAACCGAGACGTTCTTTGAGTTTTTCAGAAAGGCGGCGTTGTTGCAGTAATAAGAAATTCGTGTTGTGGGGTTCTTGGTGGGGATGGGAGGAGTTATTGGTTGGGGGAACCAGTTGGAGAAATTGGGAAATTGCCAGTTCAATGGCTAAAGAGAGTTTTTCGAGGCGATCGCGTTTTTGCCGGACTTCCCCCGCATGATAATAAAATGATTCGGTAGTATTGTTCGGGGTGTCCTCTTCCGGTTCTAAAATGACGACAGGCAGCAGCAAGCCATCTTGACGAAGTTCGGCCAAGATTTTGATGAAAGAGGGTTGGGTTTCCAACACTAAACAATCAATTTGCTGTTTTTCTTTAGTAATGATGGTGGCAAGTTCAGCCGGGGAGGAAATGAGAGTTGTGCTGTAGTTTTGGAGTTCAGTTTGTAGCGTTTCGGCCAAAGATGCTGTTTCAACCCCAACACAGAGGACGAGTTGAGATGTAAACGTATTTTGAGAAGCCGGGTCGAGATTGAGGGGATAATCGGACATTCACCATGTAGGACCAGATCGAACTATCTATTTTTTTCTTTAAATCTTGAGCAATATCTATCGATCCAAGCTTACCATTTATCTGGAGTGTTGGTGTAAGAATACCGATCGCGAGGGCCAACGAGAAGTTCAGCCGAAAGGGTTTGAGGGCTTGCGGTTCATACCAGAATCGTGCTTGAGTTTGAAGTTTTCGTTGTGATGAAACCCTCCCTTGGAAAAGCTTGGGGATGTCAATAATTGTAAGCTGGCGATCGCGCCGGATGACTACAGAAGCAATAATAAAGTCGAAAGGAGTCACAATCACAAAGTCTGTTCTGTCGCCTTGATTCCCGGACTCGGGAGAGTTAATGCGATCGCCTCAATTCATCGCTCGTTCATGCTGTCGCTTGGTTTTGCCATGTTTCATTCAACTTTGGCGCTTCAAAAATTTCTGAAAGTTGTTCCGGTTTGCGAACCGACGACTTCCCTAAAGGCGTTACAAGACATTTTAGAGTCGGGGTGCGACGATACCATTGCCCTATTAAACAATGAGGGCGCACCCGTGGGCCTCATTACACTCCAAAAATTACACCATTACCTTCCCTGTCGGATTAGGGCTAATGTGGGCGCAAGGGGCAATCAAGCTGAACCAATGTCTTGTTCTGTCGCAGAATTGACTCAGACCTACCCCAAACTAATGGAGCCTGTCGCGATTTTACCCAGTCAGATGAGGCTTGAGGATTTTTATCCTTATTTACAAACTGCCGAATGGGGCGATCGCTTGGAACGGTCTTGTGCTTTAGTCGATGAGTCGGGCAAGTTTCTGGGTTTGTTGGATGGTTGGCAATTGCTGAAGGTACTAGCCCAGGTTGGAGATTCTACAGGGGAAACAAAAAACTCTGTTCAAAATAGTAGCGCTTTGTTGGCATTTATCGACAAATTTCCGATTCCGTTGATGCTGCAAACGGCGGATGGGGAAACACAGCTTCAAAATGTGGCTTGGCGCACTCAGGTTGGTCGTCATTTGAACCGGGACAAGGAAGCGGAAATGACTCCAGCAATTAAAGAAAATGAGGATTTTGTGAATGCGTGGTGTAATCTGAGTAGCGATCGCGACCTAGAGCGACCGTCCCCAACAACCACGACCGAATCGGCGTTGGCGGCGGTGTTAGCAAGGGGTCAAAACCAGGCGACGGAAACAACGGAAGTCGCGTCGGTGAATACGGTGTGGCAGTTTATTAAGTTCCCGTTTGATTGGTTGAGCGATCGCGACTGGAGTTTGGATGCTCAAGACATTCTGGAATTTCAAACTCCCCTGTGGTTGATTTTAGCCACGGATATTACCGAACAACGGCAACTGTGTAAGGAATTGGCGGCCAAAAATGCCGATCTCGTCCAGTTAAACCGCCTCAAGGACGAATTCCTCGCTTGTATCAGCCACGAACTCAAAACCCCCCTCACGGCGGTTTTGGGGTTGTCGAGTCTGCTCAAAGACCGCAAACTCGGCGAACTGACTCAACGGCAATCCCGTTATGCCCAGTTAATTTACCAAAGCGGGCGACAGTTGATGACGGTGGTGAACGATATTCTCGATTTGACTCGGATTGAAGCGGGGCAGTTAAAGCTGAGTTTAGCTCCGGTTAAATTAAAAGAAGTGTGCGATCGCGCCATCGAGCAAACCCTGGCGCAACTTTCAGCCAAAGAAGAAGAAGATGCCTTGCCCCCCATCAACTTTTCGTTGGAAATTGAACCGGGTTTAGAAGAAATTGTGGCCGATGAACTGCGTTTGCGCCAAATGCTGATTCATCTGTTGGACAATGCGATTAAGTTCACCCCGTCTAATGGCAATATCGGTTTAAAAGTCAGTCGGTGGCAAGGCTGGATTGATTTTACGGTTTGGGATACAGGTATCGGCATTCCTGAAGCGTCGCAACACTTGATTTTCCAGAAGTTTCAACAACTCGAAAGCCCCCTGACTCGCCAGCACGAAGGAACGGGATTGGGGTTGGTTTTAACCCAACGCTTGGCTTGCGCTCATGGGGGGGATATTTCCTTTATTTCTAAAGTGGGTCAGGGAAGTCAGTTTACATTACTTTTGCCGCCCAATCCCCACGCCAAACAAGGGGCGGATGGAGGCAGTTTGAAGCAAAATGGCAATCAATTGGTGATGATTGTCGAATCGACTCCCCTTTATATTGAAAAGCTCAACGAACAGTTGCGATCGCTCGGTTATCGGGTGGCGATCGCGCGATCGGGAACCGAAGCCCTGGAAAAAGCCAGACAGTTACAGCCTGGGGCGATTTTAATTAATCCTTTATTGCCTTTGTTGTCGGGATGGGATGTGCTGACGTTGCTCAAAAGCGATCGCAGAACCCAAGAGATTCCCACCTTTGTGATGGCAACCGCCGCAGAACGGGCGTTAAGCCAACAAAACCGCGCGGATGGCTTTTTGACCCTACCGGTGGAGAAGTCGGCGTTACAGGAGAGTTTATACCGCTTGGGGCAAACAATCGAACGGCGCGATCGCGGCTTGACGATTTTGCGACTCAACCCGGACGGGGAACACGCGAACGAAAAAGCTTCGGTACTTTTGGCGGAGTTTGATGTTGCTTTGAGTACCCAGTCGAGTCATCTCAATTACCGCTTATTGGCGACAGATGACCTCGAACAAGCGGAAATCTTAGCGCGGGTGTGGAAACCCCAGGTTTTGCTGTTAGATGGCGTGAAAGTAGAAGACCCGTTGGTATATGTGCGATCGCTGAGTCAACAAACCAGTTTGGCGAATCTGCCCCTTGTAACCCTAGATGCCAAAACTACGGCGGCCGCCAACCAGGTAAGCGGTTTGTCGGTTTTTCCTTGTTTGATTCAGGTGGATAAACAAAGTATTGCGGCGTTGTTGCAGGTGATCCAAATTGCGGCGGGCATTAGCAATCAACCCCAGGTTACGATTGTCGGGGAAATTCTAGAGACTGACGCGATCGCAGAATCGATGTTTAGCCATACTTTGTTAAATTATTTGCAAAAAGCGGGTCTCAAAAGTAGTATTTCAACTTCTTGGGGCGAAGTTTATCAAAATATCCAACAACAACACGTTGATGTTTTGGTTTTAGAAGTTAAATCAGAAGCGGGCGATCGCCAATCTTTGTTACGCGGTTTACGAAAAATTGCTCAGTTTCCCGTCAAACCACCGATTATTGTGATCGATCGCCGTTACCCCGATGACCAGGGGGTTGACCCTGAATTGGAGATTTTGTTGCAAGATGTGGCGACGAAAGTTGTCAATCATGGCGATTATGGTTGCGCTGAGATTTTGATTGATATTCATCAAGTTTTACCCCAGTAAGCAATTAACAATTAATAATTAACAATGAACAATGTACAATTAATAATTATTAATTAACAATTAACAACGAAGAATTTGCAATTAATGGTGATGGGTGGGATTTGAGCTTAATTGATAACCAGCAACCAATGACCAATGACCAATGACCAATGACCAATAACGCCGATAATAGTTTTTTGCATCAATGGGCGATCGCCGTTTTGATTTTATTGCTGATAGGAGGCCGCGCAAGAATTGGCAATTCGGGTTAATTTCGGAGGTGTATCTCCCCCTTCGTTGAGTTGTAGCCCCAATTCGATAAACTCTTGGAGGGAATAGTTAACTTGTAATTCCTCTAGCATACAACTGCAAAACGGTTGCATGGCTGCTCCTTCGTTTCCGAGGCAAATGGACATCCACTGTTGTTGGACAAACTCTGGAAAGGGTGTACCGCGATCGCTATTCAAAGATTCGAGATCGGGCATTTGTTGGGCGATCGCAGCAGTCGGAACCACACTAACCAGGAAGCCCAGACTGATTGACCAAAGATGACGAGGAGAAAATTTCATAAGGATTCAGTGAATGGAACATTTTTAGATAGTGTAACCCGAATTTTTGGGTCTGGCCTCAGTGAATGATCGCAACCATCTTAGTTTCTGCGGCAAAAATGCTAATTTTAAGCTCAGATTACTTGTTTAAGTAACGGGAATGACGATGGTAAAAGTTGTTCCTTCGTTAACTCGCGATCGCAATTGAAGTTCGCCGTTGTGTTTTTCGGTAATAATTTGATGACTAATAGAAAGTCCTAATCCCGTGCCTTTGCCAATGGGTTTGGTGGTAAAAAAGTCTTCAAAGATTTTTGTTTGCAACTCGGGCTGAATCCCTAAGCCGTTATCTACGATCGCAATTTTTATACCCCCATCTGATGCGTAATCTTCTAAATATTGAGTGGTTATCTCAAGCCGGGGTTGATAATTTTTGTCTTGGGTTTCTTTTCTTTCTTGAACCGCATCAATGGCATTGGCTAACAGATTCATAATAACTTGACTCATTAACCCAGCATAACAATTCACTGGGGGAAGTTCTTGATAATTTTTCTGAACTTCAATCCCATGCTTAATACGGTTACTTAGAATTAGTAAGGTGCTTTCTAAACAATCGTGAATGTCAATACTATGGCGTTTCTTATCGTCAACTCGCGAAAAGTTACGCAAGCTGGTTACAATTTGGGTCATGCGTTCTGCACTCACTTTCATGCTTTCGAGCAAAAGGGGTGCGTCTTCGAGGACAAAATCAAGTTCGATGCTTTCTTCAATATCTTGGATATTGGCTGTTTTTTCCGGGAATTCTATTTGATAGGCTTCGAGCAGTTCGATGAGATTTTCATAATATTCTCTCAAAAAATCAACGTTCCCTCGTAGGGATGTAACGGGGTTACGAATTTCGTGAGCAACCCCCGCCATTGTACGCCCTAAACTCGCCATTTTTTCGGTTTGTACTTGATGAGCATGAGTTTTTTCATCTAGTAATTTGGCAGTGAGTTCGTGAATTTTAGATTGTGCTGTTAACAGTTGGTGTACGTCGAGCAAGCGGTGTTGATTGGGGCTAGTTTCAACAATAATTGGGTCGTATAAAGAACTAAAAGGACGCTGTAGTGATTGTTTACTGGCTTCCAAAATCGAAGTATCAGAAGAAAAGACTAAAGCCGCCGTTTTAGTGAACTGATAAAGCCTTTTTAGAGGACGTTTATAAAATAGTTCAATGCTGTAAGGACGGCTTATATATTCCCAAAATCGCCGTCGTGAAATTATCCCATAAAATTTGCCTCGATCCATTAAAATTACACCGGGTAAGGTCGGATTTTGCTCAAATTCATGGGCTACTTCAATGCCCAAACTGGCAATTTCAACCTGAAAGTTATAGAGAAATAAATCTTTGAGGGTGGATTCTAGGGTTAAGTTGTCTAAATGCGAAATTGGTAATGGCGTTTTGGCAGTAGGATTACTTTGTAGGTTAACCATGAGCATTACGAGGATGCACGTCGAGGGTTTGCTTAAAAAAACTGTCGGGAGATAGAGTCGGAATTTCTAGGTCTAGAATAGCAAGTTTTTGGCTAATTTTAGGTTTTTATAAAATTAAGTTTTACTTGTTTTTCTTAACCTGTTATTAACTTTATTTTTAAGAAAGGTTAAAAATAAGATGGAGTGTTTATATTTATTTTATACCCAATCATCCAGCCTGTTAAAATTATCTGAAAAAAGAATAAAAAATATGTTCTACGTTTTTATTTATGTTATAAGTTTAGACCAAAAAGGACTTCTTTTCAGAAGCCCTAAAAGTTGATAGAGGTAAGCCACGATTCGCTATTTAAGGTCTAATAATCCTTGTTCTTTGAGTTTAGGATTAAAACGAATTTCTAAGGTAACTCCCCGTTGTTTCAGTTGTTCTAAAATTTCGGCTTCGTAGCGACGAGCCACTTGTTTTAACAGTTTGATTTTACCGGGTTCGTCGCTTTGTGCGTAGGTTTGTCGATCGCGATCGCTCATCCTAACTTTAGCATCAATCGGATCGAGCCAAAGGGCGCGATCGCGATCGTTTCCTGGAGGAGTGATTTGATTTTCAGCAATCCAAGCCCCTTGAATCTCTTGTAGAAGGGTGCGACTTGGCTGGGAAACGGTGTAAGTTTTCAGCCAGTAACATTGTTCCGGTTGACGGATTAAATGTTGTTTCAAACTGGCGTAGATATTGCGGGAATAGTAAACGAATTGTAAGGCGCGATCGCGATCGAAAATGGCATACACGCCAATTTTACCGTCTAAGTTTTGAGGCATTTCGCCATCTTGATTCAAATAGGGCGTAAAGGCGAGATCGGCTAAAGTGGGATAATCAATTTGAGTAGGCATTACTAATCTAATTCCATGAAAGTTAGGCAGAAGTCAAAGGGTGCAAGCGATAAACTGCACACAAACGACTCGGTTTAAAAATTTTGGCTTCAAACATAAACGGTGGCGGCACATTAACGATTGCATAATCTGGGTTATCGTGATAAGTTTCAAAGGCTTTTGGCATTCCTTTGGGAGTATTTATACTGTAGGGAACAGGCTGAAATAATAATTCGGTAAACTCTAATTTACAAGCCGGAAAATGGGACTGGATTTGTTGTAAAAATTTCTCGCTATGCAACAAAGAAAATAAACAGTTTTGAGCAGCAGGATCGAGGCTAAAATCACTGTCAAACTGTTCAATTATTTTAAGGTTCATCGTGAGAATTGGAAAATCTTGAGGACATTTGACCATCCTACCGGAACTTGAGTAAAACATCCTCTTTCTTTAAGGTTATTTATAATATTATTTAATATTTTTTTTAGAAGCGAGCCGTTAAAGCAGGGCATTTAATCGCTATGATGGTAATTACTTACAGATATATTGACTAACGTTAAGAATATCAATTCTATTGAATCAATCCTAGGAGAGTATTAATGCCGAGTTTAGAGCTATCGCCGTTATTTGAATTTTCCCGTCAGAACTGCGTTGCGATTTGTGCTTTTCTGGTTCCGGCAAACCTGGGAATGACGATTCAAACCTTGTTGTTGGGTTTCTTTGGCCGTCCTCAGTGGCAGCTTCGAGCTTCTGTGGGGATAGGGGCTGTTTTCGGGATGACGATGATCTTGCACGTTGCGACTTGGTTTGCGATTGGCGTGGTAACTCCGATTACCTTTATTTTGATTGGTTTAGCCAGCTTATGTTTAACGGTTAATGGACTAACTCTGGCATTTTCTCGTTATTATCGGCATTATTTTTCTCTGTGGGTGATGCAGTTTCGTCACACAGTGTATCAAGCTCTCCACGGCTAAAACGACTACCGCGTTGCCGATCCATAACTAATATTGGGATAGCCGCGATCTAAGGGGTCGAACAGTTGTTGACTCGGCGCTTCAGAAGATTGTGCGTTGGCTGGGATAGAACGGTTAGCGCCATCGAGAGAGTTAAAAATCCAGTAACCCAAGGAATAAGCTTTTTCATTCAGATTACCGTCAGAGTCCCTTGGCGAATAGCATCGTACATTTGATCTAATAAATACCGTTCGCGATCGCCCAAAATCATTTCACTGGCCGCGATCGCCCGCAACAATTGACGGTCTAAGTCCGAAATACGCTTAAATGCCCAAATTTGATGAATAATTTGTTCGAGGGTGAGAGGATTAGACCATTCCATTGCTGTTTTTCGCGGGATTTCAGTTCAAGTTATATTCTTACTATCAGCGAAAAATCCTGTTCTCACCGCGATCGCATCCCCTCATGCCAACCGATCTTCATCAAACCGCCAGGGTGATAGTATCGCTGCGATTTAGGCGATCTCACGGCGCTGGCCTCGGTGACTTGTGTCACGGATTGGGGAGGAGGGGAGTGGGGGAAGAAATGACCAATGACCAATGACAAAAAACAAAAATATCCCCAAAAACGCTAGTCTCAAGAGGTGCGAAAATCATACAATCAGGGCATGATCTTTAACATTCCCCGTCCCCAAATTCCTGCTTGTACATGGCAGCGTCCCATCGGCCTCGGATGGGACAATCCCTATACCGTTCGTTACGCCAGCAATCTCGATGATGGCCCTTGGCATGGAATGCCCTTGGGTGGGTTAGGTGCAGGTTGTATTGGGCGATCGCCCCGTGGTGATTTTAACCTCTGGCATCTCGACGGTGGCGAACATATTTTCCGCAGTTTGCCCGCTTGTCAATTTAGCATTTTCGAGCAAACCGCCTCCGGAGAAGCCAAAGCTTATGCCATGAGTACCCAATCCCCCCCAGATGGCAGTTTATCCCGTTGGCAGTGGTATCCAGAGAATAAAGGCACTTATCACGCCCTGTATCCCCGCAGTTGGTACGAATACGAGGGTGTATTTGAAAGTGAGTTGATTTGCGAGCAGTTTTCCCCGGTTTGGGCCAATTGTTACCAAGAATCGAGTTACCCCGTGGCGGTGTTTGAGTGGACGGTACACAATCCCACCGATGAACCCCTCACCCTTAGTATTATGCTGACTTGGCAAAATACGATTGGCTGGTTCACCAATGCCATTAAATCCCCAGAAATCACCGTGAGAGACGACGGTAGCCCGGAATACGAATATCAACCGAAATGGGGAGACAGTACGGGGAATTTTAACCAATGGATTAAAGATTTTCACCGGGTTGGTTGTTTGTTTGACCGCATTCGTCCCCATGACGATATTCGGGAAGGGGAAGGACAAATGGCGATCGCGAGTATCACCAATCCTGCCCTCGAAGCCTTTTATTTAGGGCGTTGGAACCCCAATAGTGATGGCGGTGATGTCTGGGATTATTTCGCCGGAAATGGGTCTTTGCCGGATCGTGAAGACGAAACCCCCGCCGCCCCAGGGGAACAACTGGCCGCCGCGATCGCGATTCGTTTTACCGTTAGACCCGGTAGAACCCGCAAAATCCCTTTTATTCTGGGTTGGGATTTTCCCATCACGGAATTTGCCCCCAAAGTTAACTATTTTCGCCGCCATACGGACTTTTTCGGTCGGACTGGGAAGAATGCTTGGACGGTGGTGCGAACTGCCCTCAAACATAGCGATATTTGGCAAGAAAAAATCCAAGCTTGGCAAAATCCGATTTTGCAACGGGAAGATTTGCCGAATTGGTTTAAAATGGCGCTATTTAACGAGCTTTACTTGCTTTCTCAAGGAGGGACGCTCTGGACAGCGGCCACAGAAACCGATCCGGTGGGTCAGTTTGGCATCCTTGAATGCTTTGATTATCGCTGGTATGAAAGCCTGGATGTGCGCTTATACGGCTCTTTTGCCCTGATGATGCTGTTTCCCCGGCTTGATAAAGCGGTGTTAGAAGCCTTTGCCAGGGCGATTCCCAGCCATGACGATACGCCGCGCATTATCGGCTACAACCAAGCCAAGGCGATTCGTAAAGCCCCTGGTGCAACTCCCCACGATCTCGGCGCACCGAATGAGCATCCTTGGGAGAAAACCAACTACACCAGTTATCAAGATTGCAATCAGTGGAAGGATTTGGCTAGTGATTTTGTCTTGCAGGTGTATCGGGATTTTGTACTTACAGGGTCAACGGATACGGAGTTTTTGTGGGAATGTTGGCACGCAATCCCAATTTCGTTGGATTATCTCAAAGGTTTTGACCTGGATAATGACGGTATCCCGGAAAATTCAGGCGCACCGGATCAGACATTTGATGATTGGCAATTACGGGGGATTAGTGCTTATTGTGGCGGG
>Ga0207419_1001677_pt1 | contig 16016 bp, 11 predicted proteins | sample ElkSloMetagenome_4_FD_184723 | JGI IMG/M metagenome (GOLD analysis project Ga0207419, IMG submission 184723) | Hot spring microbial communities from Elkhorn Slough, Monterey Bay, USA - MD2A (version 2) | ecosystem: Environmental > Aquatic > Marine > Intertidal zone > Estuary: Microbial mat ...
GGCCGCGTGGTCCCACCACGCGGCCGCGTTCGTGTTCCGCCTCCCCCCGCCCCTTCGCCTCCCCCCGCCCCGGCGTCGCGGTCACTCGCTCCGAAGCTTCGCCAGCAGACGCAGCAACTCGATATACAACCACACAAGCGTCACCAGAATCGCGTACGCCCCGAACCACTCCATGTACTTCGGCGCCTTGTTCTTCGCGCCCTGGTTGATCACGTCAAAGTCCAGCACCAGGTTCATCGACGCAAGACCCACGACCAACAGCGAGAAACCGACCGAAAGCATGCTCCCGTTCGTCGGGCTGTACATGCTCAGCATGTCGCCGAACACCCCCTCTCCGCCCGACAGGAGCGAGCCGCCGAACGCAACCAGCCCGAACAGACACACCCCGAGCGTCCCGACGATCGTGATCGAGTAGAACAACTTGCCGGGCCGCACCAGCTTGAACGCATACGCCGCGCACAACGCCGCCGCGATCGAGAACGTCAAAAACGCCGCGTTCAGCACCAGCGCCATATCCAACGCGCCCTGCGTCGCCCCGTCTTCCGACACCGGAGCGCCGAACATCGACGCATACGCCGCCGAAATCCCGCAAACGAACGCTCCCTGCCCCACCGCCGCCAGCGGCGCCGTGATCGGCGACGTCCGCGGAGCGAAAAAGCAGATCAGACCCACGATCAGACTGCCGATCATCCCGCCAAACAACAAACCCATCCCCACGCCCGACAACTGCGCCTTCACCAATCCGCCCTCGATCGAAACCATGTCGATCGACGGACCCCACCCGAACGCGCACACCACCGCCACAATCGCGATCAAAAAGAACGTCTTCGTCGCCGTCCCCATCGTCGTCATGTGGTCGGCCTTCAGGCTCGCCGCGATCGACTCCTGCCGCGCCTCCGCCATCGGCTGGTCACCGCCGAGGTTGGACAAATCGTCCCACGTCTGCGCCGGTTGAAACTCCGGCCGGTTCAATGTCGGGTTCCCGCTGCGGAACATTGTCTGCTTCTCCTTGCCGCGCTTCGCCGCGGCCGTACGTCGCTCTCCCAACGCCGCCGCGGTTCCAACCACGCACGGCCGACCCCCTCTCACACGTCACAATCGCCCTCCCCCCAACCGACCGGTTCGGCGAACAACGCCCCACCGAGCAGCATGCGAACAGTATAGACCACTCCCATCAAACGCCAACGCCCACCCCCCGCTTCCCAACATGCCCCGCTCCCGCTCCCGCGCCTCGCCCCCGCAGCACGCCCCCGCCCCCCTCAACCCCGCTCCACCCCCTCACCCCCGCAACGCCTCCACCCCAAACGGCGCCAGCTCCACCAAATCACGCGCCAACAGCCCGCCCGTCTGCTCGTGCCCCCGGCAATACTCCCAGCCCGCCAACGCATGCGCCGTCACCGCCGCACGCGCCGCGTCATACAAACTCACCCCCCCAAGCTTCTCGCTCGGCAGCGATCGCTCGCCCATCAACATCGCCGGCCGAACGTGCTGCGCCATCACGCCCGCCACCATCCCCGTCAACACGTCCCCCACACCGCCCGTCGCCAACACCGGGTTCCCCTCCAGCACCAGCCCAAGCTCACCCAACTCCATCCCCTGCTCCGCCATGTGCCGACGCAGCGCCGGCCACCCGTTCGCCTCGCTCAACCGCCACGAACGATGCCCGTCCGTCACCACCGTGTCGTCACCCTTCAGCACCACCACGCACCCGAACCGCCTCGCAAGGCTCTCCGCCCCCGCCCGCCGCTCCTCCGCCTCACCCGTCGCATCACCCTCCAGCCCGAACGCTTCCGCCAGACGCGCCCACTCCCCAGGGTGCGGCGTCAAAACCGTCGCCGCACGCACGTCCGCATTCGCGCCCGGCATCGTCGCCAACGCGTTCAAACCGTCCGCATCCAGCACAACCGCCACACGCTCCTGCGACAACGCCCGCATCACCACCGCCCGCGTCCCCTCGCTCGGCTCGCCAAGCCCAGGCCCCACCGCCAAACAACCACCGCCACCACCCGTCGCCGAACCCATCGGCCGCAGACCCTGCATCACCCGATCCAACACCGCCGCCGCCTCCGCCCCACGAACCTGCCCACGACCGTCCGTCGGCAACGCCACACCCGTGCACTCCGGCGCGACCGCCAGCCCAGCGTCCAGCACTCCACTCGGCGCCACCAACACACCCAAACCCGCCCCGCTCCGAAGCGCCGCCAACGCCGCCAACGCCGCGCCGCCAATCATCCGCGGCGATCCCTCATCATCCCCTTCCGAACCGCCCACAACCGCCACCGTCCCGAACGTCCCCTTATGACCACGCCGGTGACGCTTCGGCAGCAACGACCCCTCCTCGTCCGCGCCCCCGTCGCCGCCGCTCCCAGCCGCGCCACCGTCCGGATGACTCAACCGCAGCGGCGGCGGCGCCTCGTCGTTCATCGCCCCGCCCCTCCCTCGTCCGCCTTATCGCCAGCCCCCACGCCAGCCCCCGCGCCCGCCCCTTCCTCGACCAACCCCATTTCCGCAGCCAGCGCCGCCGCCTCCTCGTCCACCCCCAAAACCTCGATGTCCAAATTCCCCACCAGCCGCGCGATCGACACCAGCGCCGCGTCGTCGTCGTCGTTCCGCAAAGGCGACACCGACGTCGCGATCCGCGTCCCGTCCATCGACTCCGGCCACGACGCGTCAAGGTCGACCCACCGCCGAATCCCGTCCGCCCCGCGCACCAACCCCTGCGTCCACATGTGATACCCGAACGCGCCGAGTCGCTCCCCGTCCGCGTCCACCCCGCCCAGCGTGTCCGCATAAATCAAACCGTTCGCCGCACGCGACGCGATCCCCGCCGCACGCAACATCGCCGCAAGCAATACCGCGTGCTCCGTGCAGTCCCCGCTCCGACGCCGCGCCACCTCCGTCGCCGACGCGAACCCCGTATCCAAATCCTTCTGCGACACATACCCATACACAAACAGCCGCAGCGCCTCCGCCCGTTCCGCTTCGCTCGCTCCGTCGTCCAACGACCGCAGCGCCCCCTCCGTCAAACGCCGGATGAACTCGTCCTCCGAGTCCGCGATCAGCGACGCCGCCGTCAGCGACGCACGCTCCTCCGCCGTCGTCTCCGCCGCCGCCGCCGTCTCGCCGCTCCCGTCCACATACACCACCGCCGCCCCCTCGCCTTCCGTCATCACCCGTTGCACACCCGTCTCAGGCAACTCCGGCAACTCACCAGCCCGCGATCGCAACCGATACAACGCACGCTCAACCTCACGAGGCCGCTCGATCGCCGCACCCGTCGGACGCACGAACGACGACACCATGAACTCCGGCGCCGCGAACGCCGACAACGCCTCCGACGCCTCCGCCAGACGCTCCGCGATACGCAACGCCCCGATCGTCCCGTCCGACATCACCGGCGCGCCGTCTCCATCCAACGCCACCGTCACCCGCGTCCCGGGCAACTCGCCCGTCTCCATCTCACCCAGCGTCGCGTCCACCTCGTCCTCGCCAAGCGACACCGTCGTCGAACCCGTCCGATCGAAACTCGCCTCCACCACACGCACCGTCCCGCCCCGCGTCAGCAGCGTCGCATATTCCACCCGCTCCGCACCCGCCCGAAGCCGCGCCGCCAAAAGCCGCTGCGCCTCCAGCGGCGTCAACCACTCACCCTCCGGCATCGACAACCGACGCTCCACCACACCACCCGCCTCCCCGCGATCCACTCGCACCGACACCTCGCCCGCCTCGTGGTCGAACTCGAACGTCTCCCGCGTCGTCATCTCGTTCTGCCGCTGCGTGTACCGCGTCCGCACATACTCCCCCCCCGCCGTCTCCACCGTCTCGTCGATCGTGTGCAGCACCAGCTCCATCCCCATCCGCTCCACACGCATGAACAACTCCGTCACGTTCTCGATCGAACCGCCCTCCAACGTCCGCTGGGCACGCCTCGACCAACCCGCCCGCTCATCGTTCACCGACAGCACATACCAGTACTCCCGCTCCCACGCCGCCGCCCCCTCGTCCACCGCCTCCACCGCCGCGCCCTCCCCCGGCGCCGCCGCGCACACGCCGCCAAACGCCAGCGCCAGCACGCTCGCCGCCGCCGCCGTCAACCACCGCCGCCTCTCGCTCGCTCGCCGCATCGCCGCCGTCTCCTTCCGCCGCTCTCCTACGTCCATTCCCGACCCGTCCCGACGAACGCCGATGCTACCGTGTCACCATGATCGACACCCACTGCCATCTCACCTTCCCCGACTACCGAAACCGCGTCGACCTCGTCCTCAAACGCGCCGCCTCCCGCGGCGTCACCGGCGCCCTCACCGTCGCCACAAACACACAAGACGCCCCGAACGCGCTCGCACTCGCCACACACCATCCGAACGTCTGGTGCTCCGCCGGCGTCCACCCCCTCTACAGCGACGGACCCGACGGCGCCGCCAAACACGACTGGAACGTCATCGCCCAAACCGCCAACCACCCGCGCTGCGTCGCCTTCGGCGAACTCGGCCTCGACAACCACTACGACCACCCACCCCACGACGTCCAGCGGCGCGTCCTCGATCAGCAACTCGACATGATCGCCGCCCACCCCCACCGACCCAAACCCCAGGGCGACCCCGACGCCGCCGACCCCGCCGACCGCGGCAAACCAGTCATCCTCCACTGCCGCGACGCCTTCGACGACCTCATCCCCATCCTCCGCGATTCCAACCTCCCACCCGACCGCTTCGTCTTCCACTGCTTCACCGCCGGCCCCCGCGAAATCGACCTCCTCCTCGACTTCGGCGCCTTCGTCTCCTTCACCGGCGTCCTCACCTACAACAACGCCCCCGAAGTCCGCGACGCCGCCAAACGCGCCCCCCTCGACCGCGTTATGGTCGAAACCGACGCCCCGTTCCTCTCGCCCCAGCCCGTCCGCAAGCAACGCCCCAACGAACCCGCCCACGTCCTCCACGTCGCCCGAACCCTCGCCGACCTCCACGACCTCCCCCTCGAACAACTCCACGCCAAACTCAACGACAACACCCGAGCCTTCTTCAACATCGACACCCCGACCGCCACCCTCGACACCACGCCCCTCGAACCGCTCGGTAAGTGATCGCGCTCCGGAGCGCTCGCGCGGACGCTTTTTGCAAACACCCGCTTCCGCCGTGCGCCGTTTCGCGCACCTCCATAACGCCGCCCTTGACCGCCGCTTCGGCCAGTCGATCATTCAAGCATGAACCCCGCCGCCGATCGACCGAACGACCCCTACCTCGCGCTCCTCTTCGACCTCATGACGAGCCCCGACGCCCCCGCGCTCCTCGACGAGCTCGACCGCATCGCCGCCCGCGCCCACGCCGAGACCCTCCGCCTCATCCAATACATCCCCGAACTCAACGGCAGCCGCAAACCAGACCGCACGCCACGCGCGAACGCCAACGCCGCAAACAATCGGCCCGCGCCCACGCCCCGGCCCACAACCCGACCGACAACCCGGCCCACAACCCGACCCAAACCCGCCACAACCACCGCTCCCACTCCCTCACCGCGACGAGACCGCTCCGCCCCCTCACCGCGCGACGACGATCCATCGACACCACCGCCCAGCCAAGCCGATCAATCCCGGACCCGCCCCGCACGACGCGCCGAACCAGACCAACGCGACGACCACGCCGCGCCTTCGCATCCGGCAACCGCTACCCGCCCAACGCAGCCCAAGCCCACCCCGCCGGCGCTCACCCCCAAGCCGCCCTCACCCCACGTCACGCGTCTGGAACAGCAGCACAGCCAAACCCAGCAACGCCGTGATCTGCGTCCCCGAGTACAGGAAAATCAACCCCACATACCGGAACGGGATCGGGTGCCCCTGCGTGATCGCATCCACCAGCCAGAACGCCTGAACGTTCGGCACCACCGACCACGCCACCAACGCCGCCGGGTTCACCTCCGTCGGCGTCACGAACACGAAATCGCCCTCCGTCGGCGTCTCGCCCACGCCCGCGCCGCCGGCGTTCGCCACCACCAGCTCGCGGCTCTCGCGATCGAACGACACCAGCACCACAGCGCGGCCCAGCGACGCGTCCAGCAGGTCCGTACCGTCCTCCACGTCCCCCCGGAACTCCGGACGCGGATTCCCCGTGTACATCTCGATCCCCGTCGGGTCGTTCGCCAGCCACACCGTCCGACCCACACGCATCTCCACGTCCGGCAACCGGTCGATCGTCAGCGTCACCGTGTCCCCCGGCTCGCGCAGCGTGTCGTCGTCGCGGTTCAATTCCACCGCCGTCACGCTCGCCACCGGCTCGTTCTGGTACGCCGACGAACCCAGCAGGTAATTCGACAGCAGCCCCACCATGAACACGCCCCCCGACACCACGATCGTCATCACCTGCCCGAGACGCGTCGACACCGCCACCGCCACCGCCGTCAGCACCAGCATCGCCAGCAGCACGCACAGCGACGCCAGCAAAATCTCAGGCTTCCACCACTCCGTCGGCGCCGGCATCGAACCGATCGCCGCGATCTTCTCGCCGAACGACGTGTGCTCCGCCAGCCACGTCTCGAACGCACCCGTCCGCTCCAGAACCTCCCACTCCTTCCCCACCACCGTCGTCAGCAGCCACGCCAGCACGCTCAGCGGCGCCAGCAGCGTCGTCGCCACCGACGAGAACACCCAGTTGTAGAAATAATTGCACCACACCCCGATCCCCACCGACAGCAGGATCGCCCCGCCCCCGAACGTCACCACCACCACGTCAACCTGGTCCCGAGCCGTCGACATCACCTCGTGCCGGATCGCCAGCAGGAAGAACGCCAGCATCGTCGTCACCGCCATCGAGATCGCCCCGGCCACGCCCAGGTACTTCCCGAGCACGAACAGCGGCCGCCCGATCGGCTTCGAGATCACCGTCAACGCCGTCTTGTTCTCGATCTCCCGCGACAGCACGTTGGTGGCGATGAACGAGGCCAGCAGGGTCGAAACGACCAAGACGGTCGCGAGGCCCATGTCCAGCAGCAGCTTGTCGTCGCCCGAGACTTCCTTCTCCTCCGTGTAGCCCATCGAGTAGGCCGAGAGGAGCAGGTTGAAGACCTGCAAGAGGCTGCCGGCCATGATGAGCACGAAGTAGATCGGCTGGCGGATCGACTCGAGAAACGTGTTGCCGGCGATCGCGAGCGTCTGCTTGAACATGCAACGGCTTCTCTCGGAGCGGTTGGGATGGTCGGTTCGGGCGAATGTTGGCGGCGGTCCCGAGGTCGGGTCGCGGGCGAACGGGCGAGGGGGATCGCGGGCACGGGGGCCGAGCGCCGATGAAGGATACGCCGAACCGGTGCGGATCGTTCGGTCGGGTTCGGCGACGCCCGGTCGGTCTCGGCGCGGTCGCTGGGCGGTGGGGCGGGCGCGAGTCGATGGTTGTGGTTGGTCGTCGTAGAACCGGGCGGCGATTGAAGCGTACTGACGGCCGACGCGTCGGCCGGGTTCGTGTCCGCGGGGGGGGCTGGGTGGACAAGGCGTCGGCCCGCGGTGAGAATGTTCGGCTGGCGGTCGTATGGTCGGCCCGCGGGCGTCGTTCGCGGGCGGTCCGGCGACCGTCGTTCCGAGTCGGTCCGATCGTCGCGTGTGGTGCCGTATGGTCGGCCGCGCGAGCCTTCACCCGCCCCATCGCCCGGAGTCAGCGCACCTATGGCAGCGGATCACGTTTCCTACCAACGCGCCCGTGGCATCTCGCTGCTGGGTCTCGGGCTGCAGCTCACGTTCGGGATCGTTCTCCTTCTGTACAGCCTGTTCCAGAACCCGTTCACGCTGCCAGCGGCGGTTTTGGTGCTGCTGGGCGCGCCGATCTGGATCGCGTTGGCGTTGGTGTTCCACCAGCACGTTCTGGAGCGTCGCGAGTCGGAGGAGGCGGCGGCGTTCCGGGAGAGCGAGGCGGCGGCGGCGTCGGTGTTCGAGGGTTCGGCGACGGACGTGGTGGTGCAGGCGTCGCGTTTGCAATGGATGCACAAGTATCTGTTGCCGGCGATCGGGCTGGCGCTGGGTGCGGCGCATGTGGGCGTGGGGTTGTGGCTCTATTCGACGCGTATCGGGTTGTCGGACTTTCCGGAGGAGGGCCCGCCGCTGGCGGGGCTGGCGCTGGCGATCGGGGCGATTGGCGGTTTGGTTGCGTTCATTTTCGCGCGGTACGCGGCGGGCATGGCGAAGGAGCGGACGTGGCTGCTGCTGAACGGGGGTGCGGCGGCGGCGATCGGGATGACGCTGATGGGGGCGTTGATCGCGGTGTCGCACTTTTTGGTGAATGCGGCGGACTCGATCTGGCTGCTGGCGAATTTCCGTTTGATCGTGGGTGTGTACTCCGTGCTGCTCGGCGCGGAGATGGTGCTGAACTTCGTGTTGAACCTGTACCGGCCTCGTTCGGCGGGCGAGTTTTTGCGTCCGGCGTTCGACTCTCGTGTGTTGGCGTACGTCGCGGCGCCGGACCGTTTGGCGCAGTCGATCAGCGACGCGGTGAACTACCAGTTTGGTTTCGGGGTTTCGTCGACGTGGTTCTATCGGCTGCTGAGCCGTTGGGTGCTGGTGCTGCTGGGGGTGATGTTGTTGATCGGTTGGTTGATGACGTCGTTCGTGGTGGTGTCTCCGCACGAGCGTGGTCTGATGCTTGCGGGCGGCGACAATCGTGGGGTGATCGAGCCCGGGCCTGTGGTGAAGGCGCCGTGGCCGTTCGCGCGAGTGGAGCGGTTCCCTGCGACGGCGTTGAACGACGTTCGCGTGGGTTTGCCGCTGCGTGAGGAGGATGAGGAGCGTGACGACGCGGCGTCGCTTTGGGCGACGGACGACCCTCCGGGCGAGTTGTTGTTCGTGGTGCAGCCGAGCGCGGGTCGGGTGGCGGACGGAGGGGACGACGGTTCGTACGCGGTGGCGTCGCTGACGCTTCGTGTGCTGTTTCTGATCGACGACGTGGAGTCGTACTTTTTGCTTGCGCAGGACGGGCCGGCGGACGATCGGGACGCGATTCGGCAGGAGCTATTGACGGGGCTGGCGAGTTCGGAGGCGACGGTGTTTCTGGGCTCGGTGCGGTTCGATCGTTTGATCGCGGGTCTGGACCCGTCGCAGATTCAGCTTTTGCGGAGCCGGGTTCAGCGTCGATTCGATCTGGTGGGTGCGGGCGTACGGGTGACGTCGGTGAACCTGATCGGGGCGAGTCCGCCGAAGGACGCGGCGGTGGCGTACGAGTCATCGGTGGCGTCGACGGATCGTCGGGCGTCGGCGGTGCAGGCGGCGCGTGCGGAGGCGGAGTCGATTCTGACGGAGGCGGCGGGGAGCGCGGAGTCGGCGCGGGAGATTCTTTCGCAGTTGGAGCGTCTTGAGGGTCTGGAGGGGGAGCTTTCGGCGTTGCGTCGGGCGGGCGGGTCGGCGGCGGAGGTGGATTCGTTGTCGTCGCGGGTGGACGAGCTTTCGGCGGAGGTGACGCAGCGGATCGTGGACAGCGGCGGTCTGGCGGCGGGCATTCTGGCGCAGGCGCGTGGCGATCGTCGCGAGATCGCGTTGGAGGCGTTGGGAGACGTGTTTCGGAGCGAGGGGCGGCTAGCGTTGTATCGGGCGGCGCCGCAGGTGTACAAGACGGAGCTGATGTGGCGGACGCTGTCGCGTGCGGTTCGTCAGAACCGTGTGTGGATCGTGCCGGACGAGCACTTGGAATTTGATTTGGAACAACTCGAGATTCAGCAGACCCTCGACATCGCTCCGCCGAGCGGGGAGGAGGAGTAAGCCGTGAAGAACCCACTGTTCATGACCGTGGCGGTGATCATTTTGTTGATCTTCGCGTTGAACATGACGACGTACCAGGTGGACTTCACGGAGAAGGCCGTGGTGTCGACGCTGGGGAAGGTGAGCGAGACGGGCGGGGTGCAGGAGGAGCCGGGGTTGAAGTTCAAGCTTCCGGCGCCGCTGCAGACGGTGACGGTGTACGACCGGCGTTCGCGTTTCGTGGAGATCGTGAACGAGCAGTTGAGTCTGGAAGACGGTTCGCTGGTGGCGAACGCGTTCCTGGTGTGGCGTGTGAGCGATCCGCAGTTGTTTTTCCGTCGTTTCAACCGTGGCGGGGTGGGTGCCGACCCGGTGCGTCAGTTCGAGACGGCGGAGGACACGCTGGAGCAGCAGCTTCGGGCGGAGTTGTCGTCGGTGATGGGCGACTATTCGGTGGGCGACATTTTCACGACGGAGCCGGCGGCGTCGGCGTTGCCGGAGATCGAGCGTCGGATCCTGGAACGGATCGAAGCGATCACGACGGAGGACGGCGGGGAGGGCGTGGCGATCGAGGTGCAGATGGTGGGGATCAGCCGGTTGGTGTTCCCGGAGAGCATTTCGGAAGAGGTGATCGGCCGGATGGCGCAGTTCCGTCAGGCTGTGGGTGCGCGTGCGGTGACGGCTGGGGACGCGGATGCGAGCACGATCCGGAGCCAGGCGGAGGCGGACCGTCGGCGGATCGTGAACTTTGCGGAGACGTTGGCGGCGCGGCTGCGGAGCGAGGGCGAGCGTGAGGCGGAGCAGTGGTACCGTCAGTTGGACGAGAACCCGGAGTTGGCGCAGTTTCTGGCGTCGATCGACGTGTGGACGGAGCGGGGGATCGGTCGGACGCTGACGCTGGTTCTGCCGTTGTCTTCGTTCGCGGGTGAGTTTTTCAGCGCGGAGTATCGGGAGCGTGTGGCGAGGGAGGGTGCGGCGCGATTGCGTTCGATGGAGCTTGGGCTGGACGCCGACGAGTTCGGCGACGAGGCGGGGGGCTCGGGCGCGGGGTCGGGTGGCGGCGGCGGGGGTGACGGGGGCGCGGAGCGATGAACGAGTCGAACGATGCGGGTCGTGGCGAAGGTCTTGAGGATTCGCTGGGTCTGAACGCGGGCGTTGGGGCGGAGATGGAAGTGGAGACGCCGCGTCGATCGGCGTCGCTGACGCTGACGACGGACGAGAGCCGGGAGGCGCGAGCGGCGTCGATGGAGGCGGCGCACCGCTCGCTGGCGGAGGCGCTGGGGATCACGTATCGGGTGTTGCAGTTGTTGATTGTGGCGTTGGTGGTGTTGTTTTTGTTCAGCGGTGTGCAGCCGGTGAACGAGACGCAGCGTGCGTTGAAGACGCGTTTCGGTGCGGTGGTGAACGACAACATCGATCCGGGTTTCGTGTTCTCGTTGCCGTACCCGATCGGCGACGTTCGGACGGCGCGTGGTGACGAGCGTTCGATCACGATCGACCGGGCGTTCTTTCCGACGTTGAGCCGGGGCGAGTTGAACAGGCCGATCGCGCAGCAGAGCGGGAACAGTTCGCTGAACCCGACTCGGGACGGTTCGTTGATAACGGCGGACGGGAATCTTGGGATCGCGCGGATTCGTGTGACGTATCGGATCGACGACGCGTCGCAGTACATCCGGAACCTAGGGTATGAGGCGGACCTTTCGGCGGAGCTTTTCGTTCGTGCGGCGGTGCAGGCGGCGACGGTGTCGGTCGCGGCGACGGTGCCGATCGACAGTCTGGTGGGTCGGAGCGTGGCGGGTTTGACGGAGGGGACGGAGTCGGCGGCGGCGTTGGCCGCGGCGGCGGCGGAGGCCGGCGGGGAGGGCGAGGGGGAGGCGCGGGCGTTGGTGAGCGAGCGTGAGGTGCAACGCCGGATTTTGCGTTTGGCGCAGGATCGATTGGACGCGTTGGACTCGGGGATCGTGCTGACGAATCTGATTTTGTCGGACGCGTTCCCGCCGCGGAACGTGTTGACGGCGTTTCGTCGCGCGCTGGACGAGGTGTCGCAAGCGCGTGGGACGGCGGAGCGTGCGCGTGCGGATGCGGAGAGTCTGCTGGTGACGGCGGTGGGGAGCGACTACGAGGCGCTCGGCGAGCTTTTGGACCTGTACGAGTCGGCGGTGGAGTCGGGCGACGGGGAGCGTGAGTCGGAACTTCGCGAGACGATTTTCGACGTATTGCAGGGCGCGTATGCGGACGAGCCGCTGGTGGTGGACGGTCGGGATCTTGGTCGGATCGGGGTCTCGGGTGAGGTGGCGCAGACGCTTGGTGAGGCGCGGGCGTATCGGAGTTCGATTCCGAACTTCGCGCGTTCGCAGGCTGAGACGTTCGCGGTGAAGCTCGAGCAGTTTCGTCGCGACCCGGAGGGGTTCGTGGCGCGGGAGTGGGCCGATGCGTTTCAGTCGATGCTGGAGGACCCGGATCGTTTGGTGACGGTGTTCACGTTGCCGGCGGGGGTGGAGGATTTCAGGCTGCGTCTGAACAACGACCCGGAGGTGCAGGAGCGGATCGAGCGTGAGCAAAACCGTCGTCTTCGCGACGAAGCGGAGCGTGAGCGCGAGGAGATGCTCGGGATCGAGTGATGTTTGTGTGTAGGTGGGGGGAAGGCGTGAGGAATGGGTTTGCTGGGTGGCGGTCGTTTGTCGAGGGGGAGTCGGAGAGTTTCGCGTGTCAATGATTGAGCAGCCATGAATACGAGCGCCGCCTCCATCCCGAGTGATTCGCCGCCCGCCGAGAAGGGGGAGGACGCTGGCGTTCGGTCCGGTTCGGCGTCGCCGGTGGTGCTGGCGCGCGGGCTGACGAAGGTTTTCCGTGATTTCTGGATGCGTCCGCGGGCGCGTGCGGTCGACGCGGTGGACTTCGAGATCAATCGTGGGGAGATTTTCGGTTTGCTGGGGCCGAACGGTTCGGGGAAGTCGACGACGATCAAGATGACGCTGGGGTTGTTGAAGAAGACGTCGGGTCGTCTTGCGGTGTTCGGTAAGCCGCCGACGGACGTGTCGATCAAGGAGCGTATCGGGTATTTGCCTGAGGAGTCGTACCTGTATCGTTTTTTGAACGCACGCGAGACGCTGGACTATTACGCGAAGCTGTTTCGTTTGTCGGATCGTGTGCGTCGGAAGCGGATCGAGGAGTTGCTGGAGATGGTGGGGCTGACGGCGGTGCAGCATCGTCCGGTGGGCGAGTATTCGAAGGGGATGCAGCGTCGTATCGGTCTGGCGCAGGCGCTGATCAACGATCCGGAGTTTCTGATTCTGGACGAGCCGACGACGGGGCTGGACCCGATCGGGACGCGGCAGGTGAAGGATTTGATCGTGGAGCTGGGTCGGCGTGGGAAGACGATTTTGCTGTCGTCGCACCAGCTTTCGGACGTGGAAGACGTGGTTGATCGGATGGTGGTGCTGTATGGGGGGAAGATCCGTGCGAGCGGGACGTGCGACACGCTGCTTGCGGAGACGTCGCGGTCGGTGATCGAGACGGAGGCGCTGGACGAGGAGACGATCGCGGAGCTGACGGCGGTGTTGGAGCGGCGGGCGAAGCGTCTGGACCGGGTGAGCCCGGCGCGGCAGCGGCTGGAGGACTTGTTCGTGCAGTTGGTGGAACAGGCGCGGCGTGATCGTTTGTCGAACGCCGGGGCGGCGCACGGGGGTGCGACGGCGGCGTTTCTGCGTCGCGAGGCCGAGGCCGCGTCGGCTGGGGGCGGCGAGTTGATCGAGCGGTTGATCGGGGGTCGGCGAGCGGACGGCGGTGAGGAGGAGGGTGAGGAGATGCCGACTGAGGCGGGGGCCGAGGCGGCGCGGGAGGACGAGGGGGCGGCGGTGATCGGTGGGTTGATGGGCGGGGATGGTGAGGAAGGTGAAGGCGAGGGTCGGAGGGAGGCGGGAGGGGATGTTGGTGAGGCGGACGCGGCGCCGGCGGGGCCTGATGCGGACATGATTTCGTCGTTGCTGGGCGGCGAGGGCGGCGAGGGCGGCGAGGGCGACGAGGGGGGCGAGGGGAGCGAGGCGGGCGACGGCGACGAGAAGCGCGGGGACGAACGGCGATGAGCCTTGGCGAGAGGTTGAACGCGCTGGGCCGATTGCAGCGTTCGCGGCGGTTCAAGGTCGTGGCGAGCGCGGTGGTGTTGGTGTTGGCGGCTGCTGCTGCGGTGACGGTGTTGTATTTCGCGCAGGACGCGGACCCGGAGCTGCGGTCGGCGGTGGAGGACGCGGCTGCGGCGCGGGTGGAGCTTCGCGAGGCGTCGGAGGCGGCTGAGAACCGGCTGACGGAAGAGGTGCGGGGGCTGTTGGATGAGTATCAGCGTCTTGAGGCGCGGGTGGGTGCGTTGCGTTTGGAGCGATTGGAGTCGGGTGATTCTGCGGTGACGCCGCAGACGCTGGATTGGTTGTTGCCGGCGATCGGTGTGGGGGCGGCGGGGGCGATCGCGGCGGTGTGGATCGGGTTGTCGCTGACGTATCTGGGGGTGGCGTTTTTGGCGTTGGTGGTGGCGGCGCCGCTGATTTTGTTGGGGCCTGGGACGCGGGGCGTGGGGTTGTTGGTGGCGGGGATGGCGCCGCTGGTGGTGTTGCTGTTGACGTTGCTGGAGGTGGCTCGTCTGGCGTTGTCGCCTTCGTATCCGTTGACGGCGATCGCGAAGAACGTGCTGAACGAGGCGGTGCGGATGCGGATCAGCCTCGTTTTCATCGTGGTGCTGCTGCTGTTGTTGGCGGTGATTCCGTTGGTGCTGGACGAGGACCAGCCGCTGAATTATCGGGTGAGCCAGTGGGTGCAGTACGGTGGCGGGCTCGGCTTTGCGGTGTTGGCGTTGCTGACGGTGTTCTTTTCGTCGGCATCGGTGGCGTTCGAGCAGCGTGACAAGCTGATCTGGCAGACGGTGTCGAAGCCGGTGGCGGCGTGGCAGTACATCGCGGGGAAGTGGGTGGGTGTGATGACGCTGAACTTGGTGTTGCTGTCGATGACGGCGGGGGCGATTTTCATTTTCACGGAGTACCTGCGGAATCAGCCGGCGCGGGGTGAGATCGCGGCGTTCATTACGGAGCGCGGGTACGACACGCGTGTGCTGCCGAGTTTGATGACGGACGACCGTCGGATTTTGGAGAACGAGGTGTTGGTGGCGCGTCGTTCGGTGGAGCCGACGATGCCGACGTTCGCGGAGGCGATGGATTCGGAGGCGTTCCAGGAGGTGTTGCGTTCGCGGGTGGAGGCGAGGCAGGCGAACCAGTCTGGTTTGGAGATTACGGAGGCGGTTCGCGAGGAGATCGCGCGCGAGGTGTACGACGAGGCGTGGTTGACGGTGTTGCGTGCGGTGCCGGTGGGAGCGGGTCGTCGTTTCGTGTTCGAGGGGTTGGAGGAGGTTGCGGAGGGTGGGGGCGACGAGCGGTTGACGATGCGGTATCGGATTCAGGCGGGTTCGAACGATCCGTCGGCGATTTATCGTTTGGGTTTTCGGATCAACGGGACGCCGTGGCCGCAGCCGTCGAACGATCCGAACGCGACGGCGATCGCGGAGCCCGGGGTGCAGCAGGTGGCGCTCGACGCGATGCAGCGGATGAGCGTGCCTGCGCGACTGGTGAACGACGAGGGTGTGTTGAACGTGGACATCTCGAACATTCCGCCGAACCGTTGGACGCTGGTGTTCGAGCCTGGCGATCTGGAGATTCTGTATCCGGTGGGGGGTTACGAGCTGAATTTCGCGAAGGCGGTCGCGGTGATGTGGGTGAAGCTGGGGTTCATCGCGGCGATCGCGATCGCGGCGTCGACGTTTTTGTCGTTTCCGGTGGCGGTGCTGATGGCGATCGTGGCGTTGTTCGCGGCGGAGTCGGCGGGTTTTCTGTCGTCGTCGCTGGGTCAGTTCCGAGCGTTGACGGACGACGAGGAGATTCGTCCGGTGCGGGTGGTGGTGCGGCTGATCGCGATGCCGATCGCGTGGTTCTTTGAGTCGTACGCGTCGACGAAGCCGGTGGAGCGTCTGACGACGGGTCGTGTGCTGACGTGGGGCGACTTCGGTTCGGCGGTGTCGTGGATTCTGGTGTGGACGGGCGTGGTGCTTGCGGCGGGCGTGGCGATTTTCCGGAAGCGTGAGTTGGCGACGTATTCGGGTTCGTGAGCGGGGCGGGTCAGATCGTTTGGGGTTTGGGACGGCGGAGCGGTTCGACGGAAGCGGATGGGCCGAGGGTATGGCGGGGTGCGGCGGGGTCGCTGGGGGGGCCTGGGTCTGGCTCGGTGGTGGGTTTGGTCGGGCTGGGCCGTGGTTGGGGGTCGTGAGGGGCGGATG
>Ga0207419_1001679_pt1 | contig 16013 bp, 13 predicted proteins | sample ElkSloMetagenome_4_FD_184723 | JGI IMG/M metagenome (GOLD analysis project Ga0207419, IMG submission 184723) | Hot spring microbial communities from Elkhorn Slough, Monterey Bay, USA - MD2A (version 2) | ecosystem: Environmental > Aquatic > Marine > Intertidal zone > Estuary: Microbial mat ...
AGGATGCTTCCTACCTCCTTGTGGAGGCACGTTAACTACAGATCCTTCCAGGAGCTTAAGCAGAGCTTGCTGCACTCCTTCACCACTGACATCTCTTGTAATACTGGCATTATCGCTCTTGCGAGCTATTTTGTCTATCTCATCAACGAAAACAATACCGCGTTCAGCCAGTGACACATCGTAGTCAGCTGCTTGTAATAACCTGGAGAGAATACTCTCAACATCTTCACCTACGTAACCCGCTTCAGTAAGGATGGTTGCATCGGCAATACAAAAAGGAACATTAAGCATGCGCGCGATGGTTTTAGCCATCAATGTTTTACCCGTACCGGTTTCACCCACTAAGACAATGTTTGACTTTTCAATTTCTACTTCATCAGCTTCGTCTTTTTCCTGAAGTAATCGCTTGTAGTGATTGTAAACTGCCACACTTAAAACTCGCTTAGCATCATCCTGACCGATTACGTAGTTATCCAGATAAGATTTTATTTCCTCCGGTTTTTGTAGTACTAAGCTCGACTCTAATTTCTGATGCGCTTTCTGAGCCAGCTCTTCTTTGATAATGCTCTGCGCCTGCTCAATACAATTGTCGCAGATATGTCCTGTAATTCCAGCAATGAGAACGTTTACTTCGCTCTTGCCACGACCACAGAAGGAGCATTTAATTTCTTTTTTATCGTTGCTGGCCATTATAATTAGCTCTTTGGGTTTTTAACAAGAACTTCGTCTATCATTCCGTATTCTTTTGCCTCCTCCGCTCTCATCCAATAATCTCGGTCACTATCCTCGCTTACCTTCTCGTAATCCTGTCCGCTGTGCAGAGAAATTATTTCGTACAGCTCCTTCTTGAGCTTAAGAATCTCACGGGCGGTAATCTCAATATCAGAAGCCTGTCCCTGAGCACCACCTAAAGGCTGGTGAATCATGACTCTTGAATGTTTCAAAGCGGTTCTCTTTCCTTTTTCACCAGCACATAAAAGCACAGCTCCCATTGAAGCAGCCATACCCGTACAAATGGTCGCAACATCTGGGGAGATATATTGCATGGTATCATAAATACCCAAGCCGGCATAAACAGAACCTCCGGGAGAGTTCAAATAAATCTGTATATCCTTTTTTGGATCTGTACTTTCAAGAAATAACAACTGGGCTTGAATGATATTGGCAACCTGATCGTCTATTCCCGTTCCGAGAAAAATAATCCTATCCATCATTAGACGAGAAAAAACGTCCATCTGGGCTACATTCAACTGACGTTCTTCAATGATGTAGGGAGTTAAATTCTTAACGTAATCTTCTATGTAAAGGCTACTGATACCGCGATGGCCCGTAGCATATTTTTCAAATTCTGTCTTCTTTGTCATTTAGATTCTATTCGTTCTGTTAAACTCGCAAGGCAATTTATCCCTTTGATGCGAGCTCGACAAATTTATCGTAATCTACTTCTTTTTCCTTGATGCTTGCTGTGCTTTTTATGTGTTCCATCAGCTTTTCATCATAAATCATATCGTATATTTTCCTCGACTCATCCTGATTAGTAAGAACCTTCATTGCAGATTGATTGAGTTCTTCGTCTTCTGGTGCGGGAAGGCCATACTGTGCATATTGTGCCTTCAGCATACCTTTCGTCCTATCGATGATTTCTTCCTGCTCAACTTTTATTTCGTTTTGTTTTATTAAATCGTTGAAAATCAATTGCCACTGAAGCCCTTTCTTATATTCAGAATAGTCGTTTTCTATTTCTTCGGCCGTGATGGGTTTTTCGTTTGTTAATTGAATCCATCTCTTAAGAAAATCATCGGGCAAGGTAGGATTATACTTTTCAATTAGCTTGTTGGTCAAATCTCTTTTGAAGAGTCTGTCGCTGTCTTGACTAAAGCCAGCTTTAAGTTCTTCTGTAATTTTTTCTTTGAATTCTTCTTCAGAGTTCACCTTTCCTTCTCCAAAAATTTTATCAAAAAACTCCTGATTTATTTCGGCCGGCTCCATTTCTTTGATTTCGCGAATTATAAATCTAAAATTGGTGTTCAGGTGGTGAACTTCATCATGTGTTATGCCGAGCATTTTTCCTAAATCCTCGTGATCTCGGGCTATTTTATGAGGATCAACGACAACAAAATCACCTACCTTTTTACCCTTGAATTTTTTCTGAACGGATTTATCCATCGACTCAAGAGAAATAGTGCTCTGATTCATAATCCCGCCTTCTTTTACTTCTTCATCTGAATCCAATTCCACGAAATCACCTACTAGAAGTTCATTTTCCTGAACAACTTCAGCATCCTTAAGTTTACCATATCGCCTTGCGATATCCTTGATATTCTTATCGAGTAATTTATCGTCTATTTTGATCGAGTAATAATCGAACTTATCTTTTTTGGAGATCTCTGTTTTCAGCTCTGGAGCTAAACCCATTTCATAGGTAAATTCAAAATCAGAAGGGTTATCCCAATCGCCTTTATCTTCGTAATCTTCGCTGGGTATTGGGCTTCCGAGCACTTGCAATTCTTTTTCTGTGATATAAGACTGAATAGAATTGTTCAGCATTTTATTCAACTCTTCTGCAAGAAGTGACTTACCATACTTCTTTTTTACCACTCCCATTGGAACTTTTCCGGGGCGGAATCCAGGCATAGATATTTGCTTGCGGTATTGCTTGAGAGCTGTATCGTACTTTTCTGAATAGTCTTCAGGATTAATCTTAATTTTAAGAAGTGCGTTTTGGTTGCTTATTTTTTCTTCTGTAATCTCCATAAAGTCAGGTATTTTTCCTTGCTATTGCCCTTAAATTTTGGGGATGCAAATATACGTTATTATTGGGGAGTAAGGAAACCTTGGCACAAAAGAAAAGGCCCTTAAAGGGCCTTGTGCGGATGGAGGGACTCGAACCCCCACGCCTCGCGGCACTAGATCCTAAGTCTAGCGTGTCTACCAATTTCACCACATCCGCAGTAGACTTTTAAAAAGCGGACGCAAAGATAATCAGATCTATTTAATGTCAAAACAGAATAATACAATTGTATTGCGGGCTAAAAAGCGCGATTTCTTACCTTCGCCAAAAGCTTTAAAATGGCCAGTTTTTCACCGCAAGACTTAACCGTACCGCAAGTTCATGGGCTCTTATTGGGTTCTGTAGGACCAAGACCTATAGCCTTCGCCAGCACTATTGATTCAGATGGAAACTCCAATCTCGCGCCCTTCAGTTATTTTAACGTATTCAGCGCAAACCCACCCATTCTGATATTTTCGCCGGCCCGGAGAGGTAGAGATAAAACCACAAAGCACACTTATGAAAATGCCAAACTCGTGCCCGAAGTGGTCATTAATATGGTAAATTACTCTATCGTTCAACAAATGTCGTTGGCGAGTACTGAATATCCTGCCGGGGTGAATGAGTTTGAAAAAAGTGGATTGACGATGGAAAAATCAGAAATCGTTAAGCCTTTTAGAGTAAAAGAATCGCCCGTGCAATTTGAGTGCAAGGTGAACGAGATCATCGAACTGGGACAGGGCGGTGGAGCTGGCAACCTGATCGTATCGGAGGTATTGAGAATACATGTAAATGACGATTTGATTGACGAGAATTTGAGTATAGATCAGGAGAAAATTGACACTGTGGGAAGAATGGGGGGCAATTGGTACAGTCGCGCTCACGGAAGTGCCTTGTTTGAAGTTGCTAAACCTCTAAAAAAGATGGGAATTGGCGTAGATCAAATTCCAGAAGATATTCGCTTTAGCAAAATCCTGACTGGAAATGATCTGGGAAAGCTGGGAAATGTGGAAAATTTACCAGATGAAACAGATGTAAATGACTACAGATTGACTGAACTAAGTGATACATTTGTAGAATTAGAGGACGATCCATCAGGATTAGAAAAAAAACTGCATCACATAGCTCATCTAAAGTTGGAAGATGGAAAGGTGGAAGAAGCCTGGAAAACTCTTTTGAGCTTTAATAATTAAAAATACGCATTATGTTTTCAATGAATGGAAAGCTGGTTGTTAAGAATGATACCCAGCAAATTAAAGACACTTTTAAGAAGAGAGAATTCGTCATTACTGATGATGGCAGCCAATACCCTCAGGAGATTGTATTCCAATTGGTTCAGGATAAATGCGATTTGATAGATCCTTTTGAAATTGGAGACGAGGTAAAGGTCAACTTCAATATCAGAGGGCGCCGCTGGGAAAACCCCAAAACAGGAGAAATCAGATTTTTCAATTCTCTTGACGCCTGGCGTTTGGAGAAGGTAAGCCAGGAAGCGCCGGCAGAGAACTTGCCACCCATGCCTTCTAACGAGCCTGCCAATATTGACGATAGCGAGGCAGACGATCTTCCCTTCTAAAGAATTTTTTCTGAGTGTCGTTTTCAGAAAAGTTTGAACGCGTATTTCGAAATGTACTGCCAAGCCCTTTCTCTCTGGCGGTAATTTTGACTATGCTCGTGCTGGTCTGTGCCCTTATTTTCTTTCAGCCGGCTTCTTATAGTTCTGGGTCTCACTTTATCAATGTTCTCCAATACTGGTATGAAGGTATTTGGAGCGCTCCCCTTCTTGTTTTCGGGTATCAAATGATACTAATTCTGGTTTTGGGGCATGCTTTGGCATTGAGCAGACCGGCGAACAATGCAATAAAAGTACTCACGAAGTACTGCAATACGACTCCGAAAGCCGCTTTGATTGTTAGTTCGGTTTGCATTTTTCTCGGACTTATAAATTGGGGTCTGGCCTTGATTTTTGGAGCCATACTTGCACGGAAAGTAGCAGAGTATTCAGTTGAAAAAGGTTATGCAATAAACTACCCTCTGATTGCTGCTTGTGGTTATACGGGTTTAATGGTGTGGCATGGGGGTATATCGGGAAGCTCCCTTCTAAAGGTAGCTGAACCGGGCCACCTGAAACAATTAACGTCAAATAGCAGCTTCTTTGCCGGCATAGAATTACCTGAATTCATTGGCTTTTCGGAAACGGTTTTTTCAGAAATGAATATTGCCATTTCACTGGCATTGCTATTAATCATCCCATTCGGAGCCTATGCTTTGGGCAAGAATAGTCCTTCTACACATAACATCCTGAGAAAATTCAAGTTGGACAAAGATGATGAGCATCAGCCGCCAGGCTGGGCAGAACGATTTGATAGCCGCCTGGCCCCTGCTCTTGTACTGGGTTTTTTAGTTTTATTAACTGATACTATTATTGCTGCTTCTTCCATAAGGTCTGGAGAGAACAATTTCATGAGTCCCAATTTCATCAACACGGCTCTCCTGGGCCTGGGACTTATTGCTCACGGAAGCCTGTCTAGATTTACCTGGGCCGTTAAACAAGCCATACCTGGTGCTTCAGGTATTCTGATCCAGTTTCCACTTTATTTCGGAATCTTGGGTGTGATGCAAAACACTGGAATGGTGTCAGCTATATCAAATCTGGTTGCTTCTATTTCCGGGCCCAATACCTTCTTTATAAACACTTTTTTCAGCGCGGGTTTTGTAAACATACTCGTTCCAAGCGGTGGAGGTCAATGGATGGTACAGGGACCCATCCTTTTAGAAACTGCATCTAAGCTCAATTTACCCCTTTCAAAAAGCATTATGGCACTTGCTTACGGAGATCAGATAACCAATATGCTTCAACCTTTTTGGGCACTTCCCCTTCTCTCAATAACAGGGCTAAAAGCCCGCGAAATTCTTCCTTATACCCTGTATTTCATGCTAATAGGTATCGTGATTTTCATTGCTGGTCTGCTTATTTTCTAAGTATTTCGGGTGTCGAAACTATCTCTTAAACCATTTCCAATTAGCATAAATGCTAAAACTAGAATCAGTATGCAAATTCCGGGGAAAATGGCGAGATGTGCACGTGATGTCGTGATGTAGATGTAGTGTTCATTGATCATTTGCCCCCAGGAAGCCATGGGTATCTGAGCCCCTATTCCAAGGAAACTAAGGCCTGCTTCGAGTAAAATGGCTGATGCAAAATTGGCAGCTGAGATAACAATAACCGGTCCCATGGCGTTCGGTAAAATATGCCTAAAAATAATTCGCCCGTTGGGAAATCCGAGAGCTCTGGCAGCTTGAACGTACTCGAGATTTTTTAGACCTAGTACCTGCCCCCGGATTACCCGGGCCACTTCTACCCACATAGTAAGTCCAACGGCTATAAAAACCTGCACAAATCCCTTACCCAACGCAAAGGTTATGGCGATAACCAAGAGTAGAGTTGGTATTGACCAAACCACATTGATGAGCCAGGTGATGACTTCATCAATCCAACCGCCAAAATATCCTGCAAGAGCTCCAAGTGAGATCCCCAATACAAGTGAAATAAATACCGATATAAGACCTACGGAAAGAGACACGATTGTTCCGGCCATCAGCCTACTTAGAAGGTCTCGCCCAAATTTATCTGTGCCAAGCAAGAATCTTTTTGTGTAGATGTGCTTCTTCTCAATCATTTCATGGGCAGATGAAACAGTCATGCTGATTTCTTCTCCATCTATTCCCATAGCATACATCATCTCGCCTTGCAATCTGTAGCTATCAGGCTGTATTGAGTAGCATATGTCAAGCAGATTTAAAAACAGAGTTTCCTGCAAATCTCCGTCAAAATCAGAGTATTTTACTACTTCGATTGTATCATTCACAAAGCGATAATCTGAGACCGGAATCGAGTTATGCACTGACTCCTTACCACCAAAAAAAAACCGGCCGAAAAAATTACTTTGGTCTATCTCAGCATTCTTACGGACAGCCAGCATTTCTACTGCGAAGTTAATTGGCTTTTTAGCCAAAGATAATTGCTGTTCATTAGCATCCTGACTTGCGTCTGGTCTAATCGTACTTCCCAGAATGGCGACTATACATGATCCGGCTAGAACCAAAAGCCCGAATAGGGCTAAATTGTTTTTCCTGAATTTATCCCAGGCGATCTGTAGGGGTGATCTATTTGAGTTTGCGGTATTCAAACGATGCTATTTCCACTTTGGTTTAACTACTATAGCTGCAAGAAGAAGCGCTGAAAGATAGAAAGGATATACGATAATAGCCGGAATTATATAAGGAGTTAAGCGCCATCTATTTGCAAAGTAGACTGCGAGGAAAAGAAAGGACACGGATGAAATCGAATAAGCCAAGATGCTCCAGACAATTACTCCCCATTTTGGGTTGCAGAGAAAGTAACCGATCAATGGGATAACAGAAAGATTAGCAAGAAGGACAAGAATGGATACGCTAAGGTACCAGATATTCGGGACCTGACCTGTTTTTGAAACCCAACGCAATCTCTGCTGCCAAAGGGCTCTTAGTGATTGAGGAAATGTAACCTTAAAGGGTTTTATAGCATTTGCAGCTGTACCGATACTCTTCCTTCCAAATTTCGATTGAAAAGCAAATAATGCAAATACGTCATCACCACTGGCAATATGAAAGTCTCTCCGAACTTTCAGAGACTCCAAATATTCTGCCTTTTTAACTAGCATGGCAGCACCATTCGCCAAAAGAGGAAAACCAAGGATAGCAGAAGCATGAGTAACGAGTTGCAGAACCAAAAACTCCAGGTCAAAAAAAATGCGAAAAGAATGCCCGGATGGAGCGGGTACTAGGGGTAGTAATACCATCTTCCACTTGCTGTCTACTGATATAAACCCCTTCGAGAAAAAGTTTGGTTGCGGTCTGGAATCTACATCTATTAACAAAATCCATTCCGCATTTATTTGATGCATACCAAACGTAATGGCTTCCTTTTTCCCAGCTTTACCACTTATTCTTCTAATTAGCTTAAAATTTGGCTCCGCTTCTACTTCTTTCAGAAAATCTACTGGAATGTCATCAGAAAAATCATCAATCCAGAAAATTTTAATTTCCACTCCGGAAAACAGCTCTCTCAAGTCCTTAAGCTGCTTACCTACCTTATTTTCATTTCTGAAGGGGATCAGTAAGGCAATGTCACGATATTCTATGGTTGCATCAAGGACGTGAGACCTATTTGACAGGCCAAAAATAAGTATCAAAAGCAAGGTAGAAAGGCCCAGCAGAGAGACTACTCCGATCCAGATAAAAATATCACCGGGCAAGGCTCCATTGAGTTTTAAGCATGACCAGGCCGGTCAGTGCTGGCATTGCGATATTGATGAACCAAATAATCAATGCCGGAAAAACAGCAGCTACTGGCGCATTCATAGATGAAGTGAATATGACAAAACACAAGAATTCGCGTACCCCTAATTCTCCAAGGCTACTAAGTGGAATATAAGACTGGATCATATACATAAAGGAAATTCCACATGCAGCAAACAGAAAGCCACCTTCATAACCAAAAAGCATTAATGCCAGATAAAACTGAAAGAGGAAGATGACGTATCTTAAGAATGCCCAGAAAGCTGCTTTGATCACTTGATTGAAGCTCACATTTCTAAGGGCAGTTATATATTCCGAAAGCATATCAAAAAGTTTGGCTCGAAAAAAGTAAACTCCGATGAAGGATATAAATACGAAGCTCAGTATCCAAAAGAATGCAACGAAGTCAAAATGCCTGAAAATATCCGTATGGAATGGAATGATCAGCACACTAACTATGCCGAAGCCAACGGTTAAAGACCCTTGAATAAATGATCCCACAAAGGTGGCAGTAGTCAGTTCCGGTCTGATTTCTTTTGGGAAGAGTGCAGTTCTACCTGCAAATTCGGCTATTCTGTTCGGGCTAAGAGTTGCGGTAGAGTACCCGGCCAAAACAGCTTTCACAGCACGGAGAGAGCCTATTTCTGAATTGATCAGTGCTGTCCACTTCTTGCTCTCAGCAAAAAGATTGAAAAAAACCAGTACGAATATCATAACCAGATACCAGGGACTTCTCATCGTGCTCAGCATCTCATTAAATTCGTATTTGTTGGTAAAGTTTTGAAAACCCAGCACAAGAATGGCCACTAGAAATAGGCTGAAGATTATCTTCAAGCTTGAAACTTTGTTGTATTTCCCGCGGAAGCGATTCATAAATCTTATTTCTTGAAGGAGCGCATCATATTAGGTATCGATCCGGGCACCACAATCATGGGGTACGGAATAATTGTTTGTAAACGTAATAAAATTGATCTATTGGGCGAAGGAGTAATAAAGCTCAATAAATATCAGGAGCACTCCTTACGATTGAAAAAGATATTTGATAGGCTAGTAGCGCTTATAGATGAGTTTCACCCGGACGAATTAGCGATTGAAGCCCCATTCTTCGGTAAGAATGTTCAGTCAATGTTAAAGTTAGGTAGGGCCCAGGGGGTAGCAATCGCGGCTGCTCTGAGTCGGGATATTCCGTACACAGAGTATGCCCCCAGACGTATAAAACAAGCCATAACGGGAAAGGGAAGCGCGAGTAAAGAGCAGGTATCAGCAATGATCCAAAGGCTCCTGAATATGAAGGAAGCTCCCGAATACCTGGATAGTTCAGACGGACTCGCAGCGGCTATATGCCATAGCTTTCAGAATGAGGAAACCGCAGGCAATGGATCTAATTCGTGGAAAGCTTTTCTCGCGAAAAACCCATCCAGAAAAAAAGCTAGGTAGATTTCGATCTAATATTCTCTGCAATAGTTGCTAATTCTTCCTGGGATAGATTTAGTTTAGACTTAGAGAAATTCATGTCTGCTACTGAATTAATCGGTATAAGGTGGATGTGTGTGTGGGGTACTTCCAGGCCTATTACTGAGACTCCTATTCTTTCACAGGAAATGGCACTTTTAATTTTTCGTGCAACTGATTTAGAAAAGACAATGAGTTCAGCCAATAAATCGTCCGGTACGTCAAAGACATAATCAATTTCTTCTTTGGGAATCACCAAAGTATGTCCTTTTGCTAGCGGGTTGATATCCAAGAAAGCTAAAAACTTCTCGCTTTCCGCAATTTTGTGTGAAGGGATTTCTCCAGAAATGATTTTTGAGAAAATTGAAGGCATTACCTGGAAATTTCTAAAATCTCAAACTTCACCAGTCCTGATGGAATCTGAATCTCTGCGATATCACCTTTTGCCTTTCCGAGCAGACCTTTACCTATTGGAGATTCGATTGAAATTTTCTTGCTTTTGAGATCGGCTTCATTTTCAGCAACCAATTGGTATTCCATAATGGCTTTATTGTTCAGGTTTTTGATCTTAACCTTGCTTAAAATGTAAGCCTTGGAGTTATCCATTTGAGACTCGTCAACAATTCTGGCATTAGCGATAACATCTTCCATTTTAGCTATTCGAGCTTCAAGAAGACCCTGTGCTTCTTTTGCTGCATCGTACTCTGCATTCTCCGATAAGTCACCTTTGTCTCGGGCTTCGGCTATTTGTCGGGATATTGATGGCCTTTCAACCGTTCTTAGTTTGTGAAGCTCATCTTTTAGCTTTTTAAGGCCTTCTTCTGTGTAGTAATTGATCTGAGCCATAACTCTCATTTTTTCACGTTGTATAAGCTAAAAATGAGAAAACCCCCTAAAGGGCTTTCTCATTTTTAAACAAATATAATACTATTTAAGTCTTACTCTGCGCGACCGAGGTGAATTCTAGCACCAATAGAGTGAGTACCGTTGAAGGGTTGAGAAGCTCTCCAGGCATAATCCAAGGAAACGCGTGATTTTTTCTCACCAAACTCAAACTGAACACCAGCTCCTGCAGCAAATCCTGTGTAGATAACTCTTCTCGAATCATCATTGGTAATTTCATCCTCATAATGATAACCTACACGCACATAAACCAATTCTTTAAAATCGTATGCGGCACCAACTAGGAAATTATCCCTTGTAAAAGAATTTGAGATGAATGTTCCATGGGCTGTTAGATTATGGTCTTCTGCCAGCAGAAAATCGTAGCTAAATCCAATTGACACGAGTGATGGAAGCTCGTAATTCTCACTTCGCAATTCGCCCGTGAAGGCGTATTCTCCCTGAGGAGCTGCAGTTTGAAAAGATCTACCATCACCATCAAAAGACATTGTAGGACCAACGTTTTTCAAAGCAATACCAAATTTAATTTGATCGCGATCTCCTGTGACATACTTTATACCAGCATCAAAGGCTACGCCATTAGAGTTCAAATCAGCGATACTTTCGGAGATTATTTTCAGCGTAATTCCACCATAGATACTATTTGAAAACGCCTTTGCGTAGGATAGACCAATATTCAACATACTTACGTTAAAAAATGTCCCATCCCCGTCAGGTGTCTCAGTTGTAGTCCTTCGAATGTCGCCAAAACCATAAGAAGAAACCATCAATCCCAATGCTCCTGTTTCGCCTACTCTTTGCGCCAAACCTGCAGTATTGACAGAAATATCTGCTCCTGAAAAATAATCCATGTAGGTAAAGGCAATTTCTGTTTGCTCAACAAAAGCTAAACCTGCAACATTTTGAAACATAGACTCTACCGGGGTAGAACTGGCCATATCGGCTCCAGCAACAGCATTACTTCTAACCCAGGGGTTAATCAGCAATTGCATTCCACCGGCCGAACCTGCCCGATCTGGATTACCCGCATGAAGAGGTAGTATCATCAGCCATGCCCCCAATATCATCAGGGATTTAAGGTATTTAGAATTCTTACTATTCATATTTCAACAGTTGTAATCTCGGTGTTAATTAGAAGTTTCTTAAGTCAGCTGGTCTGGTTGCCGCGAAAAATTTCAAGACGCGCTCACCAAGCCCGGGCGATTGTACATGAATTATGTAAAGCCCACCTGCTATAGGAATAAACTTCTCATTTTGAAGATTCCATTCTAAGAATGTATTCGGATTATCTTTTTCTAGAATTTGCACCAAAGTACCATTCACGGTGAAGATCTGGATCTTACATTCCGGTGGAAGATTCACGAATTTCACTCTATTGTCAACTCTGCTCGTTTCATAAGCTGAGTACCCGTAATACGGATTAGGAACGATATCAATCAAGTCAAGTGCATTCTTAGCAACCTCGGTAGCATTCGTTACTGTTTGCCTTCCTTCTGTATTGAATCTATACATTGGATACCAAAAGTTCTGACTCAGGTCAAAATTCTCGTCAGTAGGCGAGTACGGGAATGACTCCTGCCCTAATTCAGATTTAGTGGTAGCATAAGGAATATAAGGCTTTGATATGTGCGCGTAGAATCTGACTTCTCCAGGAACAAGACCTTCTTCTGGTGAAAGGTATCCTAAGCCAGCAGCAGCATAATCACTATTTAGAATTGGGAAATACACCCAGTCTAATCCTCTGTACGTTTTCCTTATGTCATTGCTATTTCCTCTATTAAGAGCTTCATAAATATACTGCCCTCCGTCATACATAGGCATTTCATCATCAGCGTCTTCATTAAGAGCCCTGTTTCTGAAAGTGTAGATATAATGCTCTCCCCCAAATGTGAATTGATCACCTAAGTTTGTAGTAATTCTTTCAGAAGGATTCCACAACATATCTCTACCATTATCACCTGCCAAATAGGAATTCTCTCCGAAGGCCATATTCTGGCGCTCACCGGTTTCCGGATTAATTGTATAACCTGGGAACCAACCCATTCCTATAGACAATCCCACCAAGTCTTGAGCCGAAGAAACTCTATCGGGGTATTCAGCACTCAAGCCTTGAACAAGGGCATCTATTACTTCCTGATCGTAGTTCTCATTTATGTCTTCTTCAGTAATAACCTGGGTACCATTGAATGTACATTCATCCTGGTTGGCATCTGGATCAAACTGATTACGACCATTTTTATCAACTGAAAGTGCCCCTCTCAAATCCATCTTCTCTCTTCCCAACTGCGCCAGAGCTGGTTCAGACTGCATCTCATAAATAGGAACTCTACTCCAGCGAGATTTGTCTCTTGTTATAAAGACATCTACAGAGCTGTTTACTGTTAAATCTCTTGACGCATTAACCGTCTGTGCCCAAGCTGCTGAATTCAGAGGTTGAGGGCCACAATCGTAATAACCTACGAGCCTGGCTGGTGCAAATGTTCCTTCGATGAGACCTTCAAATAATTGGCGGTCATCAACATTAGGATAGTCATTGAACACAAATGGGTCTATATTGCTCGGAACAGAAGGAAGATTTGGATCTAATAAATAACAAGGCTGGTCAGCTTCCGCATCTTCATTAATTATTCCAGACCGAATCCAGTTAAAAAATGAGTTTCCTTCCTGATCTGAAACGCCACCGAACCAATCTACTTCAGCCGTTCCTTCAATTTCAATTCCCGCTTCGATAGGATCTGGATAGAATCGCAAAGTTCCAGCATTCTGGTTTACTATATCGTATTCATATTGACCGATCTCAACCGAAATACCGTATTCAGGTACAATTTGCTCATTAGCAATTTCGATTGTGTTCTCACTAAAGATGGTATCAGTCGGATTAGCTAAATCTACCATGAACCAACGAGCTTCGTTAAACTCTCCATCATAACCACCTTCATCAAATTCGTCTTCGCTGTAGAATTTAAGCTCAAACTCTGCATCTCTGACATTTAGTGGATCTACAATCTTAACGTTTATTGGACCTCTTCCAGCTTCATACGAAACTACGTCTGCTTTGTAAGGCTCTGATTCCATGATGGCATCAATAGACTCATTATCCAGGAATAGCGCATTTCCACCGTTTCCAGCTCCTTCTATCCGAGTCACCGGCAAACCGTCACCATAGGTTGCATTAGCAACTGTACCAAACTCTTCGGGAGTAGGCTTGTGCGGAATTACAGTAATCGGAGTAATATCACCTGTTGCACTTGCCCTACCTGGTAGGTAAGGGAAGGCCTGTCCAGATAAAACATCTGGATCTGGGTTATAGGGCTCGTACTCATTATAACCATAGGCAATAGCGATGTAATAATACTTCTTGAAGTTAACCAGTGCATTATCTCCTACTGCAAATTGATCTGTGAGGATCTGAACAGAATGAGAAATACCTTCGTTCCCTCCATTTACCTGTTCAACAGGAACAGGCAGTCCGATTTGATCATCAAACTCGTAATTAACAATTTGAGCTATTGGCTCTCCGTTTTCCTTAAAGTCTCTTATATCGCACTGAAAAACTAATCTTGAAACTTCAGGGTTACGGATATCAGAGATAGAAACTTCAGAGTTTTTCAACTGAAATACCTGGTATCCCTGGAATCTGTAAAACTGATCATTTGAATTACCATCTATATCTGTAGGAGGAATTGTTGGATCGAACTCTTCATACTGTTCACCCTGATTATTAGAAAGTGGTGAGGTATTTCTAATGTAAAGAATTACTTCTTTATCCAATTCTTGAGCAGACAACTCTGGAGCATCTGGTCCATCAAGAAGTCTAAAACAATTTTCAAAAAGCGATTGCGCTTTATCATCTGCTTGTCTCAACGCTAGTACAGATGCGAAAGGCCCTCCAGTTTGGGCACGTGCATATACCACACCAACTGTAATATTGTTAAACTCACCTGGCTCAAGAGTAAAGGGCCCTGCAGATTGCAGAAACCTTCTATCCGCTGGCGGGTTTCCTTCATTTTCTTCCGTCCAGCCTCCAGCAGCCGCGTAGTTTGGATCAACACCACCTGTACCCCAGTTCAGAGGATCTGTATCTCCCGGGAACATGAAGTCTGACTCTAAACAGGTTGTACACGTTGGATTGTAACCCGTACCGCCAAAAGTCATAGGTACACCATTTCTCCAAATTCCACGCACAAAATTGTAGTATTCAGCCGGTAGCTGCGGGTCAAGAGTAGGTGCTGGCCCATCTGAATTATTGTGGAATAAGAACCGTCTCATCCCAAATCTCTCGTTATCAATAATTGTATCTATTCCGAAAGGCTTAATGGAATCTGCAGGGTTTCGATAACCGAGTCCATTCAATGCTTCTCCCTCTCCAATACCATAATCATTATTAAGACCATCTGGATCCTGATAAGGTCCTTCGAAGAAATCCACACCGATTGCGGGTGGTTGAGAACCATAGCCGGGACCACTGGTATTACCTTCATCATCATCATCTCCATTATATGAATATCCCAAACCTCGAACGACATCACAACCAACGAAGTCGTCATTGAAGTTACCTAAATCGGAGTCTACCCACTGTGCAAAATATGTATCTTCTAGGTTTAGTGTACCTCTATTAATCAGAACATAATTGCAAAAAGTCATATTGTTGATCTCGTCATTGGTCGTAAACCCAAACATTTGCGCTTGAATTTCCATTCCAATAGGCTCTCCCTGGGATTCAGTGTGAACATTTCCTTTATCATTAAAGACCCAATACATGGTAAAGTCACCAAAAAGTGGAACCGGGTCTGTAACCAACCTCGTTCTACAGTCTATTTCTTGATCCAAGTCGTAAAGCGGGTAATCTCCCTGCTCGGGTTCATATACACCCGGCGTAGTTAAAACTTCACCAGTCTCCGGGTCTCTAAAATCAGCGAATGGTGCGATGTTAAAGCTTTGACCCAATCCAACATCACCTTCAGCTGGCCATTCAAGAATTTCTTGTGGAATAGCATATCCATCAGCAAAAAGTGGATCGGTTGAAGGGTCAATACCCTGCGCAATGAGTGAAAAGTAATACCTGTGCGTTTCAACCCACTGACGCTCCATTAAGAAAAATCTGTCCCATAAAGTACAGGTGGCAGCATCAATAGAAGCTGCTCCATCCGTAGTTAGTGGTCCAGGCCAAAAGTCATTTCCGTTTTGGCGAAACCGAATAGCTGCAAGCTTTAAATTACCTGCCGGGTCTACCCCTCCCATCCAAAGTGCTCCTGCGAATATGGCGTGGTTTCCACCATTTGCAGGTACTTCGTAATAGGGAAGACCATTCCCTCTATCGTACCAAGTGTTACCACCGGTTTCGGCGGCGGTCCTTACATTGTTTACGAAGAATTCAGTGAGTGTTTGAGCAGGAGAACAATCTGCGGCCTTCGCCCGAACTTGTGAGCGATTAGACTTTGGACCATCATACTCTCTCGCACTTACGTGAAGTATGCTTGCTGTGAGCAGAGCTGCGCATAATACACTGTACTTTACCACTTTCATCATGTTTATTTTAGCTTAAAAT
>Ga0207419_1001680_pt1 | contig 16012 bp, 10 predicted proteins | sample ElkSloMetagenome_4_FD_184723 | JGI IMG/M metagenome (GOLD analysis project Ga0207419, IMG submission 184723) | Hot spring microbial communities from Elkhorn Slough, Monterey Bay, USA - MD2A (version 2) | ecosystem: Environmental > Aquatic > Marine > Intertidal zone > Estuary: Microbial mat ...
TTTGAAACTTACCTGTAGTAAGACATATAAAAACAGAAAGCATTTGTTTAATTTTTTAGGTTCCACCACGAATTTAATAATAACTTGCAATTTGTTTATCTATGGTTGAAATATAGTTTATATGTTGTATTTTGGATTTCAGAAGCTGGAAATTTGTCAGCTTTCAATAAAGTTGGTAAAGGATATTTATGAGTTATGAAGTTCTTTTTCTTCAGATGAAAAGTATGCTATTGTACAGCAATTTAAATAAACCAGCAGTTTCAGTTGACTCTGATATTGCAGCAAAAACAAGCTGGAATGGTTACCAGGAGAAAATACATTTTATTAATATATCTTATAGCGCTGAAATGGAAATTGTTTGCCAAACAGAGATAGCTTTTGAATTAAAATTCCTAAAGAAGGATATATTTGAAGATATTTCGAAAAAGGCAAAAAAACTACCGGTAAAAATGAGCAACTATATTGTGTCAATCAAAAAAAGCAACATTTAAACCATATTTCAACCACATTTACAACTATATTTAAACAGTATTTTAGGTCCTGTAAAATAGTTATCAACTAAAATAAGGGTAGTACCATTTTTTTAAATTGAACAATATAGTTTCTTATATGCTTATAATGGAAGGAGCGGGTATTACACGTTCAGTGGCTTTATTGGCTGAGTTACTTAAAGTAAAAATTATTTGATCAACATCTAAACGTTTAAGAATATTTATAAATGAAGAAAATTAACGATCCATTATGGTTCAAAGATGCTGTTATTTACCAGGCACATGTACAGGCATACAGTGATAGCAATGAAGACGGAATAGGAGATTTCCGGGGACTTACCAACAAGCTGGATTATATACAATCGTTAGGAGTAACGGCCATTTGGTTGTTGCCTTTTTATCCCTCACCCTTAAAAGATGGTGGGTATGATATTTCAAGCTATGAAACAATCAACAATATTTATGGTAATCTGGGCGATTTTAAACGTTTCCTTAAGGCTGCACATAAAAGAAACCTTAAGGTAATTACTGAACTGGTATTAAATCATACTTCCGACCAGCACCCCTGGTTTAAACGTGCCAAACGAGCCAGGCCCGGCACCTCCAATAGGGACTTTTATGTATGGTCAGATGATGTAAACAAATACAAGGAAGCCCGTATAATTTTCAAAGATTTTGAATACTCAAACTGGACCTATGACCATGATACCCAAAAGTATTACTGGCACCGGTTTTACTCTCACCAGCCCGATCTGAATTTTGAAAATCCTGATGTGCACAAGGCATTATTCGGGGTTATTGATTACTGGTTTAATATGGGGGTTGACGGCTTGCGCCTTGATGCAATTCCTTACCTGTACGAAGAAGAAGGGAGTAACTGCGAAAACCTGCCCCAAACACATCAGTTTTTGAAAAAGCTGCGCACACATGTAGACAATAACCATAAAGATAAGATGTTGCTTGCCGAGGCAAACCAGTGGACCGAAGATGCAGTGGCTTATTTTGGTGATAATGATGAGTGCCACATGTCATTCCATTTTCCGCTTATGCCACGTTTGTTTATGGGCATTAAAATGGAGGATCGCTTTCCCATTATTGATATTATTGAGCAAACGCCTCAGATTCCCGAAGGCTGTCAGTGGGCTATGTTTCTCCGTAATCATGATGAGTTAACCCTTGAAATGGTTACTGACGAAGAAAGAGATTACATGTACAAGAGCTATGCCCGTGATCCCAAACAACGGATCAACCTGGGTATACGCCGCAGGCTTGCCACTTTGCTCGAAAACGACAGACGTAAGATAGAATTAATGAACATGCTCTTATTTTCCATGCCGGGCTCACCGGTAATTTATTATGGAGATGAATTGGGTATGGGCGATAATTTTTACCTCGGTGACCGCGATGGTGTGCGCACACCTATGCAATGGAGTTCTGATAAAAATGCCGGCTTTTCTAAAGCCAACCCGCAAAAGCTTTACTTACCCGTGGTAATTGACCCTGAGTACCATTACGAGGCAGTAAATGTTGAAAACCATGAGCGCAATTCATCCTCTCTGCTCTGGTGGATGAGGCATGCCATTGGGATACGAAAACGCTATAAAGCCTTTAGTCAGGGTACCATAAAATTTGTTAATTCTGAAAATTCCAATGTATTGTCATTTGTCAGGGAATTTGAAGAGGAAATAATACTTATTGTAATCAACCTTTCTCATTACCCCCAGCTGGTTTCCCTTGATATGGAAGACTTCCGGGGAATGATACCCGTAGAACTTTTCTCTCAGGAAGCTTTTCCTGAAATTGAGGAAGATGATTATAACCTAACCCTCGGAAGCTACGGCTATTTTTGGTTTAACATCAGAAAACAACAGGTAGATGTTTCAGGAACAACCGATGAAGGTTTTCCTTTGGTAAAAATTACTGAGCAGAAATGGAAAAACTTCAGTGGGGATTTAAGAGAGGTACTTGAAAAAGAAATTATTGAGGATTATGTAAAAAAATGTCGCTGGTACAGAGGTAAAGCACAGAAAATTCGTGGCGTAGAAATTATAGATACCATACCTTTTGGTAATCAGGATTTCTTCTCACACCTGCTTATTATTGAGTTCAGTTATACCAATAACCCTTCCATGCGTTACTTTTTACCTTTATCCCTGGCCACAGGTGATACGGAGTATTCTGTACGCAATGATTATCCGCGAAGCATACTTGCTGATGTGGAATTAAAAGAGAGTAACGGAATAATATTTGAAAGTATCTATGATGAGGAATTCCTGCAGCATTTGTTTACACTCTTTTATCAGAAAAAGAAAATCAAAAGCAAGAGTGGGGCAGAGCTCACTTTTCACACCACTTCCAAAATAAAATCAATGCTTAAAAAGTCCGATTTCCCGGTAAATATTCACTTGCTGGGAGCCGAACAATCAAATACTTCTGTACTTTTTAATGATAATTGTTTGTTGAAGTTCTACCGTGGTGTGGAAGAAGATAAAAATCCAGAAGTTGAAATTCTCAACCATCTTTCAGGCAATGGAACTTTTACTCAACTCCCTCCTTACCTGGGAGAAATGGAGTTGCAAATGAAAAATTCAGCACACATCTCACTGGGTGTGTTATCAGGATTTGTTCAGCATGAGAACGACAGCTGGAGTTATTACCTGGCAAGGCTCGACAATTATTTAAGTAACATTCTGGCAAATAAAAATGATATAAAAACTGTTCCCATAATTGAAGAATCAATTCTGGATATGAGCAGTAAATCAATTCCCAAAGAATTTGTTGATTTATTTGGCGCATTTCCGCTTGAGATGACGGAATTGCTTGGTAAACGAACGGCAGAAATGCATTTGGCCCTTGCCAAACCAACAGAGGATCCTGCCTTTGAGGCAGAACCATTTTCACTGCTTTATCAAAAATCGTTGTACCAATCTGTTCGGGGAATGATCAGAAAAGTTATTCCGTTGCTGAAAAAACAAAAAAAGAATATTCCGGAATATCTGATCCCGGTTGCTGACGAAATAATTGCCAACGAAAACAGTATTCTCAGCGGACTGGAAAAAATTAAACATAAAAAAGTCACTTCTTCCAAAATTCGAATCCATGGCGATTACCACCTGGGGCAAGTATTGTTTACAGGGAAAGATTTTGTAATTATTGATTATGAAGGAGAGCCCGCCCGTACACTAAGTGAACGGAAACTAAAATATTGCCCCTTACGCGATGTTGCTGGAATGATCCGTTCTTTTCACTATGCGGTATTCACCGTTTATAACAAGTATATCGATATCCGTCCTGAAGATAAAGATTTTCTTGAGCCATGGATTGAAATCTGGTATAAGAGCATCAGCTGGTTATTCCTGAAAAGTTATCTTGAAACCACAGAAGGTACCGAGATAGTTCCAAGGGAAAAAGAAGAACTTAAGATTCTTTTGCAAACATACCTTCTTGATAAGGCTTTCTATGAATTGGGTTATGAATTAAATAACCGTCCTGATTGGGTAATAATTCCCATGAAAGGGATAAATTATCTTTCAAAAAGTTTTCTGTAATAGATTAAACAAAAATAAATATGGCTAAGAAACCCGTAAATAAAAAAGAAACAACAAAGAAAAAAACAAGTACTGCAAAATCCCCTGCCGCCAGGAAAACTGCGCCACGGAAGAAGGCTGCAACCAAAATGCCCCTGGAGAAAGAAAAAACACAACACCCCGTGGCAACTCAGGATGTGGCTTTTGGTGAAATGGATACCTATTTATACAAGCAGGGAAGTCATTTTAGTCTTTACAACAAACTTGGCAGCCATGAAACTACAGTTGATGGCCAAAAAGGCACACAGTTTGCCGTTTGGGCGCCCAATGCTTCTAGTGTGTCGGTGTTCGGAAATTTTAATTACTGGAACAAAGAAGCCAATTTTTTATCTCCCCGTGCTGATGAAACCGGTATCTGGGAAGGGTTTGTACCTGGTATTGGCAAGGGAGAAGTCTACAAGTATTTTATTAAGTCCGATAGCCTCAATTTTCAGGGAGAAAAAACAGATCCGGTAGCGAAATACTATGAGGTTCCCCCAAAAACCGCATCCGTGGTTTGGGATTTGGAATATGAATGGAAAGATACCGACTGGATGAAGAAACGTGCCGAAGAAAACCAGTTGGAAAAGCCAATGTCGGTTTATGAAATGCACATTGGTTCCTGGCGCACTAAACCCGAAGAAGGCAACAGACCGCTTTCGTATCGTGAGTTGGCTACAGAACTTACTGACTATGCAAAGGAGATGGGCTTTACGCATGTAGAATTTATGCCCGTGATGGAGCACCCGTTTGCCGGTAGCTGGGGCTACCAGGTGCTTGGATTTTTTGCCCCTACAAGCCGGTTTGGAACCCCGCAGGATTTTATGTATCTGGTAGATACACTGCACCAAAACGGTATTGGAGTTATTGTGGACTGGGTTCCTTCACATTTTCCCGGCGATGCCCATGGAATTGCTGAATTTGATGGTACCCGCCTGTATGAACACCAGGATCCAAGAAAGGGATTCCATCCTGACTGGAAATCGTACATTTTTAATTACGACCGCAATGAAGTAAGGGAATTCCTAATCAGCAGCGCTGCCTGCTGGCTCGATAAGTACCATATTGATGGACTGCGCGTAGATGCAGTAGCCTCCATGCTGTACCTTGATTATTCGCGTGAAGAGGGCGAATGGATACCTAATGAGCATGGCGGACGTGAGAATCTGGGAGCCATTAGTTTTCTCCAGCGGCTTAATGAAATTGTCTACGAACGCTTTCCCGGTGCGCAAACCATTGCTGAGGAATCTACTTCCTGGCCCATGGTTTCCCGGCCGACCTACATTGGCGGACTTGGTTTTGGAATGAAATGGAACATGGGATGGATGCATGATACACTTGATTATTTTAGCAAAGATCCGGTGCACAGAAAATACGAGCATAACAAAATCACCTTTAGCATCTGGTATGCATTCAGTGAAAATTTTATGCTTTCTCTTTCGCATGACGAGGTAGTTTATGGAAAAGGCTCGCTTATAAATAAAATGCCGGGTGATGACTGGCAAAAATTCGCAGGCGTGCGTTCCTTATTTGGATACATGTTCACACATCCTGGTAAAAAACTATTCTTTATGGGAGGTGAGCTGGGGCAGTACAGAGAATGGAATCATGAAAGTTCTTTGGATTGGCATTTGTTGGATGAGGAAAAGCATAAAGGCCTCAATAATTGGGTAAAGGATTTAAATACCTTTTATAAGAATAACCCCGCCCTGTATGAAAAAGATTTTGAAGAAGATGGATTTCAATGGATAGAAGCCAATGATTCCGACAACAATGTTTTAAGTTATATAAGAAAAGGCAAAAATCCGGAAGATCAGCTCATTGTAGTTTGCAACTTCAGCCCTATACCCCGTCATAATTACCGTGTGGGTGTACCTTTTGAAGGATATTGGAAAGAAGTACTTAACAGTGATTCTAATCATTACGGAGGTTCAGATGTTGGCAATATGGGTGGAGTAAAAGCGTCACCCGTGGGAGCCTTTGGACATTACTACTCATTGAACCTTACCGTTCCGCCAATGGCAATGGTTGTATTCAAAAAAGAGTAATTTCTCACTTTAGAAATGAAATATATGCATAGTGGAGCTATATATAAAGGAAATGGTAAATGCCTGTTCCGTGTCTGGTCACAATTCTCAGATGAAATTCAGCTCAGAATTCTGGGTAAAGAAAACAGGGATGTAAAAATGAACAGGGAATCAAATGATTACTGGACTGCATTGGTTGATGATGTGCAGCCGGGTACCCTGTATTATTTTCTCCAGGACGGCACTGAAAGACCTGATCCGGCATCTGTTTTTCAGCCTGAAGGAGTGCATGGCCCTTCACAGGTGACAGATATGCAGGCTTACAAATGGAATGACCAGGTCTGGAATGTAATGCCTTTGCGTAACATGATTATTTACGAGTTGCACGTAGGAACATTTTCACCCGATGGTTCATTTGAAGGATTGATAAAGAGATTGGATTACCTTAAAGAACTTGGCGTAAATACCCTTGAACTTATGCCCATATCGCAGTTTCCCGGAAATAGAAACTGGGGATATGATGGGGCTTATCCATATGCTGTTCAAAACTCATTTGGAACTCCCGATCAGTTAAAGCATCTGATAGATGTTTGCCATCAGCACGGCTTTGCCGTTATTCTTGATGTAGTATACAATCACCTTGGACCTGAAGGTAATTACCTCGGTACTTATGCTTCATATTTCACCGATAAATATAAAACGCCCTGGGGGCAGGCCATAAACTTTGATGATGAATGGTCTGATCATGTGCGGGAATACTTTATCCAAAATGCACTCTACTGGCTCCGCGAATATCACATTGATGGGTTACGGCTTGATGCGGTGCACGCCATATATGATTTTGGAGCCACAAATTTCTTCAAAGAAATGGCTGATGAAGTGGAAGAATTGTCAGCACGTACCGGCCGCAAACATTACCTGATTGCAGAAAGTGCACTAAACGATCACCGGCTTATAAATTCACCCGGGGTAGGTGGATATGGTTTGCATGCGCAATGGAGCGACGATTTTCATCATGCGATACACGCACTGTTAACGGGTGAAAGAGATGGCTATTATACTGATTTCGGAAATATTAACTTGCTTGCCAAAGCCCTGGAGACCGGGTATTCTTATACTGGTGAATATTCTGAATTTCGTAAACGAAAATTTGGAAGTAGCCCAAAGCTCAATGAACCTGACCAGTTTGTTTTTTTTATACAAAATCATGACCAGGTAGGAAACCGCATGATGGGAGAGAGGCTGAGCCGTTTGATTCCTTTTGAAGCACAAAAACTGGCAGCGGCAGTGCTGCTCACATCTCCTTATGTACCTATGCTCTTTATGGGAGAAGAATATGGTGAGGAAAATCCCTTTCTGTACTTTGTTTCGCATTCTGATAAAGCGCTTATTAAGGCTGTGCAGGAAGGAAGAGCCGCAGAGTTTAAATCTTTTAAATGGAAAGGAGATGTTCCTGATCCTCAATCAGAAGAAACGTATGATAAAAGCAAACCGCAGCCGGAAAAAAGAAGTGAAGGAAATCATCTGGCCTTATTCAACCTCTATAAGTTCTTGATAGAACTGCGAAGAAAAGATTTGCTGGGATACGTTTCCAAACGCGATATCCATGTAAATGTGGAAGAAAAAAAGCAGTTGCTTACCGCAAAAATTCATCGTAAGGGGCATGTATTATTCATGGTACTTAATTTTCATGCAAATGATACACACAAAGTATACTTGCCAGACAGTAAGCTGTGGGTGAGAAAATTAGATACTTCAGATAATCAGTGGAATGGCCCGGGTAGTTCGATTAATGAGCGCTATGAAAAGGGAGGGGAATTAATGGTTAGAAATCAAAGTATGGTATTGCTGATCAAGTCAGTGAGTTCGCAGTATCAAAATTAGCTTTTAGTCTTCACAAATCACTAAAGTTATTATTTACCAACGCACATAATGAATAAATAAAAATATGCAAAACAACAAATATGTTTGTGTTCACGGTCACTTTTACCAACCACCAAGAGAGAATCCATGGCTGGAACGGATAGAGCTGCAGGATTCTGCCTATCCTTACCATGATTGGAATGAACGTATTACCGCAGAATGCTATGAACCCAATACCTCCTCACGGATATTGTCTGATGATCAGGAAATTATTCGTATTGTAAACAATTACAGCAAGATGAGCTTTAATTTTGGCCCAACCTTGCTTTCGTGGCTCGAGGAGCATAGCCCTACAGTATACGCTGCAATTATCGAAGCTGATAAGTTAAGCATGAAGAATTTCTCCGGACACGGATCGGCTCTGGCGCAGGTATACAACCATATTATTATGCCTTTGGCAAACGAGCGCGATAAGCGCACACAGGTAATATGGGGCATCCGCGATTTTGAATCCCGGTTCGGACGCAAACCTGAAGGAATGTGGCTGGCTGAAACGGCTGTAAATACAGAAACGCTTGAAATACTTGCTGAATATGGCTTGTTGTTTACCATTCTGGCACCCAATCAGGCAAGCCACTTTAAAAAATCAGGAGATAAAGAATGGGTCGACTTGCAGGGACACGAAATAGATCCCCGCAGACCCTACCTTTATAAATTACCCTCAGGAAAATCCATTACCTTATTTTTTTATGACGGACCTGTATCAAATAGTCTTGCCTTCCAGGGATTGTTGAGCAATGGGAAAAATTATGCCGAAAGATTGCTCGATGTTTTTGATAGTGAAATTGATCATCCACAACTTGCGCATGTGGCTACTGATGGAGAATCTTACGGCCATCACCACAGGCATGGTGATATGGCCCTGGCCTATGCACTGAATTATATTGAGGAGCATCAGGAAGCTGATATTACCATCTATGGCGAATATTTAGAGAAATTCCCACCGGAATACGATGTAAAAATTAAGGAAAGCACTGCATGGAGCTGTGCTCACGGTGTGGAACGCTGGAATTCCAATTGTGGCTGCCGTGCAAGCGGCGATCCTGCCATTTCGCAGGAATGGCGGCACCCCCTCAGAGAAGCTTTGGACTGGCTCCGCGATAAGATAGCGGTAATTTACGAAAAAGAGAGTGACGGCCTGCTAATGAAACCCTGGATGGCGCGTAACGATTATATCAAGGTTATACTTGACCGTTCGGAAGGTAATGCAAATGCCTTTTTTACCGACCATGCCATAAAAAACCTTACCAGTGAGGAACGAGTGAAAATTCGTAAGTTGCTTGAAATGCAACGCCACGCCATGCTCATGTACACCAGTTGTGGTTGGTTTTTTGATGATATTTCCGGCATAGAAACAGTACAGATTATCCAATATGCAGGCCGGGTAATTCAATTGGGAGAGGAGTTTAGTAACGTGCGCCTGGAAGAAGGTTTTCTGAATATTTTACAAAATGCACGAAGCAACTTCCCAAAATACGGCGATGGACGAACCATTTACGAGCGCTGGATAAAACCAGGTATCATCGATTTGCTAAGGGTAGGAGCGCATTATGCCATATCGTCCCTGTTCCTTGATTATCCGGAAAATACCACCATTTCAGCCTATAATGCTACCAGTAAGGCATTTATGCGCAGAGAAGCCGGAGAACAAAAAATTGTAATTGGTAAAACCCTCATTCATTCTGAGATTACTGAAGAAGAGAAAATGCTTTCTTTTGCTGTATTGCATCTGGGTGGACATAACATTGCCGGTGGAATTAGGGAATTTACCGAGGAGCATAACTACAATGCTATGCTTAACGAAATTAAAGAAGCCTTTGTTAAGAGTGACCTGGTGCATATCATACATTTGATTGATAAGCATTTTGATTCGCACAATTATTCCTTCTGGCATTTATTTAAAGATGAACAGCGAAACCTCATCAACCAGTTGCTTTCTGAGCGTTTTGAAGAAATCAGTGCCTCTTTCAGAAGTATTTTTAACAACAACTATGGTTTGATGAAGGTGCTAAATGATTTTGATATCCCTATGCCTTCAGCTTTTTCAGTTTCAGGGGAATTTATCCTGAATAATGATTTTGTGAATAACCTGGAAGCTGAGCAATTGGATATGAAAGAAATTAAACGAATTTCCAGAGAGTTTAATGATTTTTCCCTCAAGCCGGATAAAAGCACCATCTCTTTTAACATGAATAAGAAAATTAACACCCTGATGCAACAAGTGTATGATCATCCTATCAAGATTGAGGATATCAAAGTGCTTGATCGTTTACTGGCCATTGGGAGACAACTTCACCTTGACCTCGACTTGTGGAAAGTGCAGAACACATATTTTCTGCTCTGGAAAAACAAATTTCCGGAAATTAATTTAAAAGCCAAAGCCGGAGATAAGGATGCAGAAAAATGGCTGGGATACTTTTATAACCTCGGCCGGTATTTACATATAAAAATCGATGAATCAGTAATGGAAGAAAACAATTAATTTCATAACTTGCGCTTTCAAAAAACTCGATAGGACAAGAGTATATATTTTTGATTATTAACCAATTAATTTATAATCTTTAATACAATGGGAACAAAAGAAGAAAAATTAAGAGATGCTTGTTATAACGCAGTAACTGCATTTGGCAAAATAAGTGACCCTGCTTACGATGAAATCAAGTCAAAACTGGAATATTGCATAGGAAGTTATGACTTCGACAAAAATCCTGTAGGATTATATGAGGCAGGAGAGGAGGCTCTTCCTGCCCTGAATAATGCCAAAAAGAAATATCCGCGTAAATTCAACAAAAAGGTAATTACGGATCTGGAAAAGGGAGTAAATACAAAATAACTGTCTTTCTTTTAAATCCTTTTTTTAAGTTCATTGTACAATAACTGCTTATGCAGGAAGATTGTGCGAAAAGACGTTATTTGCTGCTTTATAAGTATGCAAAACAGGATTTCTATGCCTGTATGCATGGATTAACACTATGGGCTGATAATTGTTATTCTATACACAGGTTACCTCACCGTTTAAATTTAGCTGAGCCGGATACAGGTGAGAACCTGTTGTGATATAAATCTAATTTAACCCAAATGAACATTCCTGTTACTACATACAGAATACAATTTAACAAAACCTTTACATTTACTCATGCCCATGAAAACTTAGCGTATCTTCATGCCCTGGGGGTCTCGGATTTATATGCCTCACCCATATTTGAAGCCCGTCCGGATAGCATGCACGGATATGATGTAACCAGTCCGCATGAATTAAATCCGGAGTTAGGGGGTGAAAAAGCTTTTTCAAGACTTTCAGAATTGAGAAAGTCCTTGAAAATGGGGTGGTTACAGGACATTGTTCCGAACCACATGGCTTACCATTCCAATAATAAAATGCTCATGGATGTGCTTGAAAACGGAAGAGAGTCTTCATTTTCCAAATATTTTGACATCAACTGGAATGCACACCAGCCAAATTTTAAGAATAAAATTCTTGCACCCTTCTTAGGCAAACCTTTTGGATATGCCCTTCAGGAAGGTGAAATCAAACTTGGCCTTGAAGAGGATGCGCTAAAGGTGTTTTATTATGATATGAATTTCCCCCTTAATCCGGGTAGTTACAAGAATATCATGGCACTTTTTAGCTTTTCCGAAGAGTTTACGGAACATTTAAAAAGTTTACTTAAAGACCTGCAGCAGAATAATGTTGGAGAGCCGTACCGGAATATAGTTGCGCAAATCAAGGATTATGTTCAGCAGGCCCTCAGGAACAAGGATTTCAAAGAGAATCTCCAAAAAAATATAAACAAACTTTCAGAGGATGAAGATAAGCGCATTCTGCACCGGTTATTGCAAAACCAACACTACCAGCTTTGTTACTGGAAAGTAGCCGGCACAAGCAATAATTACAGGCGGTTTTTCACCATCAACGACCTTATTTCATTGCGCGCCGACAACAAAGAGGTTTTTGAAGGTACACATAAAGCCATTATTGAAAAAATGCAACACGGTGATTTTACCGGTTTGCGAATTGACCATATTGACGGACTTTATTACCCGGTTAGATACCTGCGCATGCTTAGAAGCAGGATAGGAAAAGGGTATATTGTTGTGGAAAAAATACTTGAAGCCGGAGAGAAACTCCCCAAATCCTGGCCGGTTGAAGGCACAAGTGGCTATGATTATATGGTTTATGCCAACAATCTCTTTTGCGATGAAAACAATTACAAAAGCTTTCTTGAACATTACCATCAAATTCATCCGGAACCTGATACGCCCCCGGAGGACAGAATTGCCATCAAAAAAGAGAATATTCTTTTAAGCGACCTGAACAGCTCACTTGAAAATCTGGTTGAGCTTTTTCAAAGGCCCATCTGGCATCAGGTGCTTGGGGCAGATGCCAGCCTGGCAGAGATAAAAAACGCGCTCACCACCTTTCTGTGCTATATGCCCGTGTACCGCACGTATATCAATCCCCGCGACCTTCGCATCTCTGATAAAGCGCTTATATTGGAAACCCTTGAAATTTGCCGTCAAAAGAAGCCTGATTTAAACCATGTTTTTTCCTGCCTGGAGGATATTTTTCTACTGAAATGGAAAGGTAAAATAAGTCCCTCCCAGCGCGATCAAGTTGTACATGGCATCATGCGGTTACAGCAACTTTCAGGGCCTTTGATGGCCAAAGGTGTGGAAGACACCCTATTTTATACCTATTACCCCTTGCTTTCAGTGAACGAAGTAGGTGGATCACCATTTTCTTTTGGCGATAATGTTGAAAGTTTTCATAAGTTTTACCTGGACAGGAGCAAACAATTTCCTTATGCCATGAATGCTTCTGCCACCCACGATACCAAACGTGGAGAGGATAACCGGGCACGGCTGAATGTGTTGTCTGAGATACCAGAACAGTGGTTCGGTGTCTTTCGCAAATGGCAGGAAATAAACCGCAGGCATAAGGCAGAGATTAATGACCAGCTTCTCCCTGACGAAAATACTGAATACGCTTTATATCAAACACTGCTTGGGACATTCCCCCCTGAACCCCATGATGAGGAGGAATACCAGGGCAGAATAAAAGAATACATGCTAAAGTTTGTAAAAGAAGCCAAAGTGCATACTTCCTGGATTGATCCTGACGAAATCTATGAAAACATTTTAAAAACATTTATCACCAATATTTTGCAGGATACAAAAGAATTTATTCCTGATTTCTTATCTTTTTTAAAGAAAATTGCCTTCTATGGCTATTATAATTCTCTGTCACAACTGGCTTTGAAGGCAATGGTTCCCGGCGTTCCTGACTTCTATCAGGGTACTGAACTGTGGGATTTTAGCCTGGTTGATCCTGACAACCGAAGGCCTGTTAATTATCAACTCAGAAAAGAGTACCTGAATGAGATCACTCCCGGAGCTACTGCTTCACAATTAGTTAAATGGTTGAATAACCCCGTAGATGGAAAAATAAAGTTCTATCTTACACGAAAACTTATGCAATTTCGTAGATCAAATGAGGCGTTAATGACCAGTGGTAAATATATTCCCGTTGAAGTGCAGGGAGAGATGTCTGCACACGCGGTTGCATTCATTAGGGCACAGGGAAAACGACAAATACTTGTGGTAGTTCTGAGGCTCTATACCAGAATTATAAAAGAACATGATCATTTTTCCTGTTCTGATTCCATAAAAAAAACACGATTATATCATCAAAAATTGCAAAATACAAATTGGAAAAATATCTTTACCGGTCAAAAGCATCAAATTAAAGGAGAAGGCGACATCTTTTTAAATGAACTTATTGATTCTTTTCCTGTTGGTATTTTTACAAATTTTAATTAAAATAAACAAGCTATGGAAGACCGCTCATGCGGAATTTTAATGCACATTTCTTCTTTACCCGGCGAGCACGGTATTGGTGATTTTGGAGAAGCAGCTTACGATTTTGCCGATGTACTGAAAACAGCCAAAGTTAAACAATGGCAGGTATTGCCGCTTAATCCTACTGATTTGGGAATGGGTAATTCACCCTACGCCAGCTCTTCAGCCTATGCACTAAATCCGTTGTTTATCAATCCGGAATTTCTTGTTCAAAATGGATATCTTGAGGAAAAATACCTTACGCAAAATCCCCTTTTCCCTGATGGAAAAGTAAATTACAAAGCCGTGGTAAGGCATAAAATACCACTGCTCTCAAAAGCGTATGAGAAATTTGTGAAAGAACCGGAAAATGAGGATTTTAATCAGTTTTGCCGGGAGCACGATCACTGGCTCAACGATTTTTCTATGTTTGTGGTTTTAAAAGATCGTTTTCATGGAGAATGCTGGAATCACTGGCCGGTGGATTTGAGGGACAGACATGAAAATGCACTGGCAGAAGTACGGGAGGTTTTTTCTGAAGATATCAGAAAAGAAAAGTTTATCCAATTTCTTGCTTTCCGCCAATGGTATGACCTGAAGCAGTATTGCAATGATTATGGTATATCGCTGGTGGGCGATATTCCCATTTATGTGCAACTAAACAGCGCCGATGTATGGGCCAATCAGCATTTGTTTAAGTTTAATGATGAAAAACAGCCCATTGCTGTTGCCGGTGTTCCTCCGGATTATTTTAGCGAAACCGGTCAATTGTGGGGAAACCCTGTATACAACTGGGACGAAATGCAGCACCATAACTTCTCATGGTGGGTTTCCCGTTTGGGGCATAACTTAAATATGTTTGACCAGGTACGGATAGATCACTTCCGGGGTTTGGTTGCTTACTGGGAAGTGCCGGCAGGTGAAGAAACCGCCGTTAATGGCTCCTGGGTAAAGGTTCCTGCCGATGCCTTTTTTGAAAGGTTAAAGGCACAGTTTCCAGCATTACCGCTTATTGCAGAAGACCTTGGACTAATTACCGATGATGTAAGGGAATTTCTGGCCCGCACCGGGTTGCCCGGCATGCGCGTGCTGCAGTTTGGTTTTATGTCGGCTGATCCCAAAGATCAGTACTTGCCCCACAATTTTATCACAAATTGCATTGTGTACACAGGAACGCATGACAACAACACCGTGAAGGGATGGTATAGCCGGGAACTAAACCTTAAACAACGCACGTTTATTGATAAATACCTGGGCAAAAGAGCCAATATCCGAAATGTGCACATTGATTTGGTGAGACTTGCCATTTTTTCCGTGGCAAGTACAGTAATTATTCCTTTACAGGATATGCTTGGGCTGGACTATAATGCACGAATGAATAAACCAGGGGTAGCACAAAACAACTGGACATGGCGGCTTCACGGCAATGAAATTACGAATGAGTCTGTAGACATGCTCAAAGAGTGGATAGAATTATCGGGTAGATAATGATTGATACTAATTATCTTTATTGATACCGAATACAACATTAAATCTCCTTTTTCTTTCTTATTTGTGTTAGTATGCTACCCGAATACGATGGTCACTCCAAGGCTACCTATTAGTTTTAGTTTGTATCCTGGTGCATGGCATACAATGAACCATGTTATCGGAAGCCCAGGTCAGAACCACCAGGCTACCCGGAGTGCACTCAAAGGATTCAGTATCCACATAAAATCCTGCATGGCTTTGATAAAATCTTATTAGGACCCGGCAATTTTTAGTATTTTCTAAGAAATTACTTTTCAGTTAAATTACCTAATTTTAGGTATTGCATGTAAGATAAATTTCCTATATTTTCACATTCAGATTATTTAAACTATCTGCATAAAATTAGCAAGAGGATGTGACAATATATGGAGGGAATTACTTGGGATGATGAGAGAGTGTACTACAAAAAATGCCGGGAAATTTCCTGGCATTTTTAATTTTGTTAACTTTAGTTTTCAGAGAATATCATCGTTAAGTGCATAAAGTGCAATACGCTTATAAACCTGTTTATTATTCTTTTCAGCGGGCTTCTTTAAGTAGATAAATACTCCTGAAGGCAATGGGATTTCCTTCACTTTGTAATCCAATATAACCATCGGTAATAGCCAGTCCATTCATGGAATTTACTTTGGTATCA
>Ga0207419_1001681_pt1 | contig 15998 bp, 19 predicted proteins | sample ElkSloMetagenome_4_FD_184723 | JGI IMG/M metagenome (GOLD analysis project Ga0207419, IMG submission 184723) | Hot spring microbial communities from Elkhorn Slough, Monterey Bay, USA - MD2A (version 2) | ecosystem: Environmental > Aquatic > Marine > Intertidal zone > Estuary: Microbial mat ...
GATTGGCTCGCCGACTCACCGACCTCAAGACGGGGCGGCACTTATGTCGCGATCGGGCGTGGGACTCTCTCCGCGGCGCAGAAGCTCGCCACCTCCCTTGAGAAAGAGACCGAAGCCATCTTTATCGGTGAGTCGACGGCAAGTCGGCCAAATCACTTTGGTGATGCTGAAGACTTCTGCCTTCCTTAGGGCGATCTTACCTTCTCCGTGTCCACGACCTTCTGGGAAGATGCGGGACCGGAGGATACCACAGAAGCGCTGCACCCCGATTTTGTTGTGCCGGAGTCGTCAGAGGACTACTTTAGCCACGCCGACGCGCTCCTCGAATCTGTCATCCGCCGCTGCCGGTGATGCCACTGAGCTTAGTGAAATCCCGCGCAGCGAGCAGGATTACTCGATGCCGATTTCGATCGTGACTCAGCAAAAATTCCATTGCGGCCAGATTCTGGAGCAATTACGGGAGGAAGACCCCGAGCGGCTGGCGTGACCAGGGCCCGGTGCTTGCAGTTGGGGCCGAAGACCCAATGAAATCGGGCCAGGTTGACGCGTGGCTTCGGGACCAGCGTAGCCAGCCGGGCGATGAAGTCCAAGGGGTTTGTCCGTGCGCGTATTGCTGACTGGCTTTGGTTTGAGCGGCTGGCTGGACTTGCCCTTGAGAACGAGAGGAAATCCCCATGCCTTCGACCGCACCTTCCACCGGCGAAGACGATGTCGGGGTAGCCTGGATAGATCTCAGCGCCTGCGCTGGACGGCCCAGCCGAAAAGGGGCTGAACAAGTTCGCCACTTCGACCACAGTTCGGGTCATGCAGTAGAAATTACCCATCCGTAATGGGTAGTCGGGCTACTCCGGAGACTCAGCTACTCAGCTACTCAGCTACTCAGACGCTATGTGACAGCGCTTGCTTGGTCTTTGGACCAACAATGCCGTCCTGAGCCAATCTATGCTGCCCTTGAAACTCCTGCACTCTGCCTTTTGTTTTCTGTCCAAAAATTCCGTCTGCGGCGAGCGGGGCGAGTTGCGTGCCCTTCTCTTGCGCGACTGCGTTAAGGACGGTTTGCAGCGCCTTCACCAGATGGCTGCGTGCGCCGTAGGCGAGCATCTGTCCCGTCGCAATCAACTCGCCAAGCGCCTGCTCTATCAGTTTCTTGAATTTATCGAGCCCGAGGATGGCGTTGATTTCGGCGGGCGTAAGCGTGGTTGGTTCGCGCAGCGATACGTGGATGTGGTCCTCATGGTTATGAAATTCGGTAAATGGCGGCCGAAAGGTCGACTGCTTATTGACGGCCTGCCGAAGCTGCGGATCATTATGGTAGAGCACCATCATGCTAAACACCGGCTTCATGGCGGCGATCTCGTGACCTAATTCGGTTGTCATAGCGCGCCCGTAGAACGGGTTTTGATCGCCCGCAGGCTGAAATGCTGGTCCCTTGTGTCGGCCCGGGAGCAAATGGAGGTTGAATATGTCGACCGCAAATCCCTCATCGTGGGTCTTGTGGTCTTTTTGGTGGCTGCCATCCTCCTCAGCCATGTCACCCAGCGGCAGAGGATAGGTAGGGTGCTTGCGGTGCCATGCATCGATAAGGAGCATGAGGAAGGCAATCAGGTTCTTTTGGCCATATCTGCGGGTCGACCCCGCCTTGCCAGCGCCTTCGCGGGCGAAGAAATGGCCCGGCCCGTCCGGCATTCGAAAAAGCCCTTGCCTTTTCGTGGACGGCTCCACACGTCCGAAAATCCCCAAAGCCATGCCAGCGCCTCCCCGTTTTTTCGAGTCAAACGACAGCTAAAGTTATCTCTCCTGACGGACGATGTCCAGATTGACGAATCGTGGTACACAATCCGTAGAATCTCAGCCCGGTATTCCAGCAAGTCGCCCGAATTGACGGCTCCACCCACTGTCCCTTTCGTCTCAGGCACGGCCACCCTTCCTGGCAGACTATTGGTTTTCCCTCATCCTACTCCTCAAACTGACCGAGTTGCGGCGGCGCTCTGCCTGGTGATTGCTGGGCCAGCTGATCCGTCGTTCTTAGAACGATTAGTAGAGGGAATAGAGGCGACAGCCATAAGTCGCCATCGGTCGATTAATAAAAGAGGTGATAATAAATTAATCCCTCCCCTTTATTCATGTAACAATTCGCTATGGTCGCAATTGACGTACGCACCGCCCACCGCGCCGGTGCGCTTTACTTTCTTGGCGTGTTCGCTTTGGGCTTTCTGTTGGGAGGAGTCCGTCTGATGCTGCTGGTTCCCTGGCTGGGTGAACTGGTAGCGGTGCTGGTCGAAGTTCCAGTTATACTGCTTGGTTGCTGGGTGCTGTGTAGGCGTGCAATTGTGCAAACCGGATTGTCGTCTCGCAAACCCGAGCGCCTGGCAATGGGTGCCACGGCATTCATCTATCTGCTGCTGGCTGAGACCGTGCTGGCCGCAGTCTTTTTCGCTACTAGCCCAAGTGAGTACGTCGCCAGCTTGCTCACACCGGCCGGTGCAGCAGGGCTGATGGGACAACTGCTGTTTGCCGCCTTCCCGTTAATTCAGGATTGGAACGCTTCGTAGGAGAAAGCGCGAAACGCCTTGTAGCAGTGTTGAACAGATCAGGATGATTGATCAGGAGCGTGCCGTAGAGCAGCAATCCCCAGCTGGTCAGTTAGAGACGGCTCAGGCTCGGCACCGCCCAATCGCTGTTTACCGACCAAATGACGCCACCTAGAGGTGCCCAGTACTACATCAGCAAGGCCATCCACACCGTCGAGAGCAGCACATAGGGACTGCGCTCAGTGGTTTGCAGGATGTACCGGGTCAGCAAGCGGAATGCAGACCTTGCTATCCCGCTATGCTGCAAGGCAAAAATGAACGACAACCCTGTAGGCTTTACGAAGTGCTGTTCTATAAGCTGCTGGCCCGGTGTCACAGGTGAGCGCCGAGCTAGGGCCTCCGCTTCAGCAGCAAACGCTATTTCCTGTACTCGGCCACCATTGACCTTTGCCTTTGCCTTTGCCTTTGCCTCTGCCTTTGCGCCTTCCCCGGGGCCAAACTCCGCCGCGCAAAAGACGCCGAAAAGGTTCATGTCCGTCTCGATCGCGACGGCTTGCTCACGAGTTTTGTTACCGTTTCTGATGGCAAGACTCATGACTTAACCATGGGTCGCACTCTGAATCTGCCTGCGAATACAATCGTCGTCATGGATCGCGCCTATACCGATTACAATTTTTTTAAGCCCCTGAATGACAGAAGAATTTTCATTGCCCACCGGCAAGAGCGCAATGCCATTGACCGAGTCATCGAACGGCATCCAGTCATTAGAGCAAAGGGCCCGACCTGCGACCAGACCATTCCCCTTCCCGGTCTCCAGGGTCAAGCTTGCCCGATTCCCTCACGACGCATTGGTTACCGTGACTCCGTGACCGGTAAAACACAATTTGTTTCTTACCAACGACTTCAACCAGGCTGTGAAAACCATTGCTTACTACCATCATGCGCGCTGGCAAAGAGAGTTTTTCTTCAAGTGCATCGAGCAGAATTTCAGAATCAAATCCTTTTGGCACCCACAAGAATGCTGCGCTGACGCGAATCCTAATTACCATGTGCACTTATCTTTTGACGGCATCGATCAAATTCAGCAGCCGTATCCACCGAAGCCGTCAGCAGATGGCAGGTCTTTTTTAGCTCAACTTATTCGACCATCGTTATCTACTTTCGCTAAGGAGAGGTGACGCTTCACAGCCCCCAGCTTAATCTCAACAATTGTAATTGCGGTTGTCATGAATATTTATCGGATAGTAATGGTTTTAACCATAACAACTGTCGGGTACACTCAGGCCGTATTTAAAATTCAGTTTTATAATAAGAAATAGTTTATATGTCATTGATTCGATCCGCTTTCCACGCTAGCTCTTGCCCGATACTGCCCTTTGTTTGCTTTACCTTCAGCGCGCTCATTGGATTTTCATTTCCCGTAATGGCCCAAACGGGATCCGGAGTACCAGAGTGGCTCACACTAAATTTTGAGCAGCAAACCAGATTCCAGCACCTTGACGGCCAATTTCGCGCCGGTCTTGAAGGCAGCGATCAGGGCATTGAATGGCGCAATACGCTGAGGGCAGACGCGGAGTTTGAGCGCTTTTCGGTGACGGCTGAATTAGCCGACATGCGCACCTATCTGGTAGATCGCGATTCACCACTCGATAGTTTTACCAACAATCCCATTGATATTCTGCAGGTCAATGTGACAGTGCCGTTTTCCGGCCTGTTCAATGAGGAAGATCGAGGCTTCATAAGAATTGGCCGATTTACGATGGATCAGGGTAGTCGCCGCTTCGTCGCGCGTAATCGTTTTCGCAATACGATCAATTCCTTTGCGGGCGTGCAGGCCAGGCTGGAGAGCGGCAACAACTCCCTCGAGCTGTTCTACACGCACCCCACTAGAAGACTCGTTTCCGGTGAACGGATTGATAATGATCCTCGCCTAGACAAGCAGTCCAGTGACTTCTTTTGGGGGGGGTTCTTTACCACGCGGCTTACAGCTCAAGAGGACTCATTACAGCTCTATCTGCTTGGGGCGGATGAATTGCGCGACCTGCCTTCCAACCGGCGCTTCGATGTTCTTAGCACCGGAGCGCGTTTGTTTCGCAATCCAGCCCCCGGCCGCTGGCACTACGATACGGAGGCTTTGTACCAGTGGGGTGATGCGCCGGCTCTGGAAGTGGACTCTTCGCTGCGTGATCACAAAGCTTATTATTTCCACCTCAGCGTAGGTTATAGTTTTGACGCACACTGGCAGCCGCGCTTGAGTTTCCTCTACCACTATGGCAGTGGCGACAAAGATCCCCTGGATAATGAATCCAATGAACTGGATCATCTGTTCGGAGTACCGCGACCGGATTTCGGACCCACAGGACTTTTCCGGGCGTTTCAGCGAGTAAATACCAGCTCTCCTGGGCTCATGTTAAACCTGCAGCCTGCCGAAAATATCGATGCTTACGTGAGATGGCAGCGCCCGTCGCTGGCAGAAGAGGCGCAGGGCTGGCGCACCACCCGATATCGACATCCTGGAGGGCTTGGCGAGGTATTTTTGGGCGATCAGTTGGAAACTCGCGTGCGCTGGAACTTATTCTCCAATAAGCTGACCATCGATGGGGGCTATGCGTGGATTAATGCCGGGCCTTACATGGATCTGGTCAATAAGGGTGACAGCAACTACGTCTATATACAGACGATATTGCGCCTGTAAGTAACTGCACTCCCAGCAGAGTACTGATACGATAAAGGGGACGGAGGGATTAAATTTTAATCCCTCCGTCCCCTTTATTGCCTTTATTGCCTTTGATCTATAATCGAATCATGGCTAGGCTTACCATCCGGCCTGGTATCACTGGACCTATTCTGCCGGGGATATTGGCGACATGACGGCTGGTATCAGTGGCGGTTTTACAGCAGCCATAACCGCCGCATCTGCACCTCCCCTTCAAGCTCTCGTGCTGGCGGAGGCGGATTCTCGGGAGGTGGAGGCCGGTAGGTTTCACTTCCCCGCAGAAAAACGAATGGCAATTTCAGTGATGTTGAAATTTCAATGTGGAGGGCCTTCATGTCTGCAGTAAGAATTTGGATCATAGCAATCATTGGTCGATTGCCAGTACGAAATGCAAAGTTAAGGTTACGACGATGTGAGACTGTGAAGCCCCTCTAACTAGTCGACGCGAAGCTCACTGACAGGCACATATTTTTCTGAGACTGAGGCGAACACATTAATTAGCCCCTCTATAGCGCTGGAGTGCGCCTTGAAATTACTAAACGTCCATTCCATATGGTTCCCAATAACAACTATCTCCTCATCTGGTATCGCCACACACTCGTCTGGACGTATCGGAGCGACGCCATAGGCTCCAAACACCAAGCCAGGTGCCCATGCCTGTAGCTCCTCTGTGATCAATGCTTGTTCGTCTTCCGACAAAGAGCGCGAAAAGTAAGCTGAGATGGTAAAGCTCTTTGAAATATCTCTGCTATTACCTAGCAAAAAGCGAATTCCTGACCACGCTCTAGGGTATGGATTAAAGCCTTTCTGGCCCGTGATTACCTTGACCAACGAGCTAGGATCAACGAGATCTCTGATTTCAATCCGCTCAATTAAATGGTCCTCGTGATCAACGAGCAACATTTGAGCCAGCATTACCCAGCCCTGCGGATCAATTCGAATGGACTTGAGTTGCCATTCAATCGCAGAATCGTGAATTGATGGTCCACTCCAATCTTTCACCGTAGACTTCCACGGTTCTATGCTGCTGCCAGCCAAGCCGCCCGAGGTGCCCATGAGTAAAAAGGGCAGCACCGTCGAATCAATAGAATCTGCACGACTGGACGAAACTTCGTGTCCAAGAGCTATACGGAGGCATATATCTCGCTCAGCCGCAATCGAGCTCGGCTGATAATACACGTCATACGGAAGCACGTAGGGGCTAGTGAGATTCATATCCTAACTGTGTATCCAAAATCGTCGTTCCCAGCGATCAAGTTTTTCTAAATCTTGGCCGAAAAGTGGAAGCAAACTCTTGTCACCGAAGTAGGTTACCTCTTCTATGGCGTGGGCAACTGATTCTACTAAGGGTGTCATTGCGTTCCGATTCACGTCACCAATTTCTGGAGACCGCCCAGCCCGCAATACCGTTCCACCAGCGCAGGTGATGAGATCAACGCCTGCCGCCACTTGGTCATTTAGCGCATCAACACCGCCCAGATCTGCGATCAGATCGTCCGATAGGGCAGTCAGCCATCGAGCACCACGACAGTGATTTCCCAGGAATCCGCTTGTGAATAGATTGTTCGCAATGTCGAAACCGTGACTCCTGAATGCCAGTGGCGCTATATGATCGCCCGCTTTTGCATACTGAGATTCTTTACCATAACAGAGCGAAAACGACGCATAGCCTGAGTCGCAGGCAATCTGCTCAAATAGATCCACAACGAATGCAACGAATGACTCTTCGCCTATTTCATCGAGGTACGCGGCCGGGAATCGCATTTCAATAACGCTAGCCTGGTCCAAAAACCCCTCATCTGAAGGCTCTTTCCTACCGTTAAGAACAAGGCTGTAATCAGGAGCATACTTCTCAGGCCCGAGCAAGCGAAAATGTATGTCTTTCTTTCTCGCCGAAGCAACGTTAAGCATCGAACGGCAACGCGCTATTGACTTCTCAAGTATGGGCTTGTGCGTCCCTGACGCCGATCCTATAACCGACCATTTAAGGGCATCTTTTGGCAGCAGCTTCAAGTATTGATCCACACAATAGCGGGCGCCATCGACGATCTCAGCGAATTGCTTTTTTCCAAAGAAGGCGATAACTAAGTTACTCCTAGCAATGCAGCTTCCATCTTTATCCGTAAACCGAAGGTCGTTATCCATATTCTCAGCACTCTCCTTCACAATCACAATCACGACCGTCTGCGTGGACTATCTGCGGTATACACCCGGTGTATTGTTGGTACTTGTCGATCTGTTTTTGTTCCATGACGCCTTCATCCGCACAGTTGAATTTAAAGTCGTAGGCGGCTGAGGGCGGATTTCCTTGCACAACATCGGCTATGCACTTTGCGCCATTATCATACATCGCTTTTTGATAGACCTTGTCTCTTCTACAGTAGCCGCGCGCCTGCGCCTCGGTGCGTCCATTGTCCATGTATTGCTTCTTCTTCTTATCGTAAGCCTCTTTGGCTTTCTCCTTGGCGTTTTTTGCCCCTTCTGGAAACGCCACTTCAGACCGGAAACCACACTCCGGGTTCTCTTCAGCATGCTTTTTTGTCGCTTCCTCGCAGCACTTGTGTTTCTGCGTTCCAAGGGTTGTGCAGTCTGAACCGCCTGGGTTGCTGCTGGCGTTGCCCCATGGCGATTCGGGACAAGGGCCGCCGTCCTCTGGACTACAGTTAATAGCTTTGTTGCACTTGCAGGCAAGCTTATCCAAGCCCGCCTTGTCACAACTCTCTAATCGTGGAACAGGCGCGTGAAGCGTACCTCCGAGACATGCCGTATTCCCATGGTTCATCATCATCTTGTCACTAAGGCGACAAGCGTTTTTTCCATCCAGTTTGACGTCAAATGAATAGAGGAGCCACGTAGCCTCTTTCATATTTGTGCTGGATTTAATACCGCCGACTGTACCTGGCTCGTCGCCATTGCATCGACTGTATTCTGACCCCTTGACGGCGGCAGAATTTCCTCCATCAACCTTTACAGTCTTTGTTCCTTTCGCCAGGCTGTTAGCCATCGAAATAATGACTGGATACGGCACTGGTACTGGTCCGCCGGGAGACGGGGTTTTGCACACATCTGGCAGGGTCGACTTGGTGATCCCCATACAACCCTTATGCGCAAGTGAGTTGGCTTTGCCGTTTACGTGAATTGTTACTGACATCAGCTTAGTCCGACTTAAGACCTATCGGTTAGAAACACTGCTGCGGCGCGATCACCGCTCTCCGAGCTTGTCCAAAGCATGGATACCGATCCCATGCCATAATTCTTCTCCGCAGCCGCGCAAATCTGATTCACAAACAGTAGTCCGGATGCTGCCCCCACATCTCCCCAACAGTCTGCTGGTGCAACGTAGTTTGATGGATCATTAAAAAAATCGGACAGTCTAGCTATCATAAATCCGTGCTCGTCAGCACGGTACGCCTCTCCATTCTGGTCGCAGTACATTTGGCTTATCTTTTGATTCTCGGCCAACATCTGGCAGCCGTCTCGAACTGCCGCAGTAAGTCCCTCGCCAATGCACACGGTTTCGGTCTTGATAAGGGCCTTCTCTTCCGCGTAGCCGGTCGACAGTAGTTCGGCCTTCGGCAACAGCCCGAATCGCTTAGCGGTCTTCATCGAGCACAGCAGCAAGAATGCAGAGGCCTCGCCCGGCATAAAACCCCATGCATTCGAAGGCATATGCAGTTGCTCGTTTTCCTCGAGCCATTCGAGTGTGTCCGCCTCGATGTAACTATCGACCCCACCAACCAAACAAAACTGACTGGAACCGGCCTCAAGCAACTTATTGGCCGATCGCAAGGTCATTAGGCCTGCCGCGTGCCCCCTGTACGCGGTTTTAATTTCGTCGATTCGACAATATTCAGGGCAGATCGACTTCAGGTGCGCCGTCAATTTTTTCGCCAGGTTTGACGGAAGACCGGGCCGTTGTTCAGGAAGGCCAATAATGACACTGATAGTGAATGGTTCCGCACTAACGCCCGCTAGGGGCTCTAGCGCCTCGGCGTAAGCGGAATTAACGAGTTGAAAATAGCGCTCTTCTCCAGTGACTCCGGGGTGGATAGATGGAACGGTTGCCAAAATATAGGGCTCACCATCTTTGTTGATCATGAACGGGTGCTCGCTAAACCCGGCGATTCCGGCCCTTTGCGCCGCCGCAGTTGCCGGAGCATCCAGTCCGATAGCAGTGCTGGCTCCAACGCCGACAACGCCTATGCGATTTGTCACAGGCGCCCGCCTTTCATGAAGCTTCGGACCTGCGTTGGTTGCCGCGATCGGACACAAACATTCGCTCTTTGATTCTGATTGCCGTGCTGTTCAGCTTCAAAACCTTGTGGTGGCACTCCAAATCGGTATGCCAGACCATCGTGAACTTGGGAAAATCCGGCATTAAAGTTACCGTGTGGAGCACGCCGCGGTGCTCTTGTGTGGTCCCATCATCAAAATGGGTCGTAAAGCCAAGTGAAAGGCGGGGCAACCTGAATGTAATTCGGCCGTTTTGCGACAGATTGACGAGATTCACATCTTCGCCGCCCTTCAGGTAGCCGGGCACCTGCTGATCGACCGGCGCGCACTGGTAGTAGCGCTCGTCGAAATCTTCTGCCAGCAGCGGTTGCCGAGTTTTTTCCCAGTGCTCGTCATAGGTTCCGGCCAGATTGACTCTGGGCAACCAATGGCCCGCAATCGGCCCAAATCCCACAGGGGCGGTTTTCCTCGGTGCGCGGTTAATTAGTGCGTTTCGATCTTCGAAATTTGGCACGGGTTTTCCGAGCAGATTCCGTTCCTTAAGAGCGAAACCACAACCGGCTGGGTTGCGTTTGTCCCAGTCATGCTTCATCGGGTCCTCACTTGTCAGATCCATACCCCCGAAGGCACGCTCGTAAGCGATGGGAATCTTGTCGAACGGCTCTGGGTCGCTAGCGGATACGGTGCCCGTTGACGATTGCCAAATCCTATCGCCGGTTACCTGCAGTATCTTGTTGATGGGGCCGACACTGATACCGGCAGAGACGCGAGTGGCTGGATTTCCGGTCGGCGCGTAAACGTGGCCGCGAACGAGTACGTCCGTGCCCAGTTTCTTGTGCGGGAGATCCGTGTCGAACAAAAGGCTACTGCATTGAGGATCGCCGGCAAATTCAGATGCAAGTGCAACCTTTTCCTGCTCTTCAGACAGCACTGTCGAACCGTCGGGCAAGATGTCGAAGGTGCCTTTGACTGCAACCAACCAGACCTCGGCTCCGTTCTTATCTCGAACCCAGCCGCGTTCTGCCGCCATCGGTGTTGTGTTATCTAATACCCACATCTCGAAACTCGTGTTCGTCGAGGTACTTTTTCTTATAGGCAATAATGGCCCACAGCGGAATCTGCGATTTGGATAAATTTACGTGAAGGGTCGCGCCTCTAATCCGATTTGTGCCTGCAAATCGACTTAGTACATACTCGTCGCTATTTATGGTCGATCCTATGTAAGTCAGTGTGATGCTCACTTTGCCACAAGCAACAACCATTTCCTTTTCTGCTGACAGCTCGAGTTTCTCTCCTTCAACTAGGGTTTCCGGTCTGACCTTTTTTCAGCTCGTCGACAAAAGACAGTAGCTTTCTCATGACCAACGGCTCTACAGGATTACCTCCTTCGAAAAGAAGAGCGACTTTTTTACCTATGTACGATCCTGCAAGCTGAAGCGGCTTACGGGCGAGAACACCTTCTTCGTGTGCGCAATCCAGAAAATTTACTCGCGGTGCATTTTTGGTTTTGAAGTCCACGATGTCGCCGACAATAAAGCTGCCCGGCTCTAACTGTAGCTTCTTCGTTTGCCTTTCTGTTTTCTACGCCAGGTCATCAAAAATCCCAACGGTTGATCTAGTTTTCGATAATCTTGCTGCCCTTCACTACGATAGTGCCTTGGCGGAAGCTTTCACACTACCCTTGTAGCCATTTATCGCGCTACCGTCGCTCTTCTTCATCAAGATCATGGCTTTATCAACCTTTATCGCTCGTTCGCCGGCGCTTGTCATTACACCCTTGTTGCCGCCGCTAATGCTGCAATCCTCACCGCTGGAAAGCGCCACCTTCTCTCTCACGCTGACGGACTTGTTCTTGCCAATATTTTCAGCGCCGCCCTTGCCGGCATAGGTCGCCGGAAAAACTCCGACCTGCTGGCTCTTCGACGCGCCAATAGCCTGATTCATTGAGACGCCAACTTCCACCCGGTAGCCGTCAGCTTGTTCATTATAAGCTTTTACATTATCCCCGAAGCTGGGGATTGTCCAGTTTCGTCATAGGTGATTGGTGATCCACGATCAGCCCTAATCTGTCAGAATCTCTGGGTAATCAACCACTCTCAATCAGCGAGCTGGCCACAGCGTCAAACTAAATACCGCCCCGGCCACCAGCCCAAACGCCGGCCGGACGGAGCGAGGGCAGTCTGATGCTTGCTGTTTGGGGCGAACACTCGGTGAAACCTGGACAGGTTTACTCTTGGCCTAGACAGCAGCGCGATCTGACGGCAATAAAATCCAGCGGCTCGAAAATCACGCGGGGGCAACCCGGTTGGTTACTGAGTAGCCGTGGATGTCTTTGAGCTGGTTGTACTCCAACCTGGCCGCCAACCTGGCCGCCAACCTGGCCGGGATAAGGTAGCTGTTGTCCTCGTCCCGCTCGGGGCCCCGCGCCAATTTTGAAAATGGGCCACCCGTTGGCTGATCATCTGAAGCAGGTCATGCAGTTGTTTGACGGTTGGAAGGCAAGTTCAGCTTGCCAATATTTCTGTGAGCGCTGATCATGCATATTTTTTCAAGGCAACAAAAAAAGGTCGCGCTCTAAGAGCGCGACCTTTTATAGACCGGAGACTCGGTAGGTTCGCGTTAGCCGCGGACCGGTCGGGTACGAATCCGACGAGCCAGACCGAGACCGAACAGAGTCAGACCAAGAAGCGTCAGAGTGCTGGGCTCAGGGACTGAGCTGCTGGCTGAGAATGTGGTGATTGCGCCAGTACCAATAACCTGCGTAGTCAATGCCCAGACGGCGTCAGTGTCATCGAAACCGGTACCTGCGAGAACACCAGTACCGCTCAACTTCAAGAAGGTAGCGTTCTGCTCAAGGATTGACAGGGTGTTCAGATTGAATGTGAAACCCGCTGCAGTAGCGATATCTGTCCACACCAGTGCAGGACCAGCAAAGGGGCTGATGGTAAGGTCTTCCAGGGACAGGGTACCAACCCCAGACAGGCCAGCCAATGATCCTTCACCAATCACGGTACCAGCAGGCGATGTGAAATCTAGAAATGTCGCCGTATCCAGACCTGCATTTGGTGTCACAGCGCCGCTGTAAGAAACGGAGCCGACAATAGGACCTGCGTATGCGGTCCCAGCAAGGGCACCCAGCAGGAATACACTGGCCAGGACCTTGGTAAAAGTTGAATTAATCATGTGTAAAGTTTTCATAGTAGTTTCCAGTCTTGCTGAGATTGTAAGAAATTTACTTGAGTCTTCGTTCTATTTTCCTTCACTTTGGCCGGGATCAGAATCGAAAAAATAACGTCTGGCCAACCTTACCTTGGATAATGCACCGTCCGTGCCAACTACATTTTTTTACTTTATTTCAATTACTTAGGTATTCTCAATCAAATGCTGGGGACTGCTAATGTAAAAGAATTGGACAGTTTGTCGAGGTCCAAAAACTGCCTTTGCCCGCTACTTTTAGGATAGCTCGTATTTCGGTATATATAACAGCGAGTTAGTGCGTTTCCGCCAGGCTTTTTACTATGTAAATCATCCTGACAGAGGCACCCGGGAAAGCCCGATAAACCTGACAAAGCCTAATTTCGCTTCGGTACCTGGATTGCCATTCTGGTCCAGCTCGCATTGATTCAAAACACAGTAGCAGGCAGCTGCAAGCCTTTTGCTTTACAGTCCACTTTCAATTTAGCTTTCGGTGAATAAATTAACGAAATAACAAAGGTTTAGCTGAATTCTCAAGAGGACTATCAGGCTGATTGTGAGTTTCCTTATGCTGAGAGCGGGACTGACACCATGATTCAGTTGTCCATCTCTTAGTACCCGAAAATAGTACCCGCAATATAATACCTGCAAACTAGTACCCGCAAATACGGCTTACTTGGCGCCGCTTAGCACTATCCGTCGCACCGCGGGCACCCGCAGATGGTTTTGATAGGGCGAAGCACCTGGAATCGTGCGGGAACGAAATCCAACTATTCGCAAGCTTGTTCACTAATCGAAGCTATCGTGCTGCGGCAATGTTTACACACTGGCAGGCATCAACTTCCTGGCTGTGTATAGCGTTGGTTCGTGGCTCTGTTCCGATGATCCAGCCAGTGTTGCTGGCATTCGGTGATGGGCTTTGTGGACGTCGCCTGCTGCTATGAGAATACAGGGCCATGGCAGGCTTTGGACTAGACCGATAGGATTCACTTAAGCGCTAGTTGAAGCGCCTCGTTAGTTAAATCACTTCGGAGTGTGGGATTCCAACAATTTCAATGCTCCAGAGATTACAAAGCATGCGCGATATTCAGCGTCAGCAGGAATTGCATTTTATTGGTTTTTTCTAGCTAGCAGTTATTGCAACGGGCAAAGTAAAAGTTATGCCCCATTATCTTTCAAACTGAAGCCATTGTTTCTGCATCGCCATGAATGCTTCCAACAGAGGTTTGGTGCTTGCTTCTTCAAGTTGACTTAGCGCAAAGGCGGCAGCTTCTATACTTGCGAGTCCATTGGGATTGCTGCCGCTGCGAATATTATAAAGACTGCTGTTTGCGTCATTGATATCGCATACTCTCATGGTGTGAAGCCAGGGATTTGATAACCATATTTTCTTTGCTTTACGCCAGGTGCCGTCGATAATAATGATTGTATTAATTGTCTCCCTACCAACGCTCTCTTTGAGCGGTGTACTGATTGCTGCGGGATACAGCACTATAGCAGTCGGGTCCGATTGAAATCGGTTTCGCACATCGCGAAAATCTCCTGCAGTCTCTCCCACAACAGTCTCAGTGTCTGGAATCACCAGGGAAATAATCCGCGCAGTATTTTTCGCATGCCTCGATTCGGAAGGGTGCTGAAGCACGACAATTCGCGTCCGATAACTCACTTTTGTAACAGCCCGACAGAGGCAGGTTCGCTCGGGATAGGCGCATTGCTTGCAATAGAGTCGAGTCATGATCAGAGTGTGGGATGTGGATCTACCCCAGTCTATTCGGGGTAAATCCAGGCTGGAGTCCAGGCAAGAGTCCAGGCAATAGAAGAATTTATATCCAATATGGCGGTCCTTATTAGGCAGATAAACCTCTTGTTAATTAGGTACTTCAGGTCATACGGATTAGTTGCACCTAATCACAACCCCAGCCATCTCTGTCCCTGTCCAAACGGAAAATATCGTATCCTTTGACCCTAACTCTGCCTGTAAACTGCGGCCCGTCCCCAATTCCACCTTCGCAATCATAATCGATTGCGAAAATATTCAAACAGCCAGAGTAGAATGGATGGCAGGTGTATTTTGAGTGGGTTATTGCTTTTACCCATGGAATAGGAATCCAGCGATAAAACCCAGATGTCAATACCAGGGCGAATAACAAGAAAATAGCTAGGTAAGCTTGAGCCTTCCTGGAAGTACTTCCGAATTTCGCTCCGTCAGCGCTTGCCGACCCGTGAGAACTTGAGGTCTTTATTGCTCGACTTCTTCTCCGCCAATCGCAACTCTTTTGTGAAGAAATTCGATCAGAATGATTGTGCTATAGAAAAAGGTGCCGAGGCAAATCCCGATGCCTAACAAGACAACGAACTGACTTGGCGTAAGGCTACTTATCCAGTTAAAAAGGCTCGTCAGCGAATCAATTTCAAAAACGTCTATTGGGGCAGGCGAACCAAGACTCTGAAACCAGGTGACGACATTACGTATCAAATTAATCATGGACTGGATCCAAGAGGAACTGCTTTTATCCACTTGGTGACTGATCAATGTCACAATTCACCGTGGCGTCACTCAATGATGACCTCAAACGCAACCGGTGAATAAACCAGCTTGGTTGGTGTCCCATAGGCGACATATATCTTAAACGTCTCCGGCCCACCCAACGTCCCACTGAACAGCGTGAATGTCTCGCTTTGGGCAAAGGTCAAACTGGAAATGTAGGGAACCAGATCGCTCAGCATTCCAGACCAAGGGAGTAGATCGAAAGGCGTCAGCACGAACAGCGTATTTCCTACTTCTGCCACGACATAGATATTGATCTCTTCATGCAAGTCCCCAGCGTCGGGCCGTATATCCAGCGTAAGCTCGAGTGGCTCGGCGAAGGAAGCCGTGGCCACATAGCCGCACTGCTTGCCGCCACGAAGCCCAAGGCCGAAGCTGGCAGCGGTTGGTGCGCCATCCAGGGTAGCCGCTGAGATTCTCTGTCGAGCTCCATTCTCAAGCACTGTACCGAGGACCGACTCAATTGCTTCGCGCTCCGCGGAATCGTAATTCAGCTCGTAGGCCTCTTTCACTTCCACCCAATTGCGGACGTAGTCACAATGGTATTCGCTATTGGGCGGCAGCCACTGCGCCGGATCTTTGGCGGATTTGAGCCTTCGGTTCGTGTAGTCATCCATTGCCATCAGGGCGGGCGCTAGGAGCATATCATTGGCGAAGGCCTGTTTTTGCTCAGGAGACCAAAGGGACGCGCCGCTTCGGTGTGCCTCAGCTAGCGGTACGTGGTGGTCGATGTCTACCTCTCGAGGATCGGTGAAGACCTGGTCAGTTGCAGGGG
>Ga0207419_1001683_pt1 | contig 15987 bp, 17 predicted proteins | sample ElkSloMetagenome_4_FD_184723 | JGI IMG/M metagenome (GOLD analysis project Ga0207419, IMG submission 184723) | Hot spring microbial communities from Elkhorn Slough, Monterey Bay, USA - MD2A (version 2) | ecosystem: Environmental > Aquatic > Marine > Intertidal zone > Estuary: Microbial mat ...
TCAGGTATATAACTAGCTCATAATCAATAATTTAGAAGATAGGCATATTTCTAGGTGTAATTTGTAGTATATAAGCTTATCTAAATATTAAGCTAATTTTTCAAATTAACTACAACATTACAAACTAAAAACTAGCCTCATGAAAAAGAGAAATCACAAATACTTTAGCGAAACTGATGTGAAAAGCATGGCAATAAGGGATGCTATCGATTTGATAAAGGACAGGATGCATGTTTTAAAACTAGAGTTGGATCACATAAAACAAAGAAGCGAAAATTTAGAAATCGGTAAATAATAGGCGTATCATCCCAAAAAGAAGTAAACTGCTGAAATTGAGAAAGCCATCCCATGTGGTTGGCTTTTTTTAGCCCCTTAACCGTCATAATTTAAAGCATTACCGTATAATAGAATGGTTGATACTGAACAGAGGCAGAATACCAAGATAATTAGGAAGAACTTTTGGCTTTGTTTTTATACTAAGGGGACACTCCCTAGTTCAAGGACGCTTGAACTACTTTACTTGCTACTAATGATTAGCAGAACCAAAGCTCTTTTTTTTATATACGGCATTGAGAACTAAACTCAAATTCATCTTTAAAATGCACTACAAAAGGATGATTTTAGGAAAAATGAAAGCCAAGTAATTGCAAAAAACAATCACTTTAAAGCCTGTTTGATTTGCTTTTAAATTACTGCTGACAAGAATCATATCTGTACTTGATATATGCCAATTAAATCACCTTTTTTTGATAGAAATTTATTTTGATAATCAGAAATTCTTCGCTAAATTAAACATGGTTATAGAACGGATATAACCTGAAAAAAAAGCTAGATTTAGAGACTCTTACACCGCACCCGTGTAGGGTGATTTTTTATATAGAGTAGAGAAACATACAGCTTAATTTTCATTATTTTTAACTTAATCCCATCTACTATGAATATTACATTCGATGAGTTACGCGAAATCAAGCACAGCCTACCACATGGCAGCATAGCTAAAATTGCCAATGAACTGCAATTAGACGAACAGTACGTTAGAAACTATTTTGGCGCTACTGACTTTACCACAGGAGACATCGTACCTATGCAAAAAGAACCTGGCCCACGCGGTGGGATCGTTCACTTAGAAGACACAGCTATTTTGAACAAAGCTCGAGAAATATTGGGCTATAAATTGTCAGACTAGCCAGAAAATTCTTTGAAAAACAAATAGGTGTACAGTTAAAGAACGATGTACACCTTTTTTAATGTTTCAGCAGTTTTTACCGTAAGCATAGATAAAAAAAGTGCCCTTTTCGTACAAAAAGAGCACTTCTAAAATCAGAGAAATAATTAAACTACCTCAAAGGTAATACGGGCAAATCCATATTGTAAAACGCAAAAGACCAACGATCGGCCCATTCTGCAATCCTCATAGAAGTCGGTTTACCTGCGCCGTGTCCCGCTTTGGTCTCTATTCTAATAAGTACCGGGTTTTCGCCAGCGTGTTTTTCTTGTAGCTCGGCAGCAAACTTAAATGAGTGGCCCGGTACTACGCGATCATCGTGGTCGGCGGTGGTTACCATAGTAGCAGGATAGCTCACACCTTCTTTTACATTATGCACAGGTGAGTAACCTTTTAAGTATTCAAACATTTCTTTGGAATCATCGGCTGTACCGTAATCGCTTGCCCAGCCTGCCCCTGCTGTAAATTTGTGGTAGCGAAGCATGTCCATAACACCTACTGCAGGGAAACATACTTTGGCTAAATCTGGCCTTTGGGTCATGGTAGCGCCCACTAATAAACCTCCATTCGAGCCACCTGCCAATGCCAAGTAATCTTTAGAGGTGTATTTGTTTTCAATCAAATACTCGCCAGCAGCAATAAAATCATCGAATACATTCTGTTTTTGCATTTTGGTGCCTGCCTTATGCCATTCTTCACCGTATTCACCGCCACCTCTTAGATTAGGTTGGGCATAAATACCACCTTGCTCTAACCAAACCAATCGGGTTACGCTAAAGCTTGGCCTTAAGCTCACATTAAAACCACCATAAGCATACAAATAGGTTGGGTTCTTACCGTTCATCTCCAAGCCTTTTCTGTGGGTAATGAACATAGGTACTTTGGTACCATCTTTACTGGTGTAAAATACCTGATTGGTTTCGTAATCCCCAAAATTGAAGTCAATTTGGGGCTGCCAATACATCTCAGACTCACCACTGGCAATATCATACTTAAAAATAGTAGAAGGGAATACGAAAGAAGTAAAGGAGTAATAGAGCTCCGTATCTTCCTTGTCACCACCAAAGCCGCTCGCAGTGCCTATACCAGGTAATTCAATAGTTCTTTCTAAGTTACCTTGCATATCGAATTGCTTTACCTCTGTTTTGGCATCCACCAAATAGCTGGCAAATATTTTACCTCCTGCAGTAGATGTTGACAATACATTTTCTATTTCTGGAATCACGTCTTTCCAAGTATCAGGTACAGGATTGCTAGCCATAGTTTCTACCACTCGGTTATTAGGCGCATTCAAATTGGTATAAATCAATAAGCGTTCTCCCTCATTGTCTATTACTGAATGTTCATTGTCGAATCCTGTTACGATAGGTACAATCTCACTATTTACTTTAGATAAATCTTGCATGTACAACTCATTACCACTGGTACTTTCGGCTGCAGAAATAATTAAAAATCTTTCGTCTTCGGTTACTGAAGCTCCTATGTATCTGCGTGGCATTTCTTCTCCACCAAAAACCAACACATCTTCGCTTTGTGGCGTGCCGAGTTTGTGATAGTATAATTTATGGAATTGGGTTTTGGCTACTAAGCGGTTGCCTTCTTTCGGTCTGTCGTAGCTGCTGTAGTAAAAGCCTTCGTTGCCTTTCCAGTCAATACCACTGAACTTTACATCAATTAGTTTTTCTTCTAATAATTCACCAGTAGCCGCATCCATCACGTAAACCTCTCTCCAATCTGACCCTCCTTTAGAAATGGCATAGGCAAAAAGGCTCCCATCTTTAGTAAAAGAAGTGGTGGCCAAAGAAGTGGTGCCATCTTCTGAAAGTGTGTTGGGATCTAAAAATACGCTTTCTTCCTCACTGCCTATTTTTTTGCGGTACAATACATATTGATTCTGCAGGCCGTCATTTTTGTAATAATACTCATAATCGCCGTGTATGCGAGGAGCTGTTATTTTTTCGTAGTTCCACAGTTGGGTTAGGCGCTGTTTGATCTTATCTCTGTAAGGAATTTTTTCGAGATAAGAATAAGTAACTTCATTTTCGGCCTTGATCCATTCTTGCACATCGGGCGCGTCGGTTTGCTCTAACCAACGGTAAGGATCTTTGACCTCAACGCCAAAAAAGTCATCGGTTTGCTCTATTTTTTTAGCATTGGGATAGGTGATTGAATTTTCTTGCTTTTGTTCGCAGGCTGTAAAAAACCACAGCAAAATAGCTACTAACACTATAGGTTTTTTCATAGTAGTTTCAATTAATATAAGAATGTATGATGTGGGTATTTTTGACACTATAGAACATGTACTCAAAAATACCTAAGAACAAGAGAAAGATGGGAATAGGAAGTGTTAATTTTGACAGAATACTTATTACGCCATATAAAATGCAGAGTTTGTTGATATTGAAACCATCTATTAAAAAAAGCCCACGAATACATTCCGCAAAATGCATTTGTGGGCTCCCTTAAATGATGAACAAACACTACTTCGCCTGCTCGTACTTATCAATATACTTTTGATCTAACTCTTCAGAGTCTTTGTATTTCACTCTTAAATCTGCCAACTTGGCTTTGAGCTCTTTTACCACATCGGCATATTCAGGGTTGTCGTAAACGTTGTTCATTTCATTTGGATCATTTAAGCGATCGTACAATTCCCACTCGTCTACATCATAATAAAAGTGTGCTAATTTGTACTCCTTGGTAACAATGCCATAATGCCTTTTTACCATGTGCACTGCCGGATATTCATAATAGTGATAATACACAGCGTCTCGATTCCAGTTTTCCAACTCACCTTTTAAAATAGGCAGTAAACTTTCGCCTTGCATATCGCTTGGTGGGGTTTCTCCTGCTGCTTCTAGCAAGGTTTGGGCAAAGTCTAGGTTTTGCACCATAATATCACTTTTAGAACCCGGCTCAACCACACCGGGCCAGCTTACGATCAATGGCGTTTTAAAAGACTCATCGTAAATAAAGCGCTTATCGAACCAGCCGTGTTCACCCAAATAAAAGCCTTGATCAGAAGTGTAAACAATTAAGGTGTTATCCAATTGATTGGTTTTTTCTAAATGGTCCAACAAACGACCTACATTTTCATCTACAGCTTTTATACAAGCCAAATAATCTTGCATATAGCGTTGGTAACGCCATTTCATTTGGGCTTCTTCATCCATTTCAGGATATAGCTTCTTGAACTCTTCATTCATAGGCATATATACTGCATTCCAAGCATCGCGCTGCTCTTCGGTCATTCTGCCCATTCTATTAAAATAAGCAGGTACTCCCCAATCAGAGGTTTCTTCTATGCCCAATTCTGCCATTACATCTGGATGCAGTTTAGAATCTATCGCCCAATGCATGTGCTTTAAAATATTCATTTCAGCTTCTTTAGCTGCAGTACCTCTGTTGGCGTAATCATCAAACAAAGTGGGTGGCTCTACAAATTCTCTATTGATAAACTCTTTATAATGGCGTTCCGCTGGCAACCATGCCCTGTGCGGTGCTTTGTGCAAATAAAACAAAGCATAAGGCTCGTCTTCTTCCCTTCTGTTATCAAACCAATCCAAGGTTAAATCGGTGATAATATCCGTTACATAACCTGTAATAGTAGTATCACCCTCATTGGTAATAAATTTAGGATTGTAATAATTACCCTGCCCTGGCAGAATCTTGAATTCATCTATGCCTTTGGGATTGTTGCCAAAGTGCAATTTACCGAACATAGCCGTTTGGTAACCCGCCTCTTGCAACAATTGTGGAAAAGTAACTTGGGTAGTATCAAACGGAAAACGATTGTCTATTTTACCATGCATGTGGGTATGCTTACCTGTTAGGATTGTAGCTCTTGAAGGCGCACAAATGGAGTTGGTAACACTAGCATTGGTAAATAGCATCCCATTTTTAGCAATGCGGTCAATATTTGGTGTTTCTATGAGGTGATCGCTATAAGCACTAATGGCTTGGTAAGCATGATCATCGGCCATCATAAAAATGATGTTCGGTCTTTTTTGGGCAGTTTCTTCTGAAGTACTCCTTTCCTGTTGGGAGCAACTCCAAAGCAATACCGCTGCAAATATGATTATCAGTTTCAGTGTTTGATGCATAAAGGGTTTAAAGTTTGATTGATAAGATTTGAAAATCATTTCTATTCGGTTTTTAACATGAACTTATAAATAGTGGCCGACTCCCATACATCGCCTACTTCCAAAATAGTTGATGGAAAGCTCGGCTGATTCGGGCTATCCGGAAAATGCTGTGTTTCTAAACAAAAGGCGCCCCTGTATTCATAAGTGCCATTTTTGCCTTGCAATCCATTCATAAAATTCCCACCATAAAATTGCATACCTGGTTCAGTGGTATATACTTCCATTTGGATTCCAGACTTGGGTGAAAATACAGTTGCTACTTTTTCTGGTGAGTCTGTCTGTCCTTTCTTCAATACAAAATTATGGTCGTAGCCTCCTCCAGTTTGTAATTGAGCATCAGGATCTTCTATTCTTTGACCTATAGCAGTAGGTGCTCTAAAATCAAATGGGGTTCCATCAACTTTTTCATGTTCACCCAAAGGAATTAGGGTTGAATCAACAGGCGTATATTCATCGGCATCAATCTGCAAAACGTGCGTATTTATATCGCCACTACCATCGCCATTTAGATTAAAATAGGCGTGGTTGGTTAAGTTCACTACTGTTTTTTTGTCAGACATGGCTTGATAATAAATCTCTAGTCCATGCTCATCATTAAGATTGTAAATGACTGTTATATCTAAATTACCTGGATAACCCTCTTCTCCATCAGGTGAGGTATAGAGCAATTCGACTGAATTAGAAGTGCTACTTACTACATCCCAAACTACATTATGCAGCCCACCAGGGCCACCATGTAAACTGTTATTACCATTGTTCTTTGCGAGTTGGTAAGCAATGCCATCAATTTCAAAAGCGCCTTTAGCTATGCGATTGGCGTAACGTCCTATAAGCGCACCATAATAAGCGGATGGAGAATCTAAATATTCTTTAAGCCTGTTATAACCCAAAACCACATCAGTGGGCTTTCCTGTCTTATCAGGCACTACCATATGTACGATACGGGCACCATAGTTGGTGATAGTCACAACTACACCCTTTTTGTTCTTCAATACAAATAAATCGGTCTCCTTGCCATTTAAAGTATCTTGAAAGGCTGTTTTGATAGAATTCCAGTCATTACCCTCTGTCTGTTGAGATGACTGTTGTTCTTCTTGCTTAGTACAAGACCAGCCCAAACCGAATACACATAATAAAAATAGAACATGCTTGATGCTATTCCTTAATACGAGAAAATATTTATCATTTATCATTTATCATTTATCATTTATCATTTATCATTTATCATTTATCATTTATCATTTATCATTTATCATTTATCATTTTAATTAATTCCTGATTGGCTTTCCTTACTTTTTCTTTATCTAGTTTGATAATTTTTCTGTCGTAGGTCATCAATCCATTTACCTCCATTTCAACATCAGTGGTTTGGGTGTAAATTGCAGCGGAGAAACCCGAACGCACAAGCTTTTTGAGCATGCCAATAAATTTTATATACTCAGCTGTCACTTCTTCTGAAGTTTTGAATTGCACATAACCCCAATTTCTGTCTGGCTCCCATAAGTGGTCTTCCAAAGCAAGGCCGATTCCACCATACTCACCTAAGATAGTTGGTCTCTTTGCATCAAACAAATAGAGTTGTGGTTCAGGGTAATTGTGTAAATCCAACATGTCACCCACTTGAAAATGGTTGCCCCCACTGGCAGGATTGACCAACCTAGATGGATCGTGATTCTTTGTCCACTCTGCAATTTCTTTAGTTTTAAATTGCCCCCAACCCTCGTTAAAAGGTACCCAACAAACTATAGAGGGGTAGCTGTAAAGATAGTCCATAATGGCTTTCCATTCCTTGCGGTAAATTTTTTCAGAGGCTACACTTCTTTCGTATTCGGTTCCATCAAAATATTTTCGCATTTGCCAAATAGGCTGTGCATCGCCGTTGGGCATGTCTTGCCAAACCAGCATACCTACTTTATCGCAGTGGGCGTACCAACGGGCAGGTTCTACTTTTACATGCTTGCGTATCATATTAAAGCCCAATTCTTTGGTTTTTTCAATATCATAAAGCAAAGCCTCATCAGAGGGCGCTGTGTAGAGTCCATCTGGCCACCAACCTTGATCTAGCGTACCAAATTGAAAATGGTCTTCATTGTTGAGTTGTAATCGCATAATGCCATCCTCGTCGCGGGCATAAGAAATTTTGCGCATGGCGAAATAGCTATCTACCGCATCTACTGTTTTTCCGCCACTTAACAAGCTTAGCTTTAGATCATAAAGTTCAGGCGATTCTGGCGACCAAAGCATGGGTTCAGGTATATCTAACACCAAACTTTGGCCTACTGCTGCTTTTGCAGTAGCAATCGTTTTCCCATCTTTCAGCGCCACTGCTTCTATAATATCGCCATAAGCTGCTCCTTCAATTTCACTCTCTATATGCAATTGTTTGGTGTCTATATTGGGTTCTAGTTTGATGTGCTCAAAGTATTTTTGAGGAACAGCCTCTAGCCAAACCGTTTGCCAAATGCCTGTAACGGGCGTGTACCAAATACCGCGAGGCTCTTTTACTTGTTTGCCCCTTGGCTGCGGGCCATCGTTGGTAGGATCCCAAACTTTTACAATCAATGTTTGCTCGCCTCTTTCTATAAAAGGAGTGATGTCAAAAGAAAAAGGCGTGTAGCCACCTTCGTGCATGCCGATTTTGATATCGTTGAGCCAAACCTCACAGCGCCAATCTACTGCACCAAAGTGAAGTAAAATATTTTTTCTAGACCAGTCTGATGGAATGGTAAAAGTGCGCTTGTACCAAACTTCATTTTCTTTACCCACACTTTTTTGGATGCCTGATAAACTCGACTCAACCGCAAAAGGGACCAAGATTTTTTCTGAAAAGCTTTGGGGAACGGGCGAACCTGCGGGTAAAAGTGCAAAATCCCAAAGGCCATTTAAATTTTGCCAAGCTTGCCTTACCATTTGTGGTCTTGGGTATTCTTGCCAAACGCTCTCTGGATTGATTTCCTCAGCCCACTTGGTTTTGATTCGGTCACCAGCAGGCTGCCATTGGGCTTGTGTAGCTAATAAATTGAAAGTAAAAAATAATAGTAATAGTCCAGTTAATTTCATTTTAGTTGATTTGATAGTAGTAAGATTAATGATACTTAATCCCTAGCTAGGGCCTATTGTATGTAAAACCCTAGCAAGAGCTGCATAGAAGATTCTTAAATACCATTTAGTCTGTCAATTTAGAAAAAAATAAGGCTTAAAAAAAAGTCTTTAGACCAATACCGATAAGTTAAACTGGAATGTGCTTTTTCATCTCCTCAAGAATATGGAACACCGCAGGGCAATATTGAGCATTGGGCGCGTGTAGGTGCAGATTATCTGAGAATTGCTGCGCATCGGTATGTGGATATTCTCGGCAGGCTTTGGGCCGTACCTCGTAAATCTGACAATAATTATCTTCTGCTAAAAAAGGGCAAGGTGATTTGTTGATGACTGTATCACCATCCTCATCGACTCTCAAATATTTTTCCTCAAATTCGGCAGGCTTCATTTTGAGGTGCTTGGCTATGCGGTTGGCATCGGTTTTATTGACTATGGGCGGAATGCTAGAGCAACAATTGGCACAGTTAAGACAATCTACTTTTTTGAAGGTATCTTCGGTTAATTTATCTGCATAAGTATCTAACCGCTTGCCCTTATGTGCTTGGAGTTGTCTTATAAATTTCTTGTTTTGCTTTTTATAAGCCGTTTTCTTTTTGCGCCAGACTTCTATTAGATTGTTCATAAAACTTATTAATCTATTAGCTTCCCATCCAAACAATTATATTATTCGGATGAAATATAGGTGATAAAATACCATACTTTTTACCAATTTCATCTTTTATATACCAATCTTTAGAGTTAATAATATCAATGAACTTTAGCTCTGAATTCTTAATATGCAACTGTAAAGCAATTTCGTTGTTATTTTCAATCAATCTAGATGATTTTATTGATGATTCAATGAAAGCCAATATGTTAGATGGTAAATTATCAGCAAGTTGATAAATTGAATCAGACCTTGGCCATTCTAATTGCGAATCACTTAAATAGGCAATCAATAAATCTTGATAGTATAATTCTTTGGGTATCATTGAGGTTGAATTAATGATTTAAATCTCATTTTTCAACATCCCTTTTACCTGCTCCCAATAACCTTCATCTACTGGCACCCCTTTTTCTAGGTTTTCTTTACGGGTGGCCAAAGTGCGTTCTCCGGGATAAAAGGTTTTGCCATTTTTATCAAAAGTGGGTGCTGCATGTAGATCTTTGAGTATTCCCTTTACTTTTTCCGCAATAAAATTATCTTGATTTTTACTTGCTAAATCTATCGCGATAAACACTTGACTAAGTCCATATTCCTCTTCTACACCTCGGCCAATTTCATGCGTCGCCTTACCCGCAGAAAGCAAGGCTGCCAACAAATCGAGCATGAGCGAAAGCCCTGCACCTTTCCAATAGCCTATGGGCAATGCCAATTCGGTTTCTTCTATAATTGCCGGGTTCTTGGTGAGCTTGCCCGCTTTGTCGTAACCACCATCAAACGGCAAGTCTTCCCCTTTACGCTTGTAAGATTCCACCTTGCCGAAAGAAAATTGCGACATGGCCATATCTAAAACGACATGCCCCTCTGACCTGGGAATGGCTATGATCAAAGGATTATTGCCCAGTATATTTTTATTCGCTCCCCAAGCAGGCATATTGGGTTTGGTGTTGCTCCAGCAAATCCCGGCCATATCTGCATCGGCTGCTTGCCAACCAAAAGCCCCGCCACGCATCCAATGGTTGGTGTTCCGCAAGGCCACCAGACCGATGCCATTACTTTTGGCCATGTCAATGGCTTGTTCCATACAAAAGTGGGCATTGGTATTACCTGGTCCCAATTGTCCATCCCAAGTTTGTATAGCACCATTCTCGCTAATTTTTACAGGAGACTTATCGGGTTGCACATAGCCTTTTTTTATAGTGTTGATGTAGCGCGGCACTCTATTGAGCCCGTGGGAAGCCACTCCATCTAAACTGGCTTCGGCTAAAAGTCGGGCGCTCAATGAAGCTTTTTCTTCAGAGAAACCATATTGCAATAAAAGTTGGTTAAGGGTATCTTTCAGTTCTTGTAGAGGTATGCGCAGCATTTTTGTAGTTTTAGTTGTTCAGTTTTGAAGTTAAAAGAATACGCACGATTAAACAAGCCAGCTAAATTTAGGTTTTTACACCATGGAAGATAAATACCTCGAAGCCGTAAGCGTTTGCCCCGTTTGTTCGTCAGGCAATCATACAAAATTTATCGCTACTCCAGCACTCATGCACCACACAGAAGATACTTTCTCCTTTTCTTGTTGTGGGCAATGCAATGCAGCCTTTCTCAATCCTAGAGTGACTACAGATCATCTCAAAACGTATTATCCCGATTATTATCTGCCTTACAGAGGTGCTGCAGCCTGGGGAAAGTACCGCGGATTTGTAGATAGAAGCCAACAAAAGATGGATAAAAAGCGGTTGAAAACTTGTAAAAAATTCGGCTCTAAAAATACCGGCCCAATTAAACTACTTGATGTGGGCTGCGGTAATCCTACCTTTTTACAAACCCTTTCTCAAAATACCGATTGGCAACTAACCGGCATCGATTTTACTGATGAAGGCTGGAAAAATTCGGGCAACCTATCTTTTAAACTGATTACAGGCGATGTGCAAGCAATGGAACTGGCCGAAAAGTTCGATCTTGTAACCATGTGGCATTACTTAGAACACGATTACAACCCCAACAAAACGCTTGCTTCATTGAGAAAGCATCTCAAAACTGGGGGCAAAGTTATTATAGAAGTGCCCGACTATCTGTCGCTCACGGCAAAGTGGCAACAAGCACATTGGGAAGGCTGGCACACACCGAGGCATACCTTATTATATACAAAGTCTGCTTTTGAGAGGCTTGCTGCATCCAATGGTTATAAATTGCTTAAGCATTATCGCTATGGTACATTAGATGCCTTTACCCTTTGGTGGATGGGTACCATGGAAAAGAAAAAAGCAAATTGGGCAGGCTCAATGGAGACTGAGTTTTTCCCACTCGTTTGGAAAAAGGTTTATACAGCACCTCTTTTTATGCTCGAAAAATGGCTGCCCTTGGGGATTCAGACTGTTGTGCTAGAGGCTGTGTAAGATTCAATTGGATCCTTGCCCTGCCAAGTGCCCTCTGTATGGTAAAGCTGAAAACGAGCAAACATTTCTTCCTTGTACCAGCCTTCTTGCCTTGTAAGTTTGATGATTTCTTTGTGCGCCTTACTGTGGTAGGCATAGTGCTTCATAGATTCCATACTTTCCCAAATACTAATGGTAGCCTGCTGAAAAAGAGGCCACTCACCTACGCCTTTGGTAAAGAGTTTACCTTTGGCCTCGGTAATAGAATTGCTGGCAGGTGCCACTTTACGCCAAAAGGCGGGTACGTGTTTTAAGTGGATAGTAGCTCGCGTTAAAACTGCCACGGGTAGGTCCATATTAGGTTTCGAAACAGCAAATGGTTGCTGTCCTGACCAAAGGCCATGCACCATTACAGGTTTAAGCCAAAAAGTAAGTTTTTCTACAGACTGCGTTTCGTATTGCTCATATAGCTTATTTGTAGAAATAAATCGATGCGCCAGTTCTTCTCTATCCCAAACGCAGAACAAACAGTAGGTAGAGAAGTCGGGCTTCCAACTAAAACCTTCTCCACCTCCCGTTCCCATCAATTTATAAAATGAAAGTCCCTCTACTTTTTTTAAACGGGTATGACCTAAACCCATCATTTTAAATGCCCAGAATTTGCTCTTTAAAGTTTTAAATCGAAAAAAAGTTACGGTAACTATCTGATTCATAATTATCTAACCAAGTGTGGAAGTCCCAGTGTTTTTAAATTATTATGGATGTACTATCTACAGATTTTCTCTACGATGCGCTGTAACTCTACTTCTTTTTCTTCTATCAATTCAATCAATTTAAATTGTGCCCTAACCCTATTCAAATTATGCTGCTTATGATTGGTTTTATAATAAACATCTCCTTCTAAAAAATCGGTGAGAAAGCGTATACCCATGATCATGGTCATATATTTGGCAGAAAAAACGAGCATTTCTTTTTCCTTTGGAGTAATGGTTTGGCCAACTTCTTTAAAGTAACTCTTTGTAAATGCTTTGAAAAAAGGTATGGCAAAATCAATGCTTTCTACAATGGGTTCGTCTTCTTCGCGGGTATTACAAATGGTCCTAATGGCATCCCCGAAATCATATAGCAAAGTGCCCGGCATCGCTGTATCTAAATCTACCACAGCTTTGGCTTTTTGGGTCTCTGCATCTAGCAATACATTGTTAAACTTGGTGTCGTTATGGGTTATTCTGTTGGGTACTTTACCTTGTTCTATCTCTTTATAGAAAGCACGCATACTTTGTCTTCGGCTTTCTACAAACTGTAGCAGACCTTTAACTTCATTTAAGCGACCTGCTTTATTGAGTTTTATGGCATTGTCTAAATTTTGTAAGCGAAACACCATGTTATGAAAATTTGGTATAGTGGCAACCAATTGGCTAGCATCCATATCAGCCAACAATGCTTGAAAAAGCCCAAAAGCTTTGCCTGCCTCAGCGGCTTGTTGCGCCGAGGTCGCCCTATCATAACCGATACTGTTTTCTACAAATGTGTATACGCGCCAATAACCGTAAGCTGATTTATAGAAAAATGGCTTACCATCTAGGGTCGGTACTATCTTAAGCGTAAAAAAACTTGGGTAAGTAAGCACATCTAACTTTTGGCTAAGATGCTCGGTAACCAATTGTATGTTCTGCATCATACCGGTTACATCCTTAAATACCTTATGGTTGATGTACTGAAGCAAATAATTCTCACCTTTGGCTTTTTGGGTTACTTTATAGGTATCGTGAATATGCCCCGAACCGAACGGAACGATTGTACTAGGCTCTTTAAAAAAGGCCTTAATTACTTGATAAGGTAGTCTGTCTTTCAAATGTATGATTAATTGGTAACAGTTGATTTTTCAAAAATATAAAAAGAAACGTTTGCGCTATTTAACAAACAAATTCATACATTTATATTATGGAAGATTTTGATGCACTACCTTACGAAGATAAAGTCATAACTATTATAGAAAATGGGATATTTTTAAACACCATCTCCCATGACAACCAATTGATTGACTTGTATCATCTCAAAGGTATTTATGTGGAATTGTTCTACCATCCTAAAACCGCTAAGGTGCAAAAAATCTCAATCGCCGATGCTACTAGATTACATCTGTATTCTCCTGTAGATATTTCAGATGTAAGAAGTTAATTCTACCAGTACGGATGTTCCTTTCCCTTTTCCTCCGCTCGTCCATTCCCACTTTTCATCTAACTGCAAACCCTTTGGGCTTTTACTTACAATAGTTTTGCAATAGCCTGTTTTTATTTCTCCTGCTTGGTTGATGTGTTGGTAACGGATCTCAAAAGTATTTTTTGTGAGTACTCGCCCAATGAGTTGCCCTTTTAAAATGCTGCCTCCACTGTAATCGGCCCAAATCAAATTACTTTCTTGATAGTAGTGAAAAACAGTGCCGCTGCTCACTTCTCCACTTTCGCTGTTTTCTTTAGCTGTAAAACGTTTATCGTTTAAGTTGAACAATGCCTTTGGGGTTAATGGTTACTTATATATTTATTTGAGTAAATCAATTTTTAAAAATTGAATTTTATTAATATGAAAACTAAAGTTTGCCCTACTTGCCAAAAAGAAAATACGGTGATGTACCGAGTCCAAATCAAAAAGGGCAAAGAATGGATTTTTGTTTGTCCCAAATGCATTAAGATACACCAACAAGGTGAGTTTTATAGATACGGCGGTACTTGGAAAGGGAGTCGGCATTGAATTAATGGTTAATTATAAATTTATTTTCTCTCTTTGCTAATTTGTCTAAAAATATCAATGCTCAGACTTAACTAAAAGACCACATCCCATAAATCATTACCAATTTCTAAAGTCTATATTCTAACCCCTAGACTTAACGCCTCATCAATTTAAAAGCGATTTCCCTACCTTGCCCTTGGAACATAGCCAAATTAATCCAGAAATTAGCAAATTGCTCAATTAAGAAAAACTTATCATCTCCCCCAACATCATAACATTCTGCAAAGCCGGCATCTTTAGACAGTTGCTTGGCTACTTCTTTTCCTTTTGCACTATCACCTGCTACAAACATGTCTGCTTTTGTACCTTGGTAATCGGTATTTTCCATATTATTAAAGCCTGTGGTATTGAAGCATTTTACTACATCTCTGCTAGCAGTATTGGCTAAAATGGCATCAGCTGTATTATCAAAGCCTTGTGGCCCTCTGCCTGCGACAACGTTCATGGCATCTATAATAACCTTGTTAGAAGTATCTCCTAAAGATTTGGCTACCTCTATGGCTGCAGTGGCAGGCGTTGCCAATAAAACTACCTCAGCAGCATGAACCGCCTCCTGCACCAAAAGTGCCGTGGTATTGGGATTGTTCAACAAAGCTTTGCCTTTAAAATTGGATGTATCTTGCACACCTAAAAATATACTGTTTCCAGCGTTTGACCACTTAGTTGCCAAAGCCCCGCCTACATTTCCTGTACCTATTATTGCTATTTTCATTTTCTTAGTTTTTAAATGGAGAAACTATTTAACGTAGCTTTCAATTAAGATAAGTACTCCGCATTTTAATCCTTTTTTACCAATTGCTCAACTACCATTTCTGCAGCTGCTGTTCCAGAGTTTTGTTGTTGCCCAGTAATTAAATTTCTATCGGCAATGGCATAAGAAGAAAATGGAGCCACCACTTTAAAAGTAGTGCCATCTAATTTTTTTGCTTCATCTTCAATTCGGTAAGGTTGAATTTTCATACCGACTGCCTGGTCGGCAAACTCCTCTTCAGCGCTGGCAAAGCCTGTCCAAGTTTTACCTTTTACCAATAGTTCTCCATTAGATTTTTTAGCACTCAATAAAAGTGTAGTTGAGTGGCAAACCGCTGCACTAGGCTTACCAGCTTCGTAAAACGAGGCGAACAAATCGCCTAGAGCAATATTGTCTTTAAAGGTGTACATGGGTCCCTGACCACCCACTAAAAAAATAGCATCAAAATCTAATGGGTTTATATCTGTAAATTTAAGCGTGTTGGCCAGTAAATCTTTAAACCAATCTTGTTGTAAATAACCCAAAGAAATTACATCATGTGCTGAGTAGCCACTTTCGTCTTCAGGATTAGAGTAGGCATCCATTTCAATTTTACCTCCTTCTGTAGAAGCTATGGTTACTTCATAACCTGCTTCTTGAAATACCCTGAATGGGTGCGTTAACTCTGCTGCCCAAAAGCCAATAGGCCAACCTGTTTGCTCAGATACAGTAGGACTACTCGCTACCATTAAAATTTTCCCTTTTGAAGGCATACCATGTGCATGTACATATTTTACTTCTTCTGTTATAGTTGACATCTTATTTCAGTTTTTATTAAAGTTTGATGTTCCAAAACTGAAATTAAATAGTATATTAAGCAATATACTTACTCTAAAGGTAGATACTTACTTTTGGGAAAGTTATGGGAAAATGGTTAATTATCAATGATAAATTTAAAGGGTTGTACTTTTTAGATTGTTCCT
>Ga0207419_1001684_pt1 | contig 15964 bp, 8 predicted proteins | sample ElkSloMetagenome_4_FD_184723 | JGI IMG/M metagenome (GOLD analysis project Ga0207419, IMG submission 184723) | Hot spring microbial communities from Elkhorn Slough, Monterey Bay, USA - MD2A (version 2) | ecosystem: Environmental > Aquatic > Marine > Intertidal zone > Estuary: Microbial mat ...
CATTGTTCTGGCAAACAAAAGAAATATCAACCCTATTGAGGCATATACCGGATGGGGAAAGTTGAACTTTTAACCAATAAATACAATGTTGCCGATTCATTATTTCAGTCGGGAATGATACATGCAGGTAAACCAAATATACCCAGTAAAGAAACCGTAGCATTTTTTTATAGCGTATATGGTAATTTCCTGGCCCGTTATTTTCCCCATGAAAATAGAGACCTGATTGATTCATTATTCCGTGCATCCATTTCAATTTATAATAAACCGGTACGCTATAATTCCAATATGGACTTCGAAAGAAAGAGAGATTTTGCAGGATATTACCAGCGTAGGGACACCATAACCGGGCCACCTTTAAAAGAACAACATCCTACCAGCTATGCCGAGGTAATCAATTATTACGGAATTTTTCATTACAGAATGGAAGATTATGACAGTGCAGCTTATTATTTTAAGGCAGCTTATGATGCCAATGCAAAGTATTATGGTGAAAGCAGCATTGTGGCCCTGGAAAATGCCAGTAACCTGGGTGTAATATACAGGGAAATGGGTAATACATCAAAAGCCCTGGAGACATTCAGGGACTGCTGGGAACAAAGCAAAAATAATAACGATATCCAACCTGCATTTACCTTAAATTTTTATCAAAATTATGCCGGTACATTATATCTGGAAGAAAGATATGCAGAATCGTTAAAGGCATTTGATACAGTACTAATGCTAAGAGAAAATTTCACGCCGGATAATATTTTTGCAATAAACCATGCCTACAGGAATATTGGACAAAATTTTCATAAGCTAAATCAGCATCGTAAAGCACTGGAATATCTGCAAAAAGTGGTAGACAACCATCAGGAAAGCGCAGATGACAAAGGCTTTCAGGACATAAATGCATGGCTACAGATTATTTTGGTATACGGCGATATGGGAAATTATGCAAAGCTGCAGAACACCTATCACCTAAACGAAGGGACCATAAAACGACGCTTTGGAGATGATTCGCCCTACCTGCATAAAAATATTGTAGCCACAGCAAATGCACTTATGGCAATGCAAAGGCATTATGAAGCTACCAAATTAATTAAACCAGCACTTCATGATTCTATAGAGAGTACAGAAAAAAATTATCTGCACTTCCTTTATGGAAAAGCGCAGTTTAATGCAGGAAATGCTGCTATTGCCGATTCCATTATGAATACCCTCATGGCCCAGGAAAACCTGGAATTAAAAGTAAAAAAAGAAGTGGAAAACTTCTACAACAGGTAATTTAATAGCTGAGAAAATATTCGTGAAAGGCAATAATTGACATAAACTTGCAATTATTTGCCCTATGTAACGTTATGTGTAAGGAAAAAATAGAGAAACGTTTATTTCTTGGGAAAAGTTAATTAAAAATATAAAAAAAACACAACCATGAAAAAATTCGGGTTTATATGGTTTGTCGGCATTTTTATAATTCTTAATCAAAATACTTATGGCCAGTATAATTTTGTAGGACTTAAAGGCGGCATTGGCTTTACCAAAGAAATTAACAACCTTTATAAAGTATATTCAAAGCCTGGATTTTTGATAAGTGGCAACTATACACATAACCTCAATGACAAAATATCTGCCAGGATAGAGGGAGGATTTACGCAAAAGGGATTTCGTTCAAAAGTACATTTTCCAGGTCCAGGTATAAATGATGATGAAGTTTATCAAACCACCTATAATTATATTTCAGTGGGGCCGGATATCATTATTGCTTTTCCAAAGCCTAAAAAAACGGTATATCTCTTGAGCGGTATAAGAACCGATTATCTGATAAATTATACTACTGAGGACGATAATTACAAGCAGGTTATGGAGGATTTTAGACATCTGCAATTGCTGCTGAATGCAGGTGCGGGACTGATTTTTCCTTCTGGTATTTTCCTGGAAATAAACGGAAGTATTGATTTTCTTAATAAAATAAAAACAACAGAAAGAACAAATTCAGGCCCACGCATTTATGATATTTATTTTGGTTTAAGTGTAGGCTATGAATTAGGTTTATAATTACGCTGTCGTGAGGTAATATGAATAAAAAAACAAAGCCAGCCCAATGGCCGGCTTCAATTCTCATGTCTGCAGGAGCTTTAAAACAGTCTTCTAATAAGGAAAGCCAGTAAATTCTCCGCTCACATCGTAGTTATAGGACAATCCCTGGATGATATCCCAAGCATTAAAAGTGTTAATAAGATCAATTTAAAATTTTGCATGGCTTAAATTTTTTAAGGTTAATTTATAATGTATCTTAAAAAAGGTGAATAATCCTAAGCTGATCCAAATCATTGTAAAGCGGTAAAATCACCTTCCACAGTCATGGTATTTCCCCCAATACTTTCAAGAACAGCATTTACACTGCCTGAAATTTCACCATTACCGGAGGAGGTAATCTCTACTGTACCTGACTCACCAAAATAAGTCTCATCACCATTGTATTGCACAGCAATGGAATTATCGGGCATGCCGGTACCTGTAGCTGAAACGGGGTCATAAATACCCACCGGAATGATGTCCTCATCAGTTTTAAGGGAATAATTCATCACAATATCCGGCGGGTTATCGCCAAATTTTATGCGTACAAGGTCATTGTCGAATTCATAAGTAGCTTCGCCGCTAATGGAGCCGGCATCACCGCCGGTAACGGAAAGGCTATAACTCCCCTGTGCATTACCTTCATTTCCATTATTTTCATCATCTTTATCTTTATCACAGGCTACAAAAGCTGTTAAAAGGGTTATTCCCAAAAATACACCAAAAACTCTTTTCAATTTTTTCATAAGTACGATTGTTTTAAAATTTTAATATTTCAATTATTATTCTATGATAATCTTTCCTGTTTGTAGATTCTCACCGGCATGCAATAACTCGTAGAGGTATAAACCCGGCGCAACATCTGAAATATTTACGGTGGCATTACCATTCACTTTATGACTGAAGATTTTTTTACCGGTGAGTGAATAAATTACCAATCGGGCCTTTTTACCGGATTTCAATTTTACATTCAGTAAATCCTTTGCAGGGTTCGGGTGCACAATGATATTATCATTTATACCTGCATTAACAGAAGTGGAAGATCCTGCTACTATTTGAACCTTACCTTCACTTTCATCAGTCATATTCGGCAACTCTATCTTGATAGTATATTCACCCTCATCTAATGTCTCCGGAACTGTAAATTCTAATTCATCAACCCCAGTACCAATATGATACCAACCGGTAATACTTGAGAGACTCCGGAATACGTCAACTTCAAGGGGAGAGTCGGTAGACCATTGTATGGTATATGTTTCTCCCTGTATCCATGTTTCACCACCACTTGGATAGGTAAGGTTTAAAAATGTAGCTTCACAGACATCGCCAACATCGTTGTTATTTATATCGGCCTGATCAGCATTGGGTGTTAGTGGGCAATTGTCTTCAAGATCGGGAATACCGTCGCCATCATCGTCATCATCACATGCATCGCCAATCTGGTCACCATCGGTGTCTACCTGGTCGAAATTGGGAACCAGTACACAGTTATCCCAGCTATCATCTATGCCATCCCCGTCAGCATCGGGTAAAGTTTTGTTTCGGTAGGCGTATACTTCAGGAAATGCCGTTTCAATCCCTGAAGTCACGATGTCCGGTAAGTCATCGCCATTAAAATCAGCAAACGAAACATCGCCGTGTTTGAGGGCAACAAATTCCTGATCGGCCGCCTCAGTGAAAATTGCATTTCCATCATTTACAAAAACGCCGGTGATATTTTCCGAAAAATCTATTCCCCCTGCCAGGACAAAATCCATATCTCCATCATTGTCTATATCATCCCATGCCACGGACGACCATTGTACATCAGGAATCCCTGCATCTGTTTTCTCCGTAAAATTACCTGCACCATCATTGAGGTACAAAACACCAGTATTAGTACCATCACTAAGGCGGCCTGTAAGCAATAAGTCCATGTCGCTGTCATTATCAGCATCAGCAAATGCTACAGCCGAATACGCAACATCAACAAAAGTGGAAGATGTGGATTCGGTAAAAACGCCTGCACCATCATTTAAATACAAACGGGATAGTTCACCATTATCTGAAACGCCTGTTATAAAAACATCTTCATCACCATCTCCGTCAACATCAGCAAAATCCAGTGATCCATCAGAAACACCAGGAATAGCAATGTCGTTTATTTGCGTGAAGTTACCGGAACCATCATTTTCATACAAAAAAACCGAATGCACAAAAGAGTTTTTACCTGTAATGAGAAGGTCGAGATCCTGGTCGTTATCAATATCGGAAAAAGCAACAGCGGAATTACCTACACCCGTAAATACCGTATCCTCATGTGCGGTGAATACTCCCATTCCGTCATTTAAATAAAGATATGCAACATCGCCCGTGATCGCCGAACCAGTAATCAATACATCCATATCTCCATCGTTGTCGACATCAGCAAAAGCATTGTCAGCATAATCAACCTCAACGAAAGAAGAGTTCAGGTTTTGTGTAAAATTTCCTGTTCCATCACCAAGAAATAATTCTGTAACTGCCCTTCCATCGCTTTCCTGTCCTGAGATGAGCAAATCTTCGAATCCATCGCCATTTACATCAGCAAATGCCTGGCTGGAATAACCTACTACGGGAAAAGGAACAAAATTATATTTATCAAATACAATTTGTGCGTTACCTGCAGTAAAAATGAAAAACACAATTAAAAGTAGATTTATCTTTCTCATAGTTATGTAATTTAAATTTGATTTATAAATACTCCCGGCTAAAATGCAGCCGGGAGCTTTAAGCATTATTCTATTATGGTGAATGGCAGGCGGTCAATTTGCTGCCCGGTTTTTATCAGTATATAATAAAATCCTGCAGTCAAATCTGATGTATTAAGACTAATATCCCTGTTATTCACTTTATGTACTTTTACCACATTTCCAGTAGCATCTATTACATAAAGCTCATCCGCCATTTGCGGCAATGAAATATTTAATACATCATTAGCTGGCACAGGATATAACCTAATGCCACTACTTAATAAATTACTGGCAGACGTTATAATGTTTTCAACATATGTGGTGGTTCCATCATTGCTCACATTTACATCCAGCTCTACCGTCTCATATTCCGCCTCAACGGTAAATGCATAAGCTTCCGTTAACGGAATGTCCATCCAGAACAGATAATCGTCAGGTGAAATATTGCCCAGTAAAAAGGCTCCTGAATCATCTGCACGGGTTGCAAAAAGCAGGCTTGAGTCTGCCGGGTTTAATAAATAAACCATGGTATTTTCTACAATTACTTCTGCCATAGCCTTTTTAAGGTCATCTACAGCATTTATAGTCCCCTTAACCGATGTTCCATCATCCATACCAACACCTGTTACTTCAGGCAGATTTGTAACCAGAGGCAGGTTAATGGGTTCATAAGAAGCTTCCACCACGATGGGTTCTGCCATATTCCATAAGGCAGTATTTCCATAATACGTAGAAGGCAGGCTGGTATCAGCAGCAGGTTGCCAGTTGACCTTCTGATAATATGTACCTGGCATCACATTCTCAAAAAGGAAGCTGTTATTGACTACCGCCACGGTATCAAGGGCTTCAAACTGATCGTTGTAGAGTATGGCCTCCGGATTTACAACAATATTATCGTAAAGCAGACTGCCGGAAATATCAGCAACTTCAGGTGGTGGCCATGATACACTAAAAGTAGCATCGCTGGAATCTGCAAGTCCTTCAGCTGATATTTTAAGCATGTAGTCAGTTCCGGGAACCCATTCTGCAGGGATGGTTACCCGTGCCTGTCCATCAGCCACCATACCATCGAACCAGAAGGCGAATGTATTACCTCCATCAGCAGAAACATGCATTTCATATTGCCCGCTTGCAAGGCTGGTATTCCAGGTAATGGTCGTATCTTCCCCGGTTGTCCATTCCTCTCCGCCATTCGGGTAAGTGAGTTCAAGTGTCTCTTCTCCTTTTATCACAGTAAAATAATCGGAACTATCAACCAAACCATTAAATTCAGTAAATTTTAATTGGTATTTATCGGACTCCACCCAGTCTGCCGGAACTGTAAATATATACGGGGAGGTGCCTATATAGAGCTGATTCCAGTCGCCATCATTCACGTTATACTCAAGGGTAAACTCGCCACTCACATTTGTTTCCCATTTAATGGTGTCAGCAGTTCCCGTAATTAGGGTATCCTGGCTTGTAGGATGCAATACATTGAGATATGCCGGCTGAATTGAAATGCCTTTTACCGTATCACCATATCCGCTACCGCCGGATTCCAATACCCTGATCCATACATCTTCGTTATCGATATCAGGAGTAGTCCAGGCATGCCAGACATTAGTTCCGGTATCAGCTTTGGCAGTTGCTATCTCATTCCAGCTGGTACCGCTATTAGTGGAGTATGAAATATCTGCAGTTGTAATACCGAAAGCCGTATATGTGATGTTTAAAATATCAGAAGCTATCACCTCTTTATCAATACTTTGTTTTATACTTATGCCTGGTTCAGGCGATATTATGGAGAATATTCCAGTTGAATCAACATCAAAATACAACCGGTCATTAAATTTTACTTTAATCACAACTTCCTCTGATGTGGTTTCAGGCACTGTCCAGTTGTACGATTCGGAATGGTAAGTGGTTATTTCTTCATAGCTAACCCCTCCATTATAAGAAATGTAAATATCCACCCGTGTATCTGCCGGGGCATTATCAATGGTCCAGTCCAGGATTACCTCCTCGCCAACTGCCAGGTTGCTTCCGGCAAGCATATTGGTTAAACTAATGGTTACCGGATCGGCAGCAGTGATCGAGAAAAAGCCTGTAGTGTCCCCCACGGGGTAATTGCGTGAGTGCATGCGCACCATTACCTCATCAGAATTAATCGCAGGGACATCCCAGTCTATTGCAGCCGAAGGTGCATACTCAATCACTTCCCAATCATCTCCGCCATTGGTGGTAACATCCAGCACAATGGAAGCATCTCCGGGCACATTTGAATTAGAAAAAGTAATTTGATGCGGATTATCAGCAAAAGCCAATTGATCGCCTCCCTGTGGAGCGGTTAAATCAATGGAAAATGGATCGGCTGACTCGATTTTTACCACAACTTCATCATAGTAAGGACTGGGATCGTGCTCCATGCTAAATGATGGAGAGGCTGTAGCCCTGATAATAGCATAGGGTAAGTCCAAAGCCGGCACATTCCAGTCATAGCTTTTCGTGAAAGTCTCAATATCTTCGGCTATCCGGTAGTACTTTTCTCCATCAACAGAATACCACAGATGAATTTCGTCAGCGACATTCTGCAGGTTTTGGCCATTGAAATTAAGGGTGAATTGCTGTCCCCCGGTAATGGTGGCTCCATCAAGTATATCCGTAATGACGAGCGAGGCCGGATTGGCCGCTTTCACAACAAATTTACTTGTTCTTCCCAATACCTCTCTGCTGCTGTTTTCTATTATTCGAAGGCGCAATGAATTACTGTTAAAACCATCGGGCATAGTCCATGTGTAAGTTCCGGCCCAGTCATTGAGAAAGCTGTCATCGATATTATACCAGTTCTCATCATCAAAAGAGTATTGCAGCAATGAATAAGGGTTATGATCCACTCCCACATTTGTCCAGTTTATCTCCAGATCAGCAGATTCCCATTGTGAGGAAAATGGATCAGGCGATGTGAATATCAGGCCGCTTCCATTTGGAGAATAATAGGTAGTATCCATAAACCCGGCGTAAACATCCTGCCAGGGTACCATAAGTACCTGCGTTAACGGATCCCAGGTTGCAATGCCGGCAGCGGAAAAATATAACTGCTCTGAATTATTTTCTGTTAATTGAGTCCCGGCACAGGTAGGCCCTATTACAACCGGATGATTTTCTGCCGCTCCCAAAACCTGGTAAGATCCTGCGGAAATATCAGAAACAGCGTATTTACCGTTGCCAATATCCTCAATTACAACAGTGTTATTTGTATTTTCGGGTAAACCAATGCTTTGCAATTCAGTCCTGGCAGTCCAGGAAGAAAAATGTGGTAAATGCAACGGTGTTGGTGCTTCCTGAAAAGTGAAATTATATGTCACATCAATTAACGGGTAATCCGGATTGGTTGCATCAACACTGTAGCTGGCAAAGTCATCGGTTGTTATTTCCTCCAATAAATAAGTAGAACCGGAATTTGAAATTGAGGAAGCATCTTTAGACCAGTCATAATTGGTATTGACGCCGCCCGTGGGTACTTCAAACAAAAAATCACCGCCTAATACACCTGCTTCACAAAGCGTAAAAACCGTTGGGCGGTTCTGTGGAGCATAAATAAAATTGCTGGCATCTGAAAGCTTATCAAATTCACCGTAGGTTAAATTGTTTCCAGCAACATTTATCGTTCCCGGCACATGGGTTACTTCAGGAAGTTCATTTAAAAATAAAGTGTCGAGGTATAAAGCTGTCAGTGATGTGGGAAAATCATCTGTATTGAAAACAAAAACACTGTTATTTCCAATATTGAAATTTTCAAGTTCGGTGAGTGTGGTTAAGGCCAGGTTTATAGCACCAAAAAGATTGTTTGACTCCAGGTCTATTCCGGTAACCCGGCCATTAGTTGTTTGTACACCATACCAGCTGGATACCGGATCGGAAAGGGTATCCCATGGAGTACTCCAGGCGCCCCCGTTGGCTTGTTTAAAAAGCTCAACCAGTAAAAGTGAATCAGCGGGCTCAACTCCCTGTGCTATGGCCTTATGGGGAGCATTCAGCAGGCCGAGACATAGGATACACAAAATACTTATTTGTATAAATTTTTTCATAATAGTATTATTTAAAGTATAACTACAAGATTTTTTATAATAGATGAGAAAAACAATCCATTGCACCGCAGCCAGCTCGCCGGATTGGTGCAATGGATCTCGGAACGGATTAATCTATTTCCAGTTTCCTGATATTTTTGCCATTGGTTTCGTATATATAATCTCCATCGGGGGTAATAAACAGATGGTACGCACCCATTAACTGATCCTGACCATTTACTGTAAACGAACCTGAAGTGCGTGTGATTAGATAGTCATGCACAGTCATATTTTCGAGGTCGATATCAATAATGCCACGTTCGCGATTATCAAAATCCGTAAGAAAAAGATTTCCTCCCTTATAGGTAAAACCATCAAAATATTCAGGCACATCTAATTCTTTCACTACCTCCCAATTGCTTTTCTTGTGGAAGGCAATTTTATCCTGATCCTTAAACCGGGCTTTATCGTAAGCTGCCATAATATAATTGCCCACATCTCTGATTTGTGAAGGCGAACCGTATGTAAGGTTCATTTCCACATCTTCACCGGTTTTTCTGTCAAGCACACGCATCATCGCTGCGCCGCTACCATAGGTTACATAAATATACTGGTCAGTGGGGACGATATCACGAATAAAATCATTAAATTTTACACCATAAATTTTTTCACCGGTTTCTTCGTCATACACAACCAGGTTTGAAGCGCTAATCCAATTACCAGCAACTAAAAATACCTGGTCTTTTTCCTGGTAAAAATATGAAGGCACCAGTTTTTCTTCTTCAGTTTCCCATATTACATCGCCGGTATTCAAATCATATTTCCTGAGGCTAATGCGTTTTGTATGAAGCGGGTTTTCAAATACTTTCGGATAAATATTGTAAACTGCATCCTCTTTTAGTACATCTGAAGGTTTACTGGCATCGCCCACGGTGAGGTCTATCACATTCATTGCCTTAAGGGCTTTTAGCACCTCCTGGGTATTCAACTCATCTTCACTTACACTTTGCCACACCACATCCCCGGTTTTCCTGTCAAATGCATAGGTAATGATGTTGGCCACAATAACCTTATCATCGAGCAGGTAATGCAAGTCGTCGCCATTGCTCATGTATTTGTTCTCCCAGGCTACTTCGCCATTTTCCAGATCAATAAAATAAATTTCTTTTTCTACAAGGCCACTTTCTATTACGCTCATCACCTGGTCTATCCTGGTATCAGCACTTCTTACTATGGCTTCTGCCAGGCTTTTATCTTCAGAACCGTAGAAAAACGCCACACCCTCATCTTCAAAAATATCGGCATTAAATACCGTACCTACCGGTTTTTCAATTTTCCACTGGTATTCACCGGTTTTAGGATCAATCGCATACAGGTGGTTGTCTTTTGAAATAAGTATTTTATTCATCTTGTCAGAAAAGAAATAACCGGAATTGTTATTCCCCGTCATAAAATCGCTGAAATTTATTTTTTCAAGCAAATCCTCCCGGGTCCACATTACCTCTCCAGTTTTAATGTTAATCATTTCAAGGCCTTTAGGGGTATAATGCAGTAAACCTTCCTCGGTAGGGACGTATGCCGCCGAATAAGAATATTTTCCTGGATTGCTTTCTACAACATTCCATAATTCTTCCTGGCTTGCAAGATCTACACAAGACATGTTAAATTTGAACATGGTGCGACTAAAGAAAAGTGCAACACCATGATCCCATACAACTTTAAAATTAGGATCTTTTTGAATTTGTCCCAGGCGGGTGATGTTTTTTGTCCATACTGTATTGCCGTCACCGCTTACATAAAAAGCTTTATTAGGATAAACATCTTCTTTGCTTTTTTTGCCTTCCACCCCGAAAATGGCATTTCCCCCGGGTTCAAAACTTATAAAATAGTTGGGCTTGGCGCCAACTTTTTTCTCATACACCGTGTCAAAGGTGTTTTGGGTTGATTTACAACTACTCACTAAAAATAAAATTACCAGCAAGTAGAATCCGTTCCGATACGTATTCATGTCTGATTAAAATTTAAGTTAAACAAATGGTTTTTATAAAGATTTTATCATTTTAAGAGCTTTTTCTGTTTTTTAGGGTTTGTATATCAATACAGGATTCAGAACCGAATCAGCTCAAAGAAAATGATATTTATTTATGGTTTTGTTATAATAAAGACATTATAACACTGACTTACTGCAGGTAACATCATTTAATAAAATTTATAAAAACGCTGATAAAAAGGGAAGAAAATATTTATACCTTTGAATTTTTACCGAAAAACTGAAGTTTCTATGACTGAAAAAATATCTTCGCGCGAAGGATATCTCTGGTTGTCTTTTTTTATTCTCGTGCTTATCATCCATTCTCTTTTTGCCTATACCGGCCATTTTGGTTATGCGGATATGACGTATGCACGGATGGCAAATGATTTGTACACAGGAGATAGTATAGATGTTGACAACTATGGAAAACCCTGGCCTTTACTCATTTTTACGGGTTTGTTTTACATCATTTTTGGGGTATCTGATTTTGCTACCATTCTCTCCTCCTTAGTTGTTTCTTCACTCATCCTGGCTGTGGTATTTTCAATTCTGAAAACCTCCAGCCGTATTACACTTGTAACTGCTTTGGCCATAACCACATTTAGCAACTGGTGGCTTTTTTATTCCAATAAGCTTGTGCCGGATATCTATGTAGCCCTTGCGGTTATTTTTATCCTTTACCTTATTTACCGCTATAAATATACCCAATCAAGGAGAGGCCCGGTCTTTTCAGGGTTACTTATTGCCATAGCGTTGCTTATTGGATTTTCTGCCAGGAATACCATGATCATATTTTTTCCCCTGCTCATCTACTTCGCTGTAGCGGATATCATTCAAAAAAGAGATCAGCAATTATGGTTATATACCGGTATTTTCTCGGTCATCCTCCTGGGATTGTTCTTTATTTTAACAACTTATATTCCCGGACGCGAATGGGGTAGCACATTTTTTGCCAGCAAATACACTGATGCCTGTAATTATACTGAACAAAGTTCTGATGCCCTGGCTGCCAGGCTCCTTTACCGCTATTTTGAAATGATGCTCATTCAGGGCATGTTGGTAGGATTGGGGATTATAATAGCATTTTTGGTAACCCTAAAAGACCGCCAGTTTTTCCTCTTTGAAAATCCGAAAGGCTTTTTCAGTTTTTCAGCCATATTTCTATTGATATCGGCTAACCTGATGACAGTTTCCTTTAAAGGATACGTCCCCATGTGCACCGATCCCCTATATTTTTTGTTTATAATTCCGGTAGCTGCACCGGCAGCAGGCATGTTTCTACATGAATTTTACCTTGACCGGAAAAAGGGATTGTTGCTTGCAGGAATTTTCTTGATTTTCGGTGCTGTATCATTGTTACTCTCAGGCGCTGCATGGTTCAGGGATTATTTTCCGATGATGGTTTTTGCACTGATTTTCACCTTTCTCCCTGAAAAAAATAAAACCCAGGGGCTGTTCATTGTGCTTTTTTTACTGGTCACCGGCATGAATTTGGTGAGTAAGTTCAGCTATGCCGATAATGTGAAGTACCATCAGCAGAAAGAAATCGTTTCTACCAATTTCATAGATACAGAAAAACCCGCTTATGTTATTACCGATAAAGTACAAAAAAGAATTGCCGATTATTATTCAGGATTTAACCCCAATCATCCGGTTCAGTTTTTAGCCTTTAATACTTTTAGCTTTGACACCCTTAATAATGATAAGCCCCTGTACCTGCTAAATAACTGGCATACTGCTTACCATGCCGGGCTTGAAAAAAAAGGCTTACCCTACTTTGCCCGCGTTATTGATCCCTCAAGCGAAACTGTTTTAGACAATGATGATCCCAATATAAAGATTTTCAGGCTTAACAATATTGTTATCCCTGAGCTTACATTTGAAAGCAAGCATGGATTTGAAGAGGAGAACCCACAATGGCGACAGGAAAAGAATGATGTATTTAAATTTAATGCTGCTTCAGGAGATTTCTCTTACCGCGTAAAAGAATTCTCCGCTACCTTTGAAGCCCCGCTTAAAAAAGTAAACCCTGACAGCACGGCCTCAAAACTACTGATTAAGGCGCTGGTGCAGGCACGCAGCCCAAAACCATCCGATGCCAGGCTGGTAATCTCCGTGCAGGCTGACACGGCAAATCTTGCTTATGAGTCTGCCAGACTGGACGAATTTATCCATACCTACGGAGATTGGTGGTTATGCTCCCATGAAATGATTTTTGATCTTCGTAAAAACAAGCCAAATGCGCGTATTAAAATATATGTTCATAACCCGGACAAAGTTAACCTCTATGTGGATGATTTTGATGTGAAGGTCTATGAAATCAAAGATTAAAGGCTTTAATTGTATTTTATAAACCCTGTCTCTTTTTGCCGTCCCCATTTAATCGTGGCTGATATGAATATCCGCAGGAACCGGAAGATTCTGGGCTATAAAATAAGCAGAGACTATCTGCTGCGCATTTTTCTTTTCTTCCGCGCCAAAGCGTGTTTCATTAATTGCATATTTTCTTATATTTTGCACATACGGGGCTGCAACATCATATTTCTCCAATGCAGTGTATGCCTCCACCAGGTTCTTCTCAGTAATAAAAACCAAATGGTCATCCTTGCCCCTGTGCTTCAGCAAAATTTCCCTTGATTCCTCAATAGGTGAAACACATTCTTCGTAATTACCAAGTTCTTTAAAAGACACGCCATACCCAAATTTGGCATACGCCACGCCTTTTTCCTGCTCGGGGTGATGCTCCATCCATGCATTCATGGCTTTTCTATGGAGGATAAGGGCACTGTCGTAATCGTTTAACTGGCGTTTGGTAACTGCAAGATTGTTTAATACGGTAAGTGTATTTGGATGAAATTCCCCAAGATTTTTGGCTAATATACGGTAAGATTCCTCATTCAGCCGGTAGGCATATTCCATATCGTGCCTGCCCATTATTAAAGAAAGATCATTAATGAATTCACCCACCAGTGGATGGTCCTCTCCTTTCACCTCTTTCATTAAAGCAATGGCCCGCTGTTTATGCTTAATGCCATCTCCGGGCAGCCTGCCCCCGCTGGTGCAATTATGCAATATTTCAGCAATTAACTGGCGGTTATCTCCGGGGGCATTCTCTGCAATTTCCAGTGCTATTATGCACAGGGAATCTTTTCGCGGGGTACTTGCAAAAAACCGGAAAGAAGAAAAATCTTTGATAATACTGGCATATTCAAGGCTACGTGGCCCATAATGCTGCTTTGCAAGTGCAAGCGCCTTATTCATGAAGTCATAGGCTACTGTATCCCTGACTTCAGTGTTGGCAAACCCAAGTGCTGTGTATACTTCTATACTTTCCCTGCTATCTTCACCATAAAGCTGTTTATAAAGCTGCAAGGCCTTATTCAGCATTTCCTTTGCCTCCTCAAACAACTTATAATTCGAGTAAATCTTGCCCATCTCATAGTACAATTCCGCACGTATGCTCTTTCGGTCTTTAAAAGTTTCATCTACCCGTTGCGATGCTTCTGCCAGCATTTGCCGCACCGATACTTCGGGACCAAATTGCGAATAGGGGTCGGCAATATTCATGATGTCGAGCAAAAAGGCTTTCATTGTTTCAGCGCGCTCCGCCTGGTCCTCTGCTACACTGCGTTGATGCTGCAGGTGGTAAGCATAAAAGGCTGACATTGCCAAAAGAATAAACAAAACCGAAAAAACGATGATGGCTTTTTTTTGGTTACGAATTATATATTTACGCACTCGTCGTGGCGGATGGTGGGGCAAATGGAGAACCGGAAGGGAATGCAAAGCATTTTTCAAATCCTGGTGAAAAAGATCTACAGTATGATAGCGGTACAGTGGGTCTTTTTCTAGCGCATGCAATAGGATGGAAGCGATATCATCCTTTAAATACCCGCTGATATTTATTTTATCAATGTGTAACTCCGGCGGCTCGTGGAAGATTTTATCTTTTTTCTCAGAAAGTGACAACTGGTTCAATTGCAATGCAGGCGCACCGGTAAGCATCAAATGCAGCAACAAGCCAAGCTGATAAACATCGGTTGATGTATGCAGCCCGTTTTTTGTAAATTGCTCGGGTGCGGCATGATTGGGGGTTAACATTGTTGCCATTTCTGAGTCCTGTTGATTCAGCAATGATGCAATACCAAAATCAAGCAGTTTTACTTCTCCACGTTTGCTGACTAAAATATTGGAGGGCTTAAGGTCACAATGAATAACCAGCCGCTGGTGTGCATACTGAACTGCTTTGCATACCTGGAAGAACAAGGCCATTCGATCCTTAAACCCAGTTGCAGTTTGCCGGCAATACTGGTCTATAGGCATGCCATCGATATACTCCATTACAATATATGGTTCGTTATTTTCCGTGAACCCGGCATTGTATATTTTGGCAATGTTTGGATGGTTCAGGTTGGCAAGTATTTGTCTTTCTTTTTCCACCTGACGGCCTTCAAGCCTAAAACCGGTTTTGATGATCTTTACGGCCACCTCCTGATGGTATAATCCATCGGTCCTGGTGGCTGCATATACCCGCGACATGCCTCCCTCTCCTATCAGTTTTTTTAATCTGTAATTGTCAATGATAGCATCTTGATAATCTGTGGCATGAAGGATATTTTGTTGCAAACGTTCAAAATACACAGAGGCTTCATCGGTTTGGTGCAACATTTCCGTTACAAGTGTGCGCATTTCAGTCCCCTCCGGACATATTCTATCCAGGTACTCTTTTTGTTCAGGGCCTGAAAGCACAGCAGCCCTGTCATATATCGCCTCTACTTTCCTGATATCCATAATTTGCGGAATAAAAAAGTAAAGCTAATGATTTCAATATATTTCGTCAAATTTACAGGGCGTCAATGGATTCCTCCATGGGCCTGTTTCCATCCAGTAGGTCAAGGGTTTTATTTTCCGTTGCCGGATAACTCAGCGACAAAGCAATGGCTTTAGCCAGGTCCTCCCGGCGGGTAGTTCCGGAATTTCCCGTTTTCACACCAATATCAAGATTACCGGTGCCGGCATCATCAAGCAGGCGCCCGGGCCGAAAAATGGTGTAGCTCAACCCTGAATTGATAAGATATTTATCGGCTTCTGCCTTAGCTACAAAATAATTG
>Ga0207419_1001685_pt1 | contig 15962 bp, 13 predicted proteins | sample ElkSloMetagenome_4_FD_184723 | JGI IMG/M metagenome (GOLD analysis project Ga0207419, IMG submission 184723) | Hot spring microbial communities from Elkhorn Slough, Monterey Bay, USA - MD2A (version 2) | ecosystem: Environmental > Aquatic > Marine > Intertidal zone > Estuary: Microbial mat ...
AAAATTCCTTAAAAAAGCATTATCTTCTTCTGTTGAGAAAATGCCGATTAGGGTCTTAGACTCATCTTTTCATACATTCAAGCCACAAGGAGTAACGGGTTTTTTACTTCTTTCAGCTTCACATATATCGATTCATACATGGCCAGAGCGTGGTTATGTAGCTTTTGACATATTTACTTGTTCAAATGAAAAGGTTACCAAAGAAATTCTTGAACATATTCTCAATTCTTTACAGCACGCGCATCTTCAGAAAAAATTTTTTAAGCGAGGATATGTTTTCAATGATTTAAAAACAAGTTGATAAAGAGTTTTTGAGTAAATTGAATCCTTACGTTAAAAGAATAAATGTGGTAGTATTTGTGTAGTCATGAAAGAAAACAAAGAAACTTTTCGAATGTGGTACGCTCTCTCAATGGCGATGCAATTGGGATTTTTGATTGTAGCTCCTATAATAATTTTGGTTTTTCTTGGTGTCTGGGGTGATGAAGTATTTCGCACTTCTCCTCTTTTTCTTTTTTTAGGAGTAGGCGTGGGGATTGGTATTTCTGTTCGCGAGGTGTATCGACTCCTTTTACCTTTAATACGAGATGATGATCAACATCGGCCTACAAAGTGAATATGTATTGAATGTGTGTGGCTTTCAATTGACAAATAGTTTTTTGTCAACACTTTTTGTTACGCTTATTCTTATCCTTGGATTTGGCGTGGCAGCACTTACTCGAAAGAGCGAAGGATTCCTCTATCGAGCGAGCCGTGTTCTTGTGTATGAATTGATGAAAATTATAGATTCGGTAACGCAAGATCGTGAGATGACAAAAAAAGTTCTTCCTCTTATAGCAACGTTCTTTATCTTTATTATAACGGCCAATGTCTTTGGTCTCATGCCAGGACTTTTTGGCTCATTCTTTGTGCACACAGAAATGGGAGACCTTCCTTTATTTCGATCGCCCAATAGTGACCTTACAACAACTCTAGCTCTGGCTCTTTTCTCTGTTCTCTCTCTTCAGATATTTTCCTTGAGATCACTTGGAGGGAGCCAATATCTGAGAAGATTTTTTAATTTTCGTAGTCCCATAGCCTTTATTCTTGGTTTCTTTGAGATGCTTTCAGAGGGAGTGAGAGTACTTTCTTTCTCTTTTCGATTGTTCGGGAATATTTTTGCTGGAGAGATACTTCTTTTGATTATTGCTTTTTTGGTTCCCTATATTATTCCGATTCCTTTTATGATTCTCGAAGTGTTTACTGGAGTAATCCAGGCGTTTATTTTTGCTATGCTTACGTTGACGTTTGTAAAGATTGGTATGATGCGACACACCTCTTCTGAAAAAGCAGTTGCATAAAAGAAAAAGAAAAAAGTGGTATAATAAAAAAAGAAATTTTATTCATTTAAAAAAATAAACATATGAATCAAGATCCATCAGCTTTTACTATGGCAATAGGGACGCTAGGACCTTCTCTTGCTATTGGAATGATTGGAGCGGCGGCACTTATTGGAATGGCGCGAAATCCACAAAACTCAGAAAAAATTCAAGTGGCTATGATTATCGCTATAGCGTTTGCAGAAGCCATAGCTATCTATGCTTTGGTCGTAGCTCTTATTCTAAAATTTGCTTGATAATACTGCATATATGGAATTTTTGGGGAAATTAGGAATCGACGGAAAAATACTTATTGCTCAATTGATTAATTTTGGTCTTTTATTGTGGTTTCTCAAACGATTTTTGTATAAACCACTCATTGAACGTATCGAAAAAGACGAGAAGATTCTTAATGCCTCACGAGAAGAAAAACATGATCTCAAAGAGGAACAGAATCAATTTGCGAAAGATCGAGAAGAAGAGTTAAGGTCAGCGCACAAAGAAGCACAAAAAATTATAGTAGAAGCTGAAACTATCGCTGAAAGTATTCGTAATCGTGCTAAAGAAGAAATGGAGAAAGAAAAAAAGGCTGTTATTGATCAGATTCATTCGCGCTTGGATAATATAAAGCAAGATGAAGGAAGATAATATACAAGAAGAGGGGAGAATTATCTCGTATTTTTCGGGCATCGCTAAGATAGAAGGCTTTGCTCATATTTTTATACACGAAGTTCTTGTTGATGAAGAGGGGGGTCAAATTGCCCTTGTTATTGGTTTTGATGAGTTTTTCACAGAAGCTCTTTTCTTTGACGAAAACTTTGATCCAAATAAGCGTGTTTTTCGAAGTTATGAGCGTTTTTCTTTGCAAATCAATGACGCTATCATCGGAAGAGTAATAAATGGCTTGGGGGGAACTTTGGATGCTTTGGGGCCACTTCGAGGAGAGAAAAAAGATGTTTTTGCTAAAGCCCCTGAAATTATCGAAAGAGATCTTATTGATACTTTTTTATGCACAGGAATTAAGGTGATTGATGCGACACTTTCTTTGGGGCGCGGACAAAGAGAGCTTATTATTGGAGATAAGAAATTGGGAAAAAGTACACTTGCGACTGATATTGTTCTCAATCAAAAAAATATAGAGAGCCCTCTCTATTGTGTGTATGTTTTGTGTGGACAGAAGGAGAGAAAACTTCAAGAGCTTATCGAAATTTTTGAACACAATAATACTTTTCTTTACTCAACAATTGTCTCAGCAAGTGCTGATGCTTCTTTTGCAGAGCTCTATCTTGCTCCGTTTGTGGGATGTACTATTGCTGAGTATTTTCGTGATCAAGGAAAGGATGCTCTTATTGTCTATGATGATCTTTCTCATCATGCCAAGGCCTATCGTGATATCTCCCTCCTTCTCGAACGATCACCAGGAAGAGAGGCTTATCCCGGAGATATCTTTTCCCTTCATGCAACTCTTTTGGAGCGATCAGCGAAACTTTCCAAGGAACAGGGCGGAGGGTCACTTACCGCTTTTCCTATTGTAGAAACACAAGAAGGTGATGTAACGAGTTTTGTTTCAACCAATATCATTTCTATTACGGATGGGCAGATTTATCTTGAAAATGGTTTATTTCAGAAACGATTCCTTCCTGCAGTGAACGTAGGATTGTCTGTTTCTCGTGTTGGTCATATTCAACCACAACCACTTAAAGACGTAACGAAATCTTTACGTCTCATGCTTTCTCAACACAAAGAGCTTCAAAAACTTGCTAAGCTTGAGACCACAAAAAGCAAAGAAGCGACACAAAAGATTCATCGAGGAGAACTTCTTCTTGAAATACTCAAGCAAGATAAGCATCGAAAAATATCATGGCAAGAACAGGTTATTCTCTTTTCGGCTGTGGAGGGGGGGCATTTCGATGACTTGGCGGGGGAAGAATGGAAGAAATTTGAAGTTCTTCTTTTGGAGATGATGCGAAATAAAGAATATAGGCTTATTGAAAAGATTACCGATCAGGGGGTGCCTGAAGGGATGGATGAAAAAATACGCATCATGATAGAATCCTTTAAGAAAGAATTTCTTTTATAATGTATGAAGCAATATCTTCTTTATAAAGAACAGATTGAAGGGCTTCGAGACGTCGAAGAAACGATTAAGGTTGTGGAGAAATCTGCTGCTGCGCGTATTCATTTTTTAAAAAAGAAAGTGAAGAATCTTTTTGTCTACAAAAAAGCCATCGAAGATCAATTGTATCGCATGACGGCTCTTGGGATACGAGGAAAGCATCCCTTGCTCAAACATCGCACATCAGGAGATCGTATCTTAGTTGTTTTATCTGGAAATGAGGGAATGGTTGGAGATCTCTATCATAAATTAGTAAATCGCTTTTTACAAGATGCGAAACAATTTGACACAATATTTGTCATAGGAACAAAAGTTACAGAGTATCTTGATGAAGAGGGTGTGAAAAGTGAATCCTTATTTTTGGAAGATAAAAATAGAGATAGCATTGAAAATATTCAGCAAAGTACTGATATACTTTTTCATTCTTTTTTAGAGAAAAATGTTCAGAGTATCGATGTCCTCTATCCATCATTTATTTCTCTTGGTAATCAAGAAATGAAAATAGAGCGTTTTCTTCCTTTTGATTTTTCTTATCAGAAAGAACAAAAAGAAGAAATAAGAGAAGAAGCGAATGATCAATCGGGTTGGCCATTATTCGATCCTTCACATGAACAGATTTTTCAGAAACTTCTCCAACGATATGTAGAAATTTTTTTCAAAGAAATGGTTTTGGATATGAAACTTTCTGAATATTCTGCTCGGACAGTAACAGCTGAAAACGCGGTTCATAAAACACAAGAGAAAGGACATACTCTTATGAATGCGTATCGGAAAGAAAGAAAAAAGAGAATTACTCGTAAGCAAATGGAGAGCTTTGCATCGTTAAAGAAGACATAAGAAGAATATTGATTCTATTGGTAACTATCGTGAGGATAATAAAGGAGCTATGGACATACAAGGAACTATTACAAGTATTAAAGGTGATTCCGTTGAGATTATTTTTTCTCATGAAATACCACCAATTCATGCCCTTCTTATTCATGATGGGGGAGCGGTAGTTCTTGAAGTTGTCGAAAGAAAAGATCAAAAAACAGTTCGAGCTATGGCACTTTCTTCACTTAATCACATTGAGAAGGGTGATGACGTTTTCTATCAAGGTGAAATGGTTTCTGTTGATGTGGGGGAAGGGATGCTCGGAAGAATGTTTAATATGTTTGGTAAGCCGATTGATGGAAGGGCTTTTCAAGCATCTTTGAAAGTTCCTCTGTTTGGTTCTATAAAGAGGAAAGATATTGTGGAAGATTTTTATGGTGAAAAGCGTGTTCTTGAAACAGGGATAAAAATTATTGACCTTTTAACACCGATTCAAATGGGAGATAAGGTTGGTTTATTTGGAGGAGCTGGCGTGGGAAAAACCATTCTTATAACAGAGCTTATTCATAATATCGCTCTCAAAGATTTAGGCTACTCTCTCTTTGCAGGAATTGGTGAACGCATGCGAGAAGGTAATGAATTATTTCATTCACTTTCTGATCTTGATATGCTAAAAAATTCAGCTCTCTATTTCGGAGAAATGGATAAATCAGCAGGTGTTCGATCACGTGTGGGACTTTCGGCAGTTATGGCATCGAGACATCTCCGAGACACAATGGGACGAGACATTTTTCTCTTTATAGATAATATTTTTCGATACGCTATGGCGGGTATGGAGGTCGGAGCGACGCTTGGAAAAATTCCTTCTGAATCAGGATATCAGGCAACATTGGAAAAAGAAATAGCGTATTTACAAGAGCGAATTGATGCTACTGATCGAGGTATCATTACTTCGTTTCAGGCCGTGTATGTGCCAGCTGATGACATAACGGACCCTGCAGTTGTTGCGATATTTTCTCATCTTGATGCGGGATTAGTGTTGTCTCGAAGTATTGTAGAAAAAGGTATGTATCCAGCGGTTGATATCTTACAGTCTTATTCCCTTGGGCTTGATAAGGAAATTGTTGGTGAGCGTCATTATGAAATAGCTTCTCATATTCGAGAGATGTTTCAGAAATATCGAGAACTTTCTCATATCATTGAAATTCTTGGAATCGATGAATTATCTCGAGAAGATCGGGTTCTTGCTAAGCGTGCTGAGCGTATTCGAAGGTTCCTCACACAACCACTTTTTGTAACTGAAGGATTTTTGGGAAAAAAAGGTGTTTATGTTCCTTTGGAAAAAACACTTGCAGGTTGTGAAGCTATCCTTTCAGGCAAATATGACAATGTCAGTCTCGAAGATTTCTATATGATAGGATCAATCGATGAAATAAAACAATAGTATGCAATGCAAACTTTTTTCTCAAGAAGATTGTGAAATTTTTTCTGATGTGGTGAGTATTACACTTTCTAGTAAAAGCGGAGAACTTCAGATACTTTCAGGGTATACGGAAAGCTTTCTCCTCTTGCGAGAGGGGAATCTTTCTGTCGAAATGAAAGGAAAACAAAAAAAGATCAAAGAGATAGAGGGGGGTATGTGTTGGGTAAAAGATGATGAAGTTTCTATTGTACTTTGACGATACATGACCCTCTCAAATATAAAAGAAGCTTACCTTGGGGCCTATTTATGAAAAGAGTTCTGGATCTGCTGTGAGAGAAACGTATAAGCACCTTCTACCTCACTTGTTTTCGAGGTTAAGCCTGGAAGACGATTGACTTCCATAAGGTAAGGATTTTGAGTATTTTTGTCGATAATAATATCAGATCGTGACCAAGAAAGTCCAAGAGATTTTCCTGCTTGTATAGCAATATCTTGAATATTTTTCGGTATCATAGCTTTTTCTATGAAAACCTCTCGTGCTCCATTACAGGTATTATTTCGGAATTCTCCTTCTTGCGGATAGCTTTTTTCCCCAGAAACCACCTCACCATTGGCAACGAGAACTCCCCAATCATAATCATTGGGAATATATTGTTGGAAAAGGTATTTTTTATTTTTGGGAAGTGTTTCTAATGCACTGAGGAGTTCATCTTCTGATTGAGCAAGAACTGATTTTGATCCTTTTGACCCTTTGATATCTTTTATAACAACAGGGTAATCGCAGATATCTCGTATGCGATCGAGATGAGGCTTAATATCTTTATAATCCAAAAAGAGTGTATGAGGAACAGGAAGATTATGAAGGGCAAAAAGCGTATGATCAGTCACTTTTGAAGTACCTTTTTCTACAAATGTGTGGGGAATTTCGTATTTTTCAAGATAGAGTTTTATGGCATAAGCAAGATCTCGAGAATGCCAAGAAGAAGAAAGCCAAACAAAGGAAAAGTTACGGAGATTCTTTCCTTTATAGAGAATAGAAAAATCTTCCCCTTGAAAAATAAATTCAATGTGGCGGTAGTATCCTTTGGTAAGAGTGATCTTGAAGGGAAATTTCTTCGTTATTTCCTCCATATTACTTACTGCGGGGAGGATAAGGATGTCGAGGGGGGGAGTATGTTTCATAGTTTTTCATTTAAAAACAAAAAAAAGAGCCTGAGAGGCCTCGATTGGGTACGGCTACGCGTAGAGAAAAGAGGGGAGTAAATGAAGCCAAAAAAGCTTTAATAGGGGACCACTACTCATACTATACAACAGAAAAGATGTTTTGTAAAGGGTGTTGATTTGAGAATGATTTTATTGACGCAAGAAAGTTTGTATTGTACGGTAAGAGAGTTATAAAGTGGATCCTATAAAAGTATATTGGGGTGTAGCCAAGTGGTAAGGCATCGGGTTCTGGTCCCGTGATCCTAGGTTCGAATCCTAGCACCCCAGCTAAAATAACAAAGAGTTCCTTTAAGAGGGATTTTTTGATATTAATTTTTTCTCTTTTTTCGCCTATCGTTAAGGGCATGGATATATTCAAAATATTGGACAGTCTAGATATCATTGGATTTCTTAATAGACTTCACCTCAAGAGGATTTTTTCTCTTGGAGCGTATTATATACTTCCTCTAGGACTTTTCCTCATCACGCTTATTTTTCCTGAAGGGGATTGGTATTCTTTATTGGGAAGCACAGCACAAATTGGACTCCTTGTGATACTTTTTCTTAAACCCTTATCCGTCATTGCAAAAAGAAGGGAGATTACCTATTTCTTGCAATTTCGAAGACAAATGGGTGTGGCGGTATTTTGGTTAGCCCTCTTCCATGGTGTGGGATTCATTGTGCTCTATGACATTTGGAATACCGCTGAGTTTTTTGATTTCTCTTCTCATTATACCTATGGAGCTGGAGCGCTATTGGGATTGATTGTATTAGCGCTTACATCCAATGACGTCGCTGTACGATATTTGAAGAGAAACTGGAAACGTGTGCAGATGTTAGCCTACCCCGTTCTCTTTCTCGTCTTTCTTCATTCTAGTATAGCGGAGGGAGAGCTAGCGAATTTTTTTATCGTGAGTATGGCATTCCTTGGAGCAAAATATTGGGAGTGGAGAGTTGTTCAATCTCATAAGCATTGAAGTATCTAAACATCTAAACATTGAAGCATTTAAACATGAAAGCATGAAAGATGAAAAAAACCGGAGTCAAACGAATCCGGTTTTTTGTTTGAGAAAAGAATATCTCCTTATACACTTTTATTCCACCGTTTCCCTTATTCTTCCCTAAACCACATGGCGTAAACGACGGGAATGAAAAAGAGCATGATGGTCCCTGAGAAAAGAAGTCCAGCAATAATAGCACCACCTAATCCTTGCCAGAGCGGATCGCTGAGCGTAATAGGAATAAGCCCAATGATGGTTGTAAGAGAAGAGAGGAATATTGGTTCCAGACGACTTGCACTCGCATCAACAATAGCTTCTTCTTGTGACATGTCTTGCTCGAGATTTTGATTGATCTTGTCGACAACAATAATAGAGTTATTCACCACGATACCAAAAAGAGCGAGTACACCAATGAGCGCCGGGAAAGAAAGAGGTGTCCCTGTAAGAGCGAAAATGGTAAACACACCAATGAGCGCCAAAGGAATAACGAGGAGGACGATAAGCGCCTTTCGATACGATCCCAGGCGAATAACGAGCGTTCCGAGGATAAGAAGAAAGGCAAGTACCATGGCCTGGAGAATAGACTGAACCGATTTTGCATTTTCATCGTTTACTCCTCCTGTTTTCCAGGAATATCCATCGGGAAACGCCATGTTTGTTGCAAACGTTTCAAGATTTTTTCCTATATCAGGAATAGAATATCCTTCGGTCACTGATGCGGTAATACTGAGTGATCGTTTACCCTCCTCACGTGTAATTTCGGAGGGATTGTTTTGGAGTTCGAGTTTTCCAAAAGAATAGAGTGATGCTCCTGAGGGGTTTTGAGGAGCAACAAGCGTGCCAATATTTTCGATAGAGGGAAGTTCAGAATCAAGACGAAGAATAACATCACGTTTGTCAGCAAGGTCATCAAAAGAAACATCACTCGCAAGTTCAAATCCATTAGCAAAGGTTCGAAGAAGAAGTCCTGCATCATCTACAGAATAATTATTCTGAGTAAGGATGTTCATGTCAGGAATAACAGCGACTTTTGGGGTCCCTCCCGTAATAGAAAGTTTGACATTGGTCGTGCCTGGAACACCATTGAGATAGGTTATGATTTCATTTGCCAATGTATTGAGTGTATCACTCTTTTCTCCCAAGAGGGTTATCTGAATATCAGCTCCCGCAGGAGGCCCTCCTGAAAGTTCGAATACAGATACATCCCCACTGGGATAGGAAGCAAATTCATCACGAATCGATTGAGCGAGTGTTGTGGAAGCAATACTCCGATCTTTTTGGGGGAGAAGTCGAGCGGTGAGAAGCGCTTGATAGGCTCCTTGTGAAGCGAGATTCCCATCTCCTGAAATGCCAGTGGCGAGTTGAATGTGTATTTCTTTGATACTTTCTTTGGAAGAAAGTTTTTGCGCCAATTCAAGAGCTTGCTTTTGCGTTTCTTCAATAAGGGTTCCTTTGGCAAGCTCGAGCTGAACATAAAAGAAATCCTGATCTTCTTTGGGGAAGAATTCACTTCGAACCAGTCCAAGACCAACCAATCCAGAGGCAAAAAAGAAGAAAAGAGTAACGATAATAACGGTTTTCTTTCGAAGTACTGGCGTGGTAATGATTTTGGAAATGATTCTTTTATAATGACGAGCTATGCCATCAATATGAAGAAGTCCGTCAGAAGTGAGGGAGAGGAGACATTGTTTGAAGAAATGAAATTTTCCATTTCCCGAGAGGAGCTTGTGAAAACGTTGAGCTATCTTTTTTCGAGAAATCCAAACAATTCCTAGGAGGGAAAAGGTAAGGAGAAAAAGAGCGGGTGCAAAAGGGAGCGAAGAAAGAAGATTCCAAACAAATATCCCGAAAGCAAATACAAAGAGAACAAGGAGGAAAATACGAACACGTCGAGGAACACTTGGCTTGAGGAGGGCTATCATAAAGGGAAGAACAATCAAAAGCCCAACAACAAGGGAGCTAAGCAGTGTTGCGGAAACGACGATGGGAATAGGTTTGATGAATTCCCCAATAATCCCTGTTGCCAAAAGGAGAGGGAAAAATGCCCACACGGTCGTAAGTGTTGTTACAAGAAGAGTAGTAGAATAATCACGCCAAGTAAGGAGTCCTGCTTCTCGTGGGGTGAATCGTCCGGTTCGGTAGTAACTGGTAATAGCCGAAAGAATAACAATAGTTACATCTACGAGAAGGCCGAGAGAAAGAAGAAGTGAGAAAGAAGAAAGAAAATTCAGTGTTATGCCGAGCGTATTCATTACCAAAAGCGCTCCCATAAAGGTAAGAGGAATGGTGAATGATGCAACAATGGCCTGTCGAAGACCAAAGAAGAGCAAGAGAACGATGAAGACAAGTCCTATAGTAATGGCGAAATTTCGAAAAAGAGAAGAAAACTGCTCATTCATATCATCCGCTGTGGACGTGATGGTGGCGATACGGAATTGTTCATTTTGCTCGGCAAGTTCTGTTTCTATGAGTTGTTGGGCATCACTGTAGGATTCGTCGATACGTTCTGAGAGAGATTTATAGATATCAAACGTTACCGATCGTTGAACATTACTTGTGTCGCCAGATTGGTAGTACGCACCAAAAGTTCCTGGCTGAGGTCGCTCGGTTATGACAGCGATTTCCCCAAGTCGATAGGTGACATTATTAGCAGAAATGATAACGTCACGGAGATCTTCAAGTGTAGTAGCACTCGGATCAATAGAAAGAGAAAAGGTAGAATCATCAGTGACGACCGTTCCTGCGGGTTGAGCATTTACCGCTGTTTGTATCGATCGGGCAAGTGTCGTAGGACGTATGCCAAGGGTGTTTATTTGATCTTGATCAATGGTGACCTGTACTTCTTGCTCCTCGAATCCACGAAGGACGACACGATCGATTTTGGTAAGGCTTTCGATACGGTCTCTGAGTGTATTGGCATAGCGAAGAAGGGAAGCATCATCAGCACTTGAAGTAAGGGCGAAACTCCAAATAGGTTGATCTTCGAAATCAAGTTTGGCAACAACGGGGGTTGTGGCATCGCTTGGGAGATCAGTGATCGTATCAACAGCGCTTTGTACATCTTGCTTTGCTTTATCTGCATCAACACTCGAGAGAAATTGCAATGTTATAGAAGAAGAATTTTGAGAACTCACAGATGTTGCCGTATCGATACCACTGACTCCTCGAACGGCATCTTCAAGGGGTATGGTTACCAAAGATTCAATATCTTCGGGATTGGCTCCGGGAAGAGCAGTAGAAACAAAGACAATAGGAATGGAAATCGAAGGATTGAGTGTTCGGGGGAGGGTGAAAAAAGAAGTGAGTCCTCCAGCAACCAAAACTAAAACCACAAGAATAACCACGCGAATATTCGTAAGATATTGCGTCATGGTTTTGGAAACATCACCTTCTTTGAGCGTGACCTTTCGAAGGTAGGTACTATCGGAAGAAGATGACTTTTGTGCGTGTGCGTCTTTTTTGGACATAAGAAAGAAAAATTATTCAGTAGAATCAAGAGAGATTTCTTCGACACGATCCCCGTTGGTAATGCGTCTATCGAGAATGATGTGATCATCTTGATTGAGACCGCTTTTTATTTGGACATAGTTTCCAAAAACCTCTCCGAGGATAATATCTCGGGATTGCGCTTCTCCGTTGTTATTGACAAAGACAAAGGATTTTTCTGAAGTTATCTGAACGCTATCGATGGGAATAAGAGGGAAAAATTGCTCGCCATCGCCATGTCGAAGGGTAAGAGAGAGATTAACAAAGCCATTATCAGGGATACGATTTCTCAGAGAGGGATCAAGGCTAAATATGAGGGAATAATTTTGATCATTGGTAGAAACTTGAGAGAGATATCGTGGAGTGATAGTAATCGATTCGCCATCAAGAAGAATGTATTGAGGTTTGTCGATGTCGATAAGAGAAGCAATTCGTTGAGGAAGAAGGGCCGTAGCCGTGAGCTCCCCTTCACCACTTATGGTCACAAGGGGCGTTCCAGCGCTTACGAGATCGCCGACAGAAACGTGAACACGCTCAACTTTTCCAGCGAGAGGAGAAGCAGGAGAGTACCTTGATGCTTGGATGCGAGCTTGCTGTTCTTGAAGCCCTGCTGTGTCTTCGCCGAGAAGGGCGTTTTGTTCTTGAATTTTGAGATCGGCGCGGAGATTTTTTGCCAGGTCGTCGTCTGTTTTGGGAGTTTCGTCGTAATTTCTTTCGTTGATGTCAATTTGGCGCTGAGCAATTTCATTTTGTGCTTGGGCATTGCGCTGAGCAATCTCAAGCTGTTTTCCTGCACTCGTTCCTCCGAGATAGGTATCAGAAAGGGAAAGAAGCGTTGTTCCTCGAGTGATAGAAGCTCCTTCTGTTTTTCGGATAGCAGTAACAATTCCCGATGTTTGAGCGGTAAGGGTGATAACGCCAGAATCTTCCACATTTCCTGCTACTCCAAACGTCGCTGTTTCTCCAAATGTAAACGTCTTGACGGCCTGCACCGATGCGGAAGAAGAGGCGGTTTCTTGACTGGGCGTGCGGAGAGTTTTTCCTACAAGAATGAGTGCGAGAAGGATGCTTAGGACGATAAGAAAAGAAAGAATCGGACGTTTGGAAATAAAAATAAAGAAATGTGGATAAAGTTTTTTCATATGGAAAAAAATATGGTATTATGGAATCAAGAGAATATAGCACACTTTTTTATAAAAATCAAGAGTTATGGAAATACAGCCACAGTCAAATCTAAGAAGAGATTTAGAGAATTTACAGCAAGGTGAAAAAATTTCTTTTGTGTCTAAGAATAATACTGGAAGAGCGATAAGGATTGAGGTAATGCGAAAAGAAGACTCTTATGAATGTGTTTATTATAATGAGGGAGAGGATAGAGCTTTTCATAAAAAAAATCTATCTCAAGATGAGCTTATAGCTATGCATAATGATCAGAAAATAGCAAAAGTTTCCACGGAAAAAACTGATGAAGAATTAAGAAGGATTCTTAGAGAGGTAAATAGAGAAGCAGAGAGAAAGGAAAGAGAAAAACAAAGACAGATAAAAGAACTTCAAACACAACAAAGAGGTAAAAAGAAGGATCAAGATAGGACAAGCATTGAAGGCGAAGATAAGACGGCTCAAATTAATAGCATTGATATTCCTGAAGAATGGACCGTGAAGAGTATAAAGGCGGGACAAAAATACGTATTTGACGGTGTAGGGACAATGACCATTGAAAATGTTATCGATGATGAAGTGGTGTATCGGTGGGAAAAAGCTGAAGGTGTACAAGATTCTGAGTCATTTCCACCAGGAGTATTAAAACAACTTGCTCGAAATAAAGATGGAGAAACAATTACATTTTCAATGATACGTAGACCACTTTCGAATCAAAATCCTGGGGGTGTATTGGGATTGATTAATGAAGGGGGAGGAAAGCTTCAAGAAAATAGAAACGATAGAGACGAGACGGAAATTAAACTAGGTGAAATATTGCAGTATCCTGGCTCGGGAAAACTTGAAATTCTTTCTGTGGGTGATGATGGAAGAATTTCGGCGAAATGGACGAAATTTGTAAATGCTCCCGAAAATGTACCAGAAACTCAGGAATATAATGTAACGAAAGCTCAATTAGAGAGATTTAAGAAGTCTATACGTTCAGCTATTGAGGGAGCTTCCCGAGACTATGAGGAGAAATATGACGCTACACAAGAGCACGGAATGAATGATTTGGAGCGTCGATTGGCCAAACTTCTTCAGGAAAGAGAGAATATATGGAAGGAGCTCTCTGCAGAGCAGGCTGTTGCAAGAGCGAAAAAGATAGATAAAGAACTTTGTAAGATAAAAGAGCAACTCGAAAAGACTAAGGATGAATTTAATGACCCTGATAATGCTACAGAAGAGTTTGTTCCGTCAGGAGATAATCAAAGAGGAGAAGATATCGACGAAATGGAACGCCAATCACAAGCACGGCGAGAGCGTTTGCGTCAAGCAACACAAGCACAAGCACAAGCACAAGCTATGCGTGATATGGGAATGGATGCTACGGCGGTTGCAGGGGAAGAGGAAGGAGAAAGATCTGAAATATCGCAAGTATTAGAACAAGCCATCAAAAATGCAGAATCATTCGATGAACTTATTCGTGTAATACAAGATTATGCGGGGAGTGATTTTGAAGATCTTGTTGATAGGGATAATCCAAATCAGAAAACGTATCCCGGAGGAAAACCAGAATTGGTGGAAGAATTAGTGCGAGTGAGAGATATTGCTGTTGGTCTTTATAAAAGAGGTATTTCACCTAAAGACTTTAATGTAGAGACTCCAGAAAATAGAGCAATTTTTCATGGAATTACTCGAAGAGTAGGAAATTTGAAAGATAAGGCGAAAGAACTTTTTTCCAAAATTTTGCAAGAAGGTCCTGATTCTGGTCCGGATGAGGCTAGCGAGGGAAATGATGAACAAGAGCAATCTGTTGATACCAGCACACTCATTGGTATCAATGCACGAATTGCCCAGTTAGTACAAAAACGAATGGAATTGATGCGCAAAGAAGGATTGGATGCAAACGATTCACGAATCATAGCTCTACAACAGGAGGAGGACGAACTAAAGAAGAAACGAAAGGATATGGAGGGACAAGAAGGACCACAATCAGGAGCTTTAGGGGGAATAGAAAAACAAGAAAATGAAATAAAAGACGAAGAGGGTGATCTTTTGCGACAACTTACACAAGAGTTGGATGATGCTCGTGAAGCGTATGCTCGGCGTATGCATGGGAGAGAAGGAGGAGAAAATAAACGACGATATGATGAGGCTCTTCGTCGATATAATGCAGAGGTGGGAGCACGTTTTGGAGAAGTTATGGGAGGAGAAGAATTTGAACAGCTCATGAAGGCAAATGAGATTGGAGAACAATTGAAAATTAAAGATATTCGTGCTGAGGAACTTATTGGACGATTTTCAAGATTCGAAGGTATTAAGAAAATGGGTGAAAGAGTTCTCGATACGTATAAAAAAATACCACTTGTAGGAAAGGTGGCTATAGGTGTGGGCTTGGCTGGAGTTGGTCTTGCTGGTGCGGCCGCGGGTTCTGTTGCTCTTGTGGGGGGAGCAGCGACTGCTGGTGGTTTTATGCGTATTCTTGGCGGAGCATCGCTTACTGCAGGTTTCAAATCACTCCTTGAAACAGGAGCTGATAGACTTTACGCGGGAGCTGAACAAGAACGAGTAAATCAGGCTCGAGATCTTTTTCGAGAAAATGATCGTACTGCGGAAAATGAAATAAGGCGTGTGGAAAACATCATGCATCTCTTGGATCAGTCAACGTCTCGTGTTGCTGACAGAGCGAACAGTCGTCGATTTGAGCGACATGGCAGAACAGCTTTGGCTTTTGCAGGTGCGGCCGCTGTTGTAGTTGCAGGACATTCGGCTATGAGTGCATTGGGAAACTTCTTTGGTATAACTCCTGAAGTTTCTGGTGGTGGAGGCACAGGGCCAATCGAGCATGTTGATTTTGATGGTCCTCCAGAACCAGAACCAGAACCAGAACCAGAACCAGAACCAGAACCGGTAGCTCCAGTTGCTCCAGAACCAATTCCTACTCCAGAGCCCATTGCGGTTTCGGGACATGTCGATGTAAATGGGCGTGTTTGGATGGATAATAATACGAATAAGTTCGACCTCAATGAGCTTAAGCTGAAGTGGGGTGGAGGTGGAGATGGTATTCATGACGGATTTAAAGATACAGTATACTCATTTAATGTAGGTGAAATGACCAAAGGAGGATCATTTCATGGGGGACTTTCCATAGATGCTCAAAATGCCATTGCATCAGGGGAATTGAAAATGTATCTTACTGGTGCTGGAGGAAATACTATCGAAGTTCCCATGGACAAAGATGGAAATGTACTCATCAAGCCAGGAATGGAGGGATATGAATTTTTCTCTACAAAAGATGGACATGCGGTATTTAATGGGAAATGGGCAGAAGTGGGAATTTTGAAAGACGATGGAACTTTGCAAGTTTTGGCAACGCATGTTGGGGAGAATTCAGTGAGTATGTCATCGGTTATTGAGGGGGG
>Ga0207419_1001688_pt1 | contig 15925 bp, 12 predicted proteins | sample ElkSloMetagenome_4_FD_184723 | JGI IMG/M metagenome (GOLD analysis project Ga0207419, IMG submission 184723) | Hot spring microbial communities from Elkhorn Slough, Monterey Bay, USA - MD2A (version 2) | ecosystem: Environmental > Aquatic > Marine > Intertidal zone > Estuary: Microbial mat ...
GGTCTGTGCAGAAGCCAGAAAGGGTTCTTAAGTCCCTCCGCCCCCGGCAACTTCATACTCTCAAATTCCACGATTCTTGAACATACAAGGGCTCAGGGCTCAGGGCGAAAGGCTAAAATCGAGAGGCGAACGATCTGTGGCGATTGATATCGAGAAGAAGCACACGAAGTCGTTGGAAGAGGCGCAGCAGGTGGCCGATAACCTGGCCCGCGATCTGGCCGACAAGTTCAGCGTCAACTACGAGTGGCAGGGCGACACCCTCGTCTTCGACCGCACGGGCGTCAACGGAGAGATCGACGTCAACGAAGAGGCTGTCCATGTCCGCGCCAAGCTCGGCTTCCTTCTGTCCTACCTCGAGCCGGCCGTCGAGAAGGAAATCAATCGCTACCTCGACGAACATTTCGTTTAGGACAACAGCGCACCGCAGAGACACGCGCAGACGCTCACTCGCTACCGGCTTTTCGCCTTCGGCAAATCGCCAGCATCAAGATCGCTGCGCTGAGATCACGGAGCAACAAAAGGACCCTTCAAGGCTCTACTGCGCGAACTCTGGGCCTCGGTGGTGAATAAAAAGCCTCATTCAATCCCGATCACAAAGATAGATGCCGAAACGCTGCTTGCTGGTGTCGACCATTTCCTCCTCGACGATCGCGTTGCCGCCCAGGTCGATGGCCGAATTCCGGGCCAGGGTGCGGAGTTCTTCCGTGACCTGCGAGGGGCTGCGCTGGACCCCGGCGACCCGGTCACGGACCGAGACCGTGGTCTGGCCGAGCCGCTGACAGTCCAGAGCCTCCGGCGGCTCTAGGAGAGCGATGCCAGCGGCGCCCGGGTCGGGCTGCACCCAGGTGCAGGCGGTCAGTAGGGCCAGCATGGAAGAGGTGGCGACTAGGGTTCTCAGCATGTCCAGGTCCTTACGATCTTCGTTGTCTTGCCGCTAGGACGACAAAAATCGGGCGCAGTTCCAGATCGGTTGCCTGCACTCGCCGCCCCGGGCACTCCCAGAGCCGTCGACAAGCTGCGATAATGGCGGGTTCGTATCAAACCTATTCATCCGGAGTCCTGCTCATGAGCGAGTCCATTGTCATTGTTTCCGCCCGTCGTACCGCCATCGGCTCGTTCCAGGGCCAGTTTGCTCCGGTGAAATCCCCCGCGCTGGGGGCTGCCGCGATTCGCGCCGCCGTGGCCGATGCCGGCATCGACGGCAGCGATATCTCCGAAGTCATCATGGGCTGCGTGCTGCCGGCCGGCGCCGGCCAGGCCCCCGCCCGCCAGGCGACGCTCGGCGCCGACCTGCCAATGTCGGTGGCCGCCACCACCATCAACAAGGTCTGCGGCTCGGGCATGAAGGCCGTCATGCAGGCCCGCGATGCGATCGCGGCCGGCTCAGCGGACATCGTGGTCGCCGGCGGCATGGAGTCGATGACCAACGCCCCCTACATGATGGATCGCGGCCTGCGCATGGGCCACGTTCAGGCCCTGGATCACATGTTCTTCGACGGCCTGCAGAACCCCTACGACGGCAAGGTGATGGGCCAGTTCGGCGAGCAGTGCGTGGCCAAATACGAATTCACCCGCGAAGAGCAGGACGCCTTTTCCGCCGCCTCGGTCGAGCGCGCCACAACGGCCATGGAATCCGGTGCCTTCGACGCGGAAATCACGCCGGTCACGATCAAGACCCGCAAGGGCGAGGTCGAGATCGCCAGTGACGAGGAGCCGCCGCGCTGCAACGTCGAGAAGATGCCGAGCCTGCGCCCGGCCTTTGCCAAGGACGGCACCATTACCGCGGCCAGCTCGTCGAAGATTTCCGACGGTGCCGCGGCCCTGGTCCTGATGAGCGAGGGCAGTGCCCGCCAGCGCGGGATCACGCCGCTGGCGCGCATCGTCGCCCAGGCCACTCATTCGCAGGAACCGGAATGGTTCACCACCGCGCCTGTCGGCGCGATGCAGAAGGTGCTCGACAAGGCCGGCTGGCGCGCCGACGAGGTCGACCTGTTCGAAATCAACGAGGCCTTCGCGACCGTCTCCATGGCGGCGATGAAGGAGCTCGGCCTACCCCACGACAAGGTCAACGTCAACGGCGGGGCCTGCGCCCTGGGCCATCCGATCGGCGCCAGCGGCGCGCGTATTCTGGTCACCCTGATTCATGCGCTGAAAAACCGGGGCGGCAAGCGCGGCGTGGCCAGCCTGTGCATCGGCGGCGGTGAGGCGACCGCCCTGGCCGTCGAGCTGGTCTGAGCCAATGAGCGAGCGGGTCCAGATCGTCGAGGTCGGCGCCCGTGACGGGCTGCAGAACGAGCCCTACACGATTCCGACCGAGGTCAAGGTCGAACTGATCGGCCGCCTCTCGGACACGGGCCTGCCGGTGATCGAGGCGACCAGCTTCGTTCGCGCGCCGGTCATCCCGCAGCTGGCCGATGCCGAGGAGGTGTTCGGACGGATCCACAAGGCCCCAGGCGTGCGCTACCCGGTGCTGGTGCCGAACCTGCGCGGCTACGAACGCGCCCGCGCCGTCGGCGCCGACGAAATCGCCGTGTTCACCGCCGCCTCGGAAGCCTTCAATCAGGAAAACATCAACTGCAGCATCGAAGAATCGATGGCGCGCTTCGTGCCGGTGATCGAACGCGCCACTGACGACGGCGTGCGGGTGCGCGGCTATGTGTCCACCGTGCTGGGCTGCCCCTACCAGGGCGAGGTGCCCGTCAGTGAGGTCGTGCGCGTCTCGCGCGCGCTCTACGATGCCGGCTGCGCCGAGGTCTCGCTCGGCGATACGATCGGCGTCGGCACGCCAGCCCAGGCCCGCGACATGGTGCGCGCCGTCGCCGAGCACATCCCGATCGAAAATCTCGCCGTGCATTTCCACGACACCTACGGCCAGGCCCTGTCCAATATCCACGCCTGCATGGACGTCGGCATCCGCATCATCGATTCCTCCGTCGCCGGCCTCGGCGGCTGCCCCTATGCCAGAGGCGCGACCGGCAACGTGGCCACGGAAGACGTGGTCTACATGCTCAACGGCCTGGGCATGGAGACCGGCGTCGACCTGCTGGCCCTGGCCCGCGTCGGCGACTGGATCGCCGGCGAACTCGGCCGGCCACGATCAAGAACCGGCCAGGCGATCCTGAAGCGGAACTAGACGCCAATCCGAGACACCAATCCGGGACACCCAGACAATCGAGGCATTAACCTAGCCGAAACCGCGCGTTTTTTCTATAGCCGACGAAGTAGCCGATCGCTGGCTGCGGGTGTTGCCCGGCGCAATGGCCCGGGCGTCCTCGGGTGAACAGAAGCAGCGGGTTCGATTGGGCTTGCTCAGCACCCCCGGTCGTCTGAAATAAATCCGGGAGGGGTTGAGTTCCTCGGGCTGGTTCATGCGAGCGCTGAACGAGCCGATCGCTCGGATGGCAAATCAGGAGGATCGCTGAATTTGAATTTCGGGACACCCAGGCAATTTTGCAGATCGCCTAAGCCAAAATAGGTAGACCCCCTATCGAAGACCAAAAAAACCACCGCCGGTTGCCCGACGGTGGTTTTTCGTCTTCGGTCGACCCAGCCGATGGCTGAGTCGGTGTTACATCGAGCGTTGCTTTGCTTATTCCGCGTCGCTGGTCTGCGTCTCTTCTGCCTGTTCGGCCTGTTCGGCCTGTTCTGCCTGCTCGGCGTCTGAGGCGCGCAGGAGTGCGGCCAGTTCGGCTTCCGAATCGCCGTGGGCTTCGCGCTGCTCCTTGCGACGGGCCATGGCCACTCGGCCGGTGCCGGCAGGGATCAGGCGCCCGACGATGACGTTCTCCTTCAGGCCGCGCAGGCTGTCGACGGTGCCGCGAACGGCCGCATCGGTGAGCACGCGCGTAGTTTCCTGGAAGGAGGCCGCCGAGATGAACGACTCGGTCGCCAGCGAGGCCTTGGTAATGCCCAGCAGCACCGGCAGGAGCTTGGCCCGATGCAGGCCGTCGGCTTCGAGGCGCTCGTTCTCTTCGCGAACGCGGATCGCATCGAGCTGCTCGCCGCGGAGGAACTTGGAGTCGCCGCCGTCGAGCACTTCGACCTTGCGCAGCATCTGGCGAATGATCACCTCGATGTGCTTGTCGTTGATCTTCACGCCCTGGAGTCGGTAGACGTCCTGGATTTCCTGAACCAGGTAGTCGGCCAAACGTTCGACGCCCAGCAGGCGCAGGATGTCGTGCGGATTCGGTTCGCCGTCCACAACGGTTTCGCCCTTCTCCACGTGCTCACCCTCGAAGACCAGAACCTGACGCCACTTTGGAATCAGCTCCTCGTGCGCTTCGCCGTTTTCGTCGGTGATGACCAGGCGCTGCTTGCCCTTGGTCTCCTTGCCGAAGCTGACGACACCGGAGGCCTCGGCGAGAATCGCGCCTTCCTTCGGCTTGCGGGCTTCGAAAAGATCGGCCACTCGCGGCAGACCCCCGGTGATGTCGCGGGTCTTCGACGATTCCTGCGGGATGCGGGCGATGATGTCACCGACTCGAATCTCTTGCCCGTCGGTTGCGTTGATGACCGCGCCGGAAGGCAGGAAGTACTGAGCCAGCTGCTCGGTGTTGGGAATATTGAGCGGCTTGCCCTTCTTATCGAGGAGGCGAATGATCGGACGCAGGTCCTTGCCTTCGCTGCCACGCTTCTTCGCATCGGTCACGACCACCGAGCTCAGGCCCGTGATGTCGTCGATTTCTTCGGTCACAGTGACGCCCGAAATGAAGTCCTGGAAGCTGGCCTGACCGGCCACTTCGGAGACGATGGGGTGGGTATGCGGGTCCCAGTTGGCGACGTTCTGGCCGATTTCGACCTTATCGCCTTCCTTGACGCTGAGGATCGCGCCATACGGGATCTTGTAGCGCTCGCGTTCGCGACCGTGGCTGTCGATCACGGACAGCTCACCGGAGCGCGACACGGCAACCAGCTTGCCGTCCTTGTTCTCGACAGACTTCAGGTTGTAGAAGCGCACCGAGCCGCCGGACTTGACCTCGATGTGGTCGATGGCCACGGACCGTGATGCCGCTCCGCCGATGTGGAAGGTCCGCATGGTCAGCTGGGTACCCGGCTCACCGATCGACTGGGCGGCGACCACGCCGACCGCTTCGCCCTGGTTGACTAGGGTACCGCGGGCCAGGTCGCGGCCGTAGCAGGTCGCGCAAATGCCGTGCTTGGTTTCGCAGGTGATTGGCGAGCGCACCAGAACCCGATCGATGCCGTTGTCTTCGAGGTCTGCAACCCACTGCTCGTCGAGCAGCGTGCCGCGTTCGCACAGAACCTCGTCGCTGTCGGCCGGATAGATATCCTCGGCCACGACGCGTCCAAGGATGCGCTCCTTGAGCGGCTCGACGACATCGCCACCCTCGACGATCGGCAGCATTTCCAGACCCTGCTCGGTACCGCAATCGTCTTCGATGACAACCAGATCCTGAGCGACGTCGACAAGACGACGGGTCAGATACCCGGAGTTGGCGGTCTTGAGCGCCGTATCGGCCAGGCCCTTGCGCGCACCGTGAGTGGAGATGAAGTACTGCAGGACGTTCAATCCCTCGCGGAAGTTGGCGGTGATCGGCGTTTCGATGATCGACCCATCCGGCTTGGCCATCAGGCCACGCATGCCTGCGAGCTGCCGAATCTGAGCCGCTGAACCTCGAGCGCCGGAGTCGGCCATGATGAAGATCGAGTTCATCGAGTCTTCGACGACTTCGTTCCCTTCGGCATCGATACGAACTTCCTTACCGATGCGCTTCATCATCGCGCGGGCGACTTCTTCGTTGGTTCGAGACCAGATGTCGACAACCTTGTTGTAGCGCTCGCCGGCGGTCACGACACCGGACGCGTACTGGTTCTGGATGTCGAGAATCTCGCCTTCGGCACGCTCCAGGATTTCGACCTTTTCCGGCGGAACCTGTAGATCGTCCAGGCCGATGGAAACCCCGGCGCGCGTCGAATAGGCGAAACCGGTGTACATCAGCTGGTCGGCAAAGACAACGGTGTGCTTGAGTCCCAGCTTGCGGTAGCACTCGTCGATCAACTTGGAGATCTGCTTTTTCTTGAGCACTTCGTTGACCGCTGAGAACGGCATGCCCGGCGGCACGATTTCCCAGAGCAAAGCACGTCCCACGGTGGTCTCATAGCGGGTCACGACTTCTTCGCGCTGTCCGTCGTCATCGATACGAGTTTCGCGGATGCGAACGTTGATCGCGGCCTGCAGCTCGATCTTGCGGTTGGCGTAGGCGCGGTGCACTTCACCCACGCTGGAGAACGCCATGCCCTCGCCCTCGGCGCCCGGCAGGTGACGCGTCATGTAGTACAGACCCAGGACCACGTCCTGCGTCGGCACGATGATCGGTTCCCCGTTGGCCGGCGAGAGGATGTTGTTCGAGGACATCATCAGCGCGCGGGCTTCCAGCTGCGCCTCGAGGCTCAGCGGGACGTGAACGGCCATCTGATCGCCGTCGAAGTCGGCGTTGAACGCGGTACAGACCAGCGGGTGCAGCTGGATCGCCTTGCCTTCGATCAATACGGGCTCGAAAGCCTGAATGCCGAGGCGGTGGAGCGTCGGCGCGCGGTTGAGCATGACCGGGTGCTCGCGGATGACTTCCTCGAGGATGTCCCAGACTTCGCCTTCTTCACGCTCAACGAGCTTCTTGGCGGCCTTGATGGTCATGGCCAGGCCGCGGCGCTGCAGCTTGGAGAAGATGAAGGGCTTGAACAGCTCCAGCGCCATCTTCTTCGGCAGACCACACTCGTGCAGCTTCAGGGTCGGGCCGACAACAATGACCGAACGGCCGGAGTAGTCGACGCGCTTGCCGAGAAGGTTCTGGCGGAATCGTCCCTGCTTGCCCTTGATCATGTCGGCCAGCGACTTCAGCGGGCGCTTGTTCGTGCCGGTGATGGCGCGACCGCGACGACCGTTGTCGAGGAGTGCATCGACCGACTCCTGCAGCATGCGCTTTTCGTTGCGCACGATGATGTCCGGTGCGTTCAGATCGAGCAGCCGGCGCAGGCGATTGTTGCGGTTGATCACGCGACGGTAGAGGTCGTTCAGATCCGAGGTCGCGAAACGGCCACCGTCGAGCGGCACCAGCGGGCGCAGATCGGGCGGCAGAACCGGCAGCACGGTCAGGATCATGTACTCGGGCCGGTTGCCCGAGTCGATGAAGGCCTCCATCAGCTTGATTCGCTTGGTCAGGCGCTTGATCTTGGTCTCGGAATTGGTCGCGGCGATGTCTTCGCGCAGCTGCGACAGCTCACCGTTCAGATCGATGTTCTTGAGCAGGTGGAAGACCGCTTCGGCACCCATCTTGGCGTCGAACTCGTCGCCGTATTCTTCCAGGGCTTCGAGGTACTGCTCGTCGGTGAGCAGCTGGCCGCGCTCCAGCGGCGTCATGCCCGGCTCGAGAACCAGATAGGACTCGAAATACAGGATCCGCTCGATATCGCGCAGCGTCATATCCAGCATCAGGCCGATGCGGCTCGGCAGCGACTTCAGGAACCAGATGTGCGCCACCGGAGAGGCCAAATCGATATGGCCCATGCGCTCGCGCCGGACCTTGGTCAGGGTGACTTCCGTGCCGCACTTTTCGCACTTCACGCCACGATGCTTCATGCGCTTGTACTTGCCGCAGAGGCATTCGTAGTCCTTGATCGGGCCGAAGATGGCCGCGCAGAACAGGCCTTCTCGCTCCGGCTTGAAGGTGCGGTAATTGATGGTCTCGGGCTTCTTGACCTCACCGAAGGACCAGGAGCGGATCAGCTCGGGCGGCGCCAGTCCGATGCGAATGGCGTCGAAATCAGTAATCTGATTCTGACGCTTGTAGAGATTGAATAGGTCACGCATTTTCAGACTTCTCCTGAGCTCAAGACTCTTCGAGTTCGATGTTGATGCCGAGCGAGCGGATTTCCTTCACGAGTACGTTGAAGGACTCCGGCATGCCGGCCGTCATCTGGTTATTGCCATCGACGATGGATTTGTACATCTGGTTACGACCAGCGACATCGTCGGATTTGACGGTAAGCATTTCCTGCAGGGTGTAGGCCGCGCCGTAGGCTTCCAGGGCCCAGACCTCCATCTCACCGAAACGCTGTCCGCCGAACTGGGCCTTGCCGCCCAGAGGCTGCTGTGTGACCAGGCTGTAGGGCCCTGTCGAGCGTGCATGCATCTTGTCATCCACCAGGTGGTTGAGCTTGAGCATGTACATGTAACCGACGGTCACGGGTCGGTCGAAGGCGTCACCGGTCCGACCGTCGATCAGGGTCGTCTGGCCGGATTCGGGCAAATCGGCCATTTTCAGCAGCCGCTTGAGTTCCTTCTCATCGGCCCCGTCGAAGACCGGCGTTCCCATCGGAACTCCGCCCTTCAGATTCTGGGCCATCTCATCGACCTCGGCTTCGCTGAACTGCTTCATGTCGACGCGATCGGCGTCCGAGTTGTAGATCTCGCCCAGGAACTTACGCACCTTGGCCGACGACTCGTTGGCCTCGATCATGCCCTGGATCTTGTGGCCAAGACCGCGTGCCGCCCAGCCGAGGTGGGTTTCGAGCACCTGGCCGATGTTCATACGCGAGGGCACGCCCAGCGGGTTCAGGACGATGTCGACAGGCGTGCCGTCGGCCTGATGCGGCATGTCCTCGACGGGAACGATGGTCGAGATCACGCCCTTGTTACCGTGGCGGCCGGCCATCTTGTCACCGGGCTGCATGCGCCGCTTGACGGCCATGTAGACCTTGACCATTTTGAGCACGCCGGGTGCCAAATCGTCACCGCGGGTGATCTTGCCCTTCTTCTCCTCGAAGCGGTCATCGAAGAGCTTGCGCTGCTTCTCGATCTGACGTGCGGCCTTCTCGAGCTGATCCTGGGCGTCGTCGTCGCGCATGCGAAGCTTGAACCAGTCGTCGCGCTTGAGATCAGCCAGGTAGCTGGCCGACACCTTGTCACCCTTCTTCAGGCCGGAAGGCCCCTTGTCGGCCACCTTGCTGACAAGCGTGGATTCCAGGCGGGCGAAGATGGCGTCTTCCATGATGCGCAGCTGATCGTCGAGGTCCTTACGCACCTGGCGCAGCTCCTCCTTTTCGATCGCGATCGCGCGGGCGTCCTTGTCGACGCCCTCTCGGGTAAAGACCTGCACATCGATCACCGTGCCGTCCATGCCCGTCGGTACGCGCAGGCTCGTGTCCTTCACGTCCGAAGCTTTTTCCCCGAAGATCGCGCGCAGCAGCTTTTCTTCCGGCGTCAGCTGGGTCTCGCCCTTTGGCGTGACCTTACCGACCAGGATGTCGCCGGCCTTGACCTCGGCACCGATGTAGACGATGCCTGACTCGTCGAGCTTGGCCAGGGTGGATTCACCGACATTCGGCAGGTCGGCAGAAATTTCTTCCGTACCCAGCTTCGTGTCGCGGGCCACACAGGTCAACTCTTCGATATGGATCGAGGTGAAGCGGTCTTCCTGAACGACTCGTTCCGAAATCAGGATGGAGTCCTCGAAGTTGTAGCCGTTCCAGGGCATGAAGGCCACCAGCATGTTCTGACCCAGAGCCAGTTCACCGAGATCGGTGGACGGGCCATCGGCCAGGACATCGCGCTTAGCCACCGCATCGCCCACCTTGACCAGCGGGCGCTGGTTCATGCAGGTGTTCTGGTTCGAGCGCTGGTATTTGACCAGGTTGTAGATATCGACGCCCGGATCGTCCTCGCCGACTTCGTCTTCGTTGGCGCGGACCACGATGCGGCCGGCATCGACCTGGTCGACGACACCGCCGCGCAGGGCGACGGTCGTGACGCCGGAGTCGGTGGCGACGGCGCGCTCCATACCCGTACCCACGAGCGGCTTGTCGACGCGCAGAGTCGGGACAGCCTGGCGCTGCATGTTCGACCCCATCAGCGCGCGGTTGGCGTCATCGTGCTCGAGGAAGGGAACGAGGGAGGCGGCGACAGACACGATCTGACGCGGGGACACGTCCATGTAGGCCACCTCATTGGTGCCCTTGAGCGTGAATTCACCCTGGAAGCGGCAGGGAATCAGCTCTTCCTTGAAGCGATTGTTCTTGTCGAGGTCGGCATTCGCCTGGGCAATCACGTAGTCGCCCTCCTCGATCGCGGACAGGTACTCGACCTCTTGGGTAACCTGGCCTTCAACGACCTTGCGATAGGCCGTTTCCAGGAAGCCGTACTGATTGGTTCGCGAGTAGACCGCCAGCGAGTTGATCAGGCCGATGTTCGGGCCTTCCGGCGTCTCGATGGGACACAGGCGGCCGTAGTGGGTCGGGTGGACGTCGCGGACTTCGAAGCCGGCGCGCTCGCGGGTCAGGCCACCGGGGCCAAGCGCTGATACGCGGCGCTTGTGGGTAACTTCTGACAGCGGATTGTTCTGATCCATGAACTGCGACAGCTGGGAAGAGCCGAAGAATTCCTTGACTGCGGCCGCGACGGGTTTGGCGTTGATGAGATCCTGCGGGGCCAGGCCTTCGCTTTCAGCCACGCTGAGACGCTCACGCACGGCTCGCTCGACGCGCACCAGTCCGATGCGAAATACGTTTTCGGCCATCTCGCCGACCGAGCGCACGCGTCGGTTGCCGAGGTGGTCGATGTCGTCGACGGTGCCGTTGCCGTTTCGAATGTCGATCAGTACCTTGAGCACGGCCAGGATATCGGCCTGGTCCAGCACGCCTTCACCGGTGATTTCCTGGCGACTGACGCGGCGATTGAATTTCATCCGGCCAACGGCTGACAGGTCGTAGCGTTCGGCGGTGAAGAACAGATTCTTGAACAGATTCTGCGCCGCTTCCTTGGTCGGCGGCTCGCCGGGGCGCATCATCTTGTAGATCTCCCACAGGGCCTCGAGCTCGCTGGTGCTCGAGTCGATGCGCAGGGTGTTGGAAATATAGGGGCCCTGGTCAAGATCGTTGACGTAGAGCACGTCGAACTTCTTGACCTTGGCTTCGCGCATGGCTTCGAGCGCCTCGGGCGTGATCTCGTCGTTGGCCCGCGCAACCAGCTCGCCCGTGTCGCCGTCGGCGATGTTGTGCGCCAGAATCTTGCCCACGAGGTAGTCGTCGGGCACATCCAGCGTATTGACGCCGGCCTCTTCGATCAGCTTGACGTGACGCGCCGTGATGCGGCGGTCCTTGGCCACGATGACATTACCATCGCCATCGACGATGTCGAACAGCGCGATCTCACCGCGCAGACGCTGCGGCACGAGGTCGACCTTGGCATCGCCCTTGCGCAGGGTGACGCGGGTTTTCTCGAAAAAGTAATCCAGAATCTCTTCCTCTTCCATGCCCAGGGCGCGGAGGAGGATGGTCACGGGCAACTTCCGGCGACGGTCGATTCGAGTAAAGATGCAGTCCTTGGGATCGAACTCGAAGTCGAGCCAGGATCCGCGGTAGGGAATCACGCGCGCTGAGAACAGCAGCTTGCCCGATGAGTGGGTCTTGCCGCGATCGTGGTCGAAGAACACGCCCGGCGAGCGATGCATCTGATTGACGATGACCCGCTCGGTACCGTTGACGATGAAGGTACCCGTATCGGTCATCAGCGGCAGATCGCCCATGTAGACGTCCTGCTCCTTGACTTCCTTGACCTTCTTGTTGCGAGCCGGCGAATCCTTGTCGTAGATCACCAGGCGGACGGTCACGCGCAGGGGAGCGCCGTAGCTCATGCCACGGAGCTTGCACTCGGTAACGTCGAACTCGGGCTCACCGAGCTTGTAGCTGACATACTCCAGCGCGGCGTTGCCGGAATAGCTGCTGATCGGGAACACCGAAGACAGCGCGCCGTGCAGACCGATCTCCTCGCGTTCATGCTCCGGCCTGTCGACCTGGAGGAACTGCTGATAGGAATCGATTTGCGTCGACAACAGAAAAGGGACTTCGAGCACCTGAGGATGCTTGCCGAAGTTCTTACGAATGCGCTTCTTCTCGGTGAAGGAGTAACTCATGAGCGTCTTACCCACTTGGTTGTGCTGCGGCCGGGTTTGTCGTACCGTGCTGAGGCTGGCACCCGGTTCAAGCCAGCTCAGATCGTTGCCAATCGCTAGTTCGAATCAACGACGACGATTGGTTCAACGACAGGTGCATTACCGTGTCGTACAAACGGCAACGGGCCGGGCGCCTTTCGGCACCCAGCCCTAACGTTGCTGTTTGGCAAGGAAGCGATAGGCTTACTTGACCTCGACAGCCGCGCCTGCTTCTTCCAACTGCTTTTTCACGTCTTCGGCTTCGTCCTTGGACACGCCTTCCTTCAGCGGTGCCGGAGCGCTCTCGACCAGGTCCTTTGCTTCCTTCAAACCCAGCCCGGTGATACCGCGGACAGCCTTGATGACGCCGACCTTATTCGAGCCGAAGCTCGTCAGAACCACGTCGAACTCGGTCTGTTCTTCAGCCGCGGCAGCTTCGCCACCGGCAGCCGGAGCAGCAGCAGCGACGGGCGCTGCAGCGGTCACGCCGAACTTCTCTTCCATGGCTTCAATCAGGTCAACGACCTCCATGACGCTCATGTTCGAAATGCTTTCCAGAATATCGTCTTTTGAAACGGCCATTTTCTTACTCTCCAAAATAATGAATGAGACTGATCGTCAGCCTCGATACTTAAGGTTCTAAAACTCAGGCAGCTTGCTTGCTGTCGCGAACCGCAGCAACGGTTCGAACCAGCTTGGTATGCGGCTCCGCGAGCGTACGAACGAACTTCTCGATCGGTGCTTTCATCACACCCATCAGCATGGCAATGGCCTGGTCGCGCGTCGGTAGTTTCGACAGACGATCCAGCTCGCTCGCATCATGCAGCTGGGCACCCACGGCAACCAGCTTGGCAATCAAACGATCATTGTCTTTGGCGTAGTTCTTGATCAACCGTGCTGCCGCGCCTGGATCGTCCAGTGAAAACGCGAACAACAGCGGGCCGGTCAATCCCTCGCCCATGCATTCGAAGTCGGTACCCTCAACGGCTCGGCGCACCAGAGTATTCTTGGCAACCTTCAGATAAACGCCCTCGGTACGCGCCTTGGCACGCAACTCGGTCATTTCTCCAACGGTCAGGCCTCGATACTCAGCAGCTACGGCAGAATGCGCAGACTGCGCCACATCGGACACCTCTGCTACCACTGCCTTTTTCTGCTCAAGAGTGAGCGCCATTGGCTACCTCCATCTATCTTCAAGTGAATCATCAAGCAGCGCCCGATGATCCGATTTCATTCCAGGCCCTGCAGCATTTGCCAGAACCTGAACCCTTCGGTGGCCGTTTCCCGGAATAAAACCCCGGAATCGGGCGTCACCATCTGCGTGGGCGGCTACGCCATTACCGCGACAATCATCCTGACTTGCCAACGACCCACGGTCTTGGACGGACGCTTCGTATCGAAGCACTCGCCCGATCAAGATGCCCGGCAGGAGTACTGATCGACGTCCTGCCCGACGCCTCAATGTCTACGTTTCGATCAAATTCCCAGCGTGCTGTGGTCAACCAGGATGCCTGGACCCATGGTGGTCGAAATGGCGACCTTTCTGAGGTACTGACCCTTGGACGCCGGCGGCTTGATCTTGACCAGCTCATTCACCAGTGCGTGCAGATTGCCCTGCAGCTTGTCCACGTCGAACTCCGCCTTGCCGATGGTGGCGTGAACAATCCCGCCCTTGTCGGCGCGGAACTGAACCTGACCCGCCTTGGCGTTCTTGACGGCGGTCTCGACGTCCTGGGTCACGGTTCCGACCTTTGGGTTCGGCATCAGGCCGCGAGGACCGAGGACCGTGCCCAGACGCCCGACGACGCGCATGGCATCCGGCGTGGCGATGCACACATCAAAATCGATGGTGCCGCCCTTGATGGTTTCAGCCAGGTCCTCGAAGCCCACGATGTCCGCTCCGGCTTCCTTGGCCTTATCGGCGTTCTCGCCCTGAGCAAACACGGCCACTCGCACGCTCTTGCCCGTGCCGTTTGGCATGACAATGGCGCCACGCACGACCTGATCCGATTTTCGCGGATCAATGCCCAGGCGAATTGCGACATCCACCGATTCGGTGAACTTGACGTTGCTGATCGACTTGACCAGCTCGAGGGCCTCACTGACGGCGTAGGCCTTGCCGGCCTCGACTTTTTCGCGCGCGGCGCGATAACGCTTGCCTCTGGCCATTATTCGACTCCTTCCACATTGAGACCCATGCTGCGCGCGCTTCCAGCAATGGTGCGCACGGCGGCGTCCATATCGGCCGCGGTCAGATCCGGTTCTTTGGTCTTGGCGATCTCTTCAAGCTGGGCTCGCGTCACGGTGCCCACCTTGCGAGTGTTTGGCTCGCCGCTGCCCTTGTCGATCTTGGCGGCCTTACGAAGCAGCACCGCTGCAGGCGGCGTCTTGGTCTCGAAGGTGAAGCTACGGTCGCTGTAGACCGTGATGACGACCGGAATCGGCATGCCGGCTTCTACGGACTGAGTGGCCGCGTTGAAGGCTTTACAGAACTCCATGATGTTGACGCCGTGCTGACCCAGCGCCGGTCCGACCGGCGGGCTCGGGTTCGCCTGCCCGGCAGGCACCTGGAGCTTGATGTAGCTAGTGACTTTCTTGGCCATGCTTTATTTTCTCCTCGGGTCCAAACGCCGGCCTACTCAAAGGCTCATCGGCTCCCCGTCAAGGTTTGTCTGTCACGACGGTTCTTTTTCAGACCGCCGCTTGATTTCAGCGCCAAGGCGCTGGTAAGACGAGCGGGCTCAATCGCCCGCATCGACTCAAAGCTTTTCGACCTGCTGGAAGTCCAGCTCGACCGGCGTAGACCGACCGAAGATCGAAACGGCCACCCGCAGGCGGCTTTTTTCGTAGTTGATCTCTTCGACCACACCACTGAAATCGTTGAAGGGCCCGTCAATGACTCGGACCATTTCGCCCGGCTCAAAGAGCACCTTGGGCTTGGGCTTATCGACACCGTCCTGAACACGCTGCAGAATCGCATCGGCCTCGCGCTGGCTGATCGGCGCGGGTCGGTCCTGCCGACCGCCGATGAATCCGAGCACTTTGGGCACGTCCTTGACCAGGTGCCAGCTGTCGTCGTTCATTTCCATTTCCACCAGCACGTAGCCGGGAAAAAACTTGCGCTCGCTGCGACGCTTAACGCCCTTCTTCATCTCCACCACTTCTTCGGTGGGAACGAGAATCTCGCCGAAAAGCTCCTCCATCTCGGCCCGACGGATGCGCTCTTCCATCGAGCGCTTGACCGACTTCTCGAAGCCGGAAAAGGCGTGAACGACATACCATTGCTTGGACATCAACTACCTCCGCCAATTAGCTGGCGGACGACCCAGCCGAAGATCGTGTCCATGATGAACAGCAGGATCGCGACGATGACCGTGATCACGAGCACCATCAGGGTGGTCTGGAGCGTTTCCTGGCGAGTCGGCCAGACCACCTTGCGGCGCTCTACGTCGACCTCGCGCAGGAAGGAAAACATGTCCCGACCCCGCTCCGTCTTGGCGACAATGGCAATCGCCACGCCCGCCGCTACCAGCAGTCCGACGACCCGGATCAGCGTCATGACTTCGCCAGAGAAGCGGAAGAATCCGAACACACCGGCCAACAGGACCAAAAGGCCCAGTGCCCACATGACGTTATCGCGCGCTGATGTCTTTTCCGCTGCCATAGTTGTGCTGTTTAATCCGTGCTAGAAGATGGCAGGCGAGGAGGGACTCGAACCCCCAACCTGCGGTTTTGGAGACCGCTGCTCTGCCAGTTGAGCTACTCGCCTATCGTCTGTAACTTTTACTTACGTTCGTCAGCCAGCACCTTGTCTTGAAGAAGGCAAAGTCAGCGCCCGAATAAACAGGACGCTGACTCCTGACGTTCGATGTCGATCGTGCTTATTCGTGAATTTTCGCCACGACGCCGGCACCGACCGTGCGACCACCTTCGCGGATGGCAAAACGCAGGCCTTCTTCCATCGCGATCGGCGCAATCAG
>Ga0207419_1001690_pt1 | contig 15922 bp, 12 predicted proteins | sample ElkSloMetagenome_4_FD_184723 | JGI IMG/M metagenome (GOLD analysis project Ga0207419, IMG submission 184723) | Hot spring microbial communities from Elkhorn Slough, Monterey Bay, USA - MD2A (version 2) | ecosystem: Environmental > Aquatic > Marine > Intertidal zone > Estuary: Microbial mat ...
TTCCACTTGCTCATTAAATGTATAGGTTTCTATGATGCTACCAACCATAGTAGCCCCTACAGGGCAAACCAACACTTCGCCTTTATCTTGGGTTTGCAAGCTCACCCATTCTCTTTTATTTCTACAAAATACCTTAGCAAAATTTTCTAACACAGCATAAGGGGAAACCGAGTACAAATGACCCGATATCTTTTGAGGTGCTGAAGCTACGCCCGAATAAGGAAAATGAAAGCGGTGATAGTCATTGGGTGCCAACCTCACAATTAACATACTGCCTTCTTTGTATTTTTTTGCTTTACTCTCGCTATTGAGAAAACCTGAAATGGAAAACTGCTCTCCTTTTACAAAAAAAGTTTTTACGTCTTCAGCCTTATCAAAAGCTAATAGCTTACCATCTGCTGGGGAGACAAAACCAGAGTTGATAGGCCGAAATTCTGGCTTTAACTTCCTGTAAAAAAAATCATTGAAAGAAGTAAAATCATCTATGTCCTTCTGCGCTTCATCCATATTGACACCATATTGCTCTACAAAGGGCTTTATTCTTTTTTTAGAGCTACTTTTGTCCATCATGCTACCGTAAAATGAGGTCAATGCCTTTCTTTTTACCAATAGCTCTAAGGGTAATTTCCCAAATGGATGGTGGTACAAAACCCTCAAAAACCCTTCGCCAGGTGGTTTTTCTCTGACCCTTCGGCCTGTTTTCCTATCTATAAATTCAATTTCTTTCATTTACTGAAATCATCAAGGCGAGTAAGTACAAGCTGATAAAATTAAGCGCTGTTTACTATTCAAAAGTATAGCTTTCATTTTTACGAGAACTATAATTTTTATTAGCATGTAATTATAAGAAATAAGACACATTATTATTTTGCTTGACGGTCGTAGATATCTCAACATAAAAAAAACTACCACAACTGATGTTGGTGTGGCACGCAAGTCGGCTAGACCAACAGCTACTGGATTTTTCTATTCCTTAAAAAGTTTTATTTCAAGTAGTTTCATATTGATTCAAAAATAACATAAAAAAAGAGCAGTTGGCACACTTTATAAAGCGTAAACTACCCATTCCATTAATGTTCTTTCAATTAATTTAGAAGGAATATTTCATAGCGGTTACATGGATTGAAGAGATTAAAAAGTTCATCGTTTCCCGCATAATCCAAAACATAAATTTCGCTACCGCCAAAAACCTCATCGGTTAATGCGGCAAATCCAGCTTCCTCTTCAGGTGTTAAATCCCTTGTGGTAAAATAATCGTCTAAAAAATTAAAAGTGAACTTATTGCCGTTCGTGGTCAATTCATAGCGGCGCAATAAAAAATCCGTTTCATTGCTTTCGTTAACGGTAACAAAGCCTAAAGCATTGAATGTCTCATCTCCAAAATCGAATCCGTAATACATCTGAAAAGCCACTGCACCGGGAAACAAGGCAGTGATTTCATCCACTATACTTTCTCCATTTTCATCGATAATGCCTGTTATGTTTACACTGTATGGATTTTGAGGCAATGGCTGAAAAGCTGTAGAGCCTGCAAAAAGTCCTGTAGAAGCGGTTGCCGTTCCTGCACCCAATACGCTTGCATCATATACAAATTGATTGTCTTCTTGCCCGTTACAGTACGTAATTGTTTGTTCTGCTACACTGCTAAGCGCAATTTGTGTAATAATTACCTGCTGCCCGCCAAGGGCTATGGCAATGGGCTGCTCTAAAAGAATGTTGCCATCGCTAAAGCCGTAACCTGAACTTTGGTTCAGTAAAATTGTATTGTTGTTGGCAATTACTTCTTCTTCTGTAAGCCCTTCGCTTACAGCTATGGCTTTTAGATTGCGCGTATTAAAATCGAAAGCAAAATACGCTGTAGCGTTAAAGTCAGGTATTGCAAGCTGAAACCTCACTGCTGGAATAAATTGTGGGCCGGACCCATCTAGAGAAGTCTGTAAAAGTTCTGCCAATTGTCTAGATTGCTGTATGGATGCTTCATCTGCGGTATTGGCTGGCTTAAATACCAAAACTGTTCTATTGCTAAAGTCTGATAGGCTACCGAACACCAGGTTCTCACCATCTTTCCTTTCATAAGAAAACTCAAACTCGCCCCCATAGGTCGCTTGTTCCTGCTCAAAGAGATAATGGAAAAATCCATAGGTTTCTAAAATAAGCTCAAGGCCTTGGGCATTGTCTATTCTGTAGGTAATGGTTTGATCAAAAAACTCGCCTTCATTGGCAAGGGCATCTGTTTGTATGTTTACCTTTCCGTCGTCGCCAAATTTTAAGAGTACCTTAAAAAAACCTGAATCATCGGTAGGCCTGTACTCTAAAATCCACCCGTTAGCGGGAGCGGTCAATTCGCTTCTTAAATTAGATATGGCTTCTGCCACTCTTTCTTCTACTGGCGGAAGATCAGCTGGTGTGTCTTCATCACATGCAAAAAGTAGAAAGGTCAGTACAAAAAATAGATAATACCTTATGCTCATTTCCTTATTGTAATTTATTCTGAATTACCGCTCTTAGATCTTCCAATTTAATTCCAGTTACTTTTTGATAATGCTCACTAATGGATGCGACTTTTTCCCTGATCAACTCACGCCCGTCGTTTCTAGCAACACAGGCTGGGGTTTGGCAGTCTGGCTCATTGGCAAGAATGGCTTCTTCAAAATCCTGATTGAATAGATAGAAAGCCACTGTTTCTGCAAAATCCTCATTTGGAGAACTGGTGGCATAAGGGGACACAAAGCCCCGCTCAAGAGCATCAGTATCTGTTAAAGTAAACCAAGAACCGGCACTGGTATAACCTGTTGATGCAATGGTTTCAAACGCATTTGGCAATTTAAAACGCTGGTGCACTGTATGTGCGAATTCGTGATATACTGTTTGCAATTGCAATTGCACCCAATCTGGGTCGGTTATATCAATGGCATTTACGTTGGTAAAGGTAATTTGTGCACCTGCATCGGCAGTACCCAATGTTACAGTGCCATCAAAATTGTAGATAAGCCCACCGAGTAGTACAATTTCTGGTGGCACATTATCCCTAAAGAACTCTTCCCCATTTTCTACTTCTAGATAGGGGTCTATCCAAAAATCTTGGATAAAATCGAGCATGGGTCTTACCACCTCTAACCTGGGAGGTACTACGCGCTGCTGTGGGGCTACATAGCGATCCACAAAGCGGTACCTGATTGCCATATTAAATTCTTTGGTAAAGTTTTCTTCTATAAAAACATCTAGGTCTTCATTTGGCGTGGGCGCTTCTTTAACCGGTACATTAAGGATTTCCTCTTCATAGCAGCCCGAAAATGCAATCAAAAAAACAAAAAAAGTTAAAATGCGATACATACACATATTTATTTATTATGAGTAAATGATCTAGTTACTATCTTGGGTTGGGTCTTAATCCACCTACATCTATGGCCGACTGCGGTATTTGTAAAACCTTTCTCAAATCGTCTTCTGCTAGTGTTATTAAGCTACCATCGGCCAAATCGTGGTTGACCTCTAAACCAAGTCGTTTTATATCGAACCAACGCATTCCCTGAGATATAAATTCCTTACGCCTTTCTAACAAGGTGTAAAGATAAAGCACCAATCTGTCGCTTACATTTGCATTGCCGGTAACGCCATAAAAAGCCCTCAACCTTGCTATGCTTACTTGGGTATCGTCCCCGCTGTATCTTCTATCTACGAAGATTTGTAGGTCTGTAAGCGCTTGATCAACTCTATTGAGAAAGATGTTGGCTTCAACTCTGTTTAGTAAGACTTCTTCTCCTCTAAATGCCAAGGCTATATGGTAAGGAAAACCAACGTTCGAATTTAGACTACTTCTTTGAAAGAGACTTTGGTACCTGACAGGAAAAAGCGCATTTTCTCCTTTTACAAAGGCTGGATTTTCTCTACGATCCGTGGTTCCTGGGTAAGGGTTTTCATCAAAAAGGCTATTGTAAATGGGTCTGGTAGGACCATGGGCAAAATCTAGTCGCTGCACTAAGGAGATCTTCCTCATCAGCAATAAATTGGATTGCAAGTCGGGAGAATTGTATAATTGAGGATACCTCTCTATAGAAGAACTAGCTGAACGGAACTCTTGAGAAGTTAAATCTCTAACAAAAGAACTTGGCGATTCGCCTAGCAATAGAGAACTGTATTCTGCACATCGCTCATAATCACCTTTAAACAAATAGTACCGTGAAGCAAAAGCCAAAGCTGCACCACGATTAAAGTGGTATTTTCCTGAATTGGCAAAGAAGCTGTCGTCCACCAATTCGATTCCTCTTAACATATCCTCTTCTACCAAATCGTAAACTTCCCCAACAGAATTGCGCGTGTATTGCTTTATAAAAACGGTTTCTGGCGTGGTTACATAAGGGACCCCTAAGTTTCTGTTGTTATTAGACTCATCTTGGATGTCGTAATGCTCGGCAAATAGATTGACCAACATAAAATGGCCGTAAGCCCTAGCGAGCAAAGCTTCGGACTCTATCGCCCTTTTAAAGCGCTCATCCTCTTCATTATTTACTGGTAAATCTTCCAATACAGCGAGTACTTCATTGGCATGGGCAATGGCTTCATAGGTTTGAAACCAATAGAAAATCGGGGTATCTTGCTCGGTTGGATCGGCTATAAAATCTTCCCATTCGTAGGCCTGCTCTTGGTTGAGCCTAATCGTAACGCCCAAGGTAAAACCAACATCGTCTGTCATCCAATCTGTAAATGCATAGCTTGCTATAGGATAAGCATTGGTGAGCAATTGTGCCGATTTTTCTAAGTTGTCTAAATTTACTCGGTTGTCGGGAATTTCGTCTAGGTAATCGTCGCAAGCACTAAAAGAGAAGACCAATAACACCGTAAGAATGCGTTTGGCAAAAATATTAGACGTTAAAAGTTTATTTAAAAATTGTACTTTCATCATTTTTTAGAGTCTAAAAACTACAGTCCGACATTGAGTGCTAGGGTAAAAAGCCTTGGTTGAGGTAAAGCTACCCCACCTGTTGCAAAAAATTCTGGATCTTGTCCATCTAACAAGGGATCTGCATACAGCAATGCTAGGTTTTGACCTTCTAGCGTAAGTGAAACATTGGACAAGCCTATTCTTTTGACCATGTTAGGCGGTAGCGTATAAGAGAGTGCCACGGTCTTTAACCTAATGTGGCTTCCATCGGCTATGCGCACATCACTTTTGTTATAAAGTTGGTAAGCCTGCTGCAAATTTCCGTTCGTTAAGGCCACACCTTGATCAAGAATCACAGGTACATTGGTAATTTCTTCATCGCCCGGTACGGCCCATCTGTTAACCAATTCTCTAGGTAGGGCATCAAAATCGGTATAGGTACCGAAGAAGGCATCGTTCAACCTGATCTTGTAATCAAATTTATAAGAGAGCAAAACTCTTAATGAGAACCCTTTGTAATCGAAGGTATTTGTAAAACCTCCTGCTCCTCGTGGTTCTGCAGGCCCTTCAAAAATCAGTGTTTCTCTTAAATCATCTCTTTCCTGCAAATCGAGCGTAAAAACATTTTCGCCATCTTTATCGATAAATTGCGGTACCCCTGAGCTTGTAAGCCCTGCAAACCTGGTAGAGAACAAGCCTCTTCTTGGGCCGCCCAAAACAGCAGCACCGTTTTGGCCAATGGCATCAACTAGCCTAGGGCCAAAATCAAGTCTAGTGATTTCATCACGCGTATAGCCAGCGTTTAAATTGGTCGACCAGCTAAAGTTTTCTGTTTGAATATTGACAGATGAAAGGGAAAATTCAGCACCCAAAATTTCCATATCGGCAAAGTTACCTACCTTGAGGCCTTGGCCACCTATACCACTGGTTTGTACAACTCCGATTAAATCGAAAGCTTCTCGCTGAAAAACATCTACCGTTGCATTCAGTCTATTGTCAAAAAGTCCAATGTCCAAACCTACGTTCAACTCATTCAATTTTTCCCAAGTAAGCTCTGTATTGGTTAAGTCCTGTATAAAAAGATAAGGTTCTGTATCGGTGGGTCTTACTGTTACATCAGAACCAATATTTAACAGGGCACTAACGCCGGGAGGCAAATTACCCGAAATACCATAGGTACCTCTAAGCTTTAAATTACTGATGGCGCCAAGGTTCTGCATAAAGGATTCGTTGTGTACGTTCCATGCGCCACTCACATTCCAAGTTGGCAAGTACCTCGCTTGCGGGCTGTCTCCTAACTGATTAGATCCATCGTACCTTACAGTAAAGTTGGCTACATACCTAGACTTATAAGAATAGCCTCCATTAAAAAACAGACCGAAAAAGCGATCTCTGTTAACAGAAAGTCGGTAGTAATCTATATCCTGTAAATTGAAGAACTCAATAATGTTGGGGTCGGTTACCACAACACCTCCACTCTCGTAAATCACTCCCAAACCTGTTGAGCTAGCAGTAGATCGGTTGGTAAAACGCAGTTCTTGCCCTGCCAATAGATTGATATCATGTGTTTCATTAATATTAAGCGAATACTCAACACTGTTTCTATTAAAGAAGTTGATTAAATCGTCTTGATCGCGGTAGTTGAAGCCTCCTTCGGGTAATACCACCACAGGATTAAGTCCCGGGTTTTCAGGATCTCTAAACAATAGGTTATTGGCATCTTGAATAAACTGAGTTTGATTGGCCCTGTAAGCTTCTGCCTGATTAGAATTCTCAGTGACCACATGCGAGCGTATGGTGTTGGCAAACCTAGCTTGCAACACACTTTTAACCACCAAATTTTTAATGGGTCGCATCTCAAAATCAGTCTGCGCCGAAGCATCAATTACATTAATGTCTATAAAGTTTTCTTCTAACTCTTGCAAAATATTAAATGGCGCATAGTTCTTTCTGAAAAATTCTAGATTGCCGTCCTCATCAAATGGGCGCATACTGCGGCTAGTATTTAAAGCAAAGCTCAGCGGATTGATATCGAAATTTCTAGAAAAGCGGCCTGTAATAGGGTCAAAATCCCTATCTCTGGTACCTGGTACTTTTTGATCTCTGTAACTACCAGATAGTTTAAAGCCAAAAGTAAACTTATCTGAAATAAAGTAGGTATTTCTGGCAGTAGCCGTAAATCTTTGCACTTTATCGGCAATGGTTTGCCCTTGGTCGTTCAGATAACTTAAAGAGTAATAACTATTCGATTTTTCGCTGCCTGTTGTAAAGCTCAAAGAATGTTGTTGCTGCAAGCCAAAATTATTGAAGAGTACATCGAACCAGTCTGTATTGGCATTTTCGTATTGGTTCAAAAACTCTTCGTTTAAAGTACCGCCGGGTCCCCAAGACAACTCATGGTTGGCTATTTTGTCGAACATCTTGCCCAATGCACCGTAATTCTGTGCTCTTACCGAGGTACTAATGTCTACCAAGCCCTTTTCGAAAAGCTCTCTGTAAACCGACATTTCCTGGGCAGAGTTGAGTAGGTTGAATTGATTGTAGGTAGGCCTTATCTGCCCAGAAAAGTTACCCGTATAATTTATGCGCAACTTACCACTTTTACCCCTCTTGGTAGTGATTACAATTACACCGTTGGCAGCCCTAGCACCGTAAATGGCCGTTGCAGACGCATCTTTCAAAATCTGTAGAGACTCAATATCGCTAGGGTTGATGTTTGCGATAGAAGAGCTAATTAATGTGTTGGCATTACCTGATATAAAATCATCGGTACTTACTTGTGCAAGATCTTCTAGAATTACGCCATCTACCACAAAAAGTGGTTGGTTATTGCCATTGATTGATGCATTTCCTCTAATTCTTATTCTCGGACTTGTACCAAAAGTACCCGATAGGTTTTCTACGGTAACACCGGCAGCCTGTCCTTCTAACATACGGCTCACATCTACCATGCCTGCCGCCTGTATCTCTTCCATTTTCACATTTTCAGATGCCCCTGTAAAAAGCTTTCTATCTACTTCTTGAAAACCCGTAACTACCAGTTCATCCAATAACTCGGCCTCTTCTTGCATAGCTACGTTTATGTTGGTTTGTGAACCAACTGTAAATTCTTGCTCTTGCATACCCACCATTTTAAATTGGAGCACATCACCTTGGTTGGCCGTGATCGAATACTCACCATCTAGGTTGGTGGTAACCCCCTTAGTAGTCCCTTGAATTATTACAGAAACCCCTATGAGCGGCTCGTCGCTTGTAGCATCTGTAACCACTCCGGTAATGTTTTTTTCTTGAGCAAGAAGATTGGCGGTAAAATATAAGAATGTTAAGAGCAGTAAGGAAAGCTTCTTCATGAAACGAAAAAATCAATCTTTATAGAAAATATGACAAAGCTGGCATTCAAACAACGCTAGCGTTCCTTTTTAAAAATTAAACTGATTTAGCCGAGCAGCATCCGAGGAGCTTTTCGAGCTTAAAAAACTTGAGTTTGTAAAAGGTAAAAAAATCCGTTTCTCAAAATAAACCAATTCGTGTAAATATGTTCAACTTAGTACGGGTAATTTAAGCTTAAAATTATTGAAATACTTACAAGGCCAATCTTGGAGAGGCATGAGCTTTTACTACTCTTATTCCTCTAAATAATTCAATTTTAAATACAAAAGTTTAATATATCTTTATTTAAACTCTTAAAAAATATATCATTATAGTTTATACAGAAAGAATATATTACATACTAAAGCCAAAAAACTACTTATCTGTTATCAAAAATGCGCTGAAAAATACCGCATAGAAAACTTAAATTATATCTTTTTATATATTTAGCGCGCATTTTATAAAATAAAATCGGCTAAATAAGCCAGCTACATACAAAAATCCCCCAAATTTCGCCATAACTAATGCTTGTTATCTAAAAAAACTAGCGTATATTTAATGAGCCATTCCGATCATAAATTGAGACTTTAAGGTGTTCCACACTTGAGTACTCCACACTTGGCTAATCACAAAAATCTTTTTAGAAACAGTGCTTAAATGCCACAAGTTTTTTTTTAATAGTTTTATTATGACAATACGAAACAAGAGCGTATCTAATTTTCTCTTAAAAAGCCTAGGACTCTTATTGGTTAGTACAGTAATATTTAGCTGTGAGGATGAACCCGATTTGGGGCCTTTGCCAACAGTTGAAACCGAAATTCCTAATTTCGGAGAGCCCGGAATAGATATCCAATTCATAAATAATAGTACCGCTGCTGATGGAGGCGCACTTACTTATTTGTGGGAGTTTGGCGATGGCGACCAGAGTACAAATGCCGAGCCTAACCATGAATATGATGCGCCCGGAGAATATGTCGTGAGCCTTACAGCCACCACTGAGCTAGGCGCAACTGAAACTGTGTCTGACACTCTGGTTATTGGTGAGCGATTTATGACCAGGGTTGACATCTACTATGTAGATACCATTGCCTTCATTAACGATGCTGGCGATACCATAATCAGACCTTGGGACATTAATAATGGCCCCGATTTATTTTTCGATTTGGAAAATCAAAATGGCGACTTTTTTAATGTAAACAGCCAAGTGGTAAACGATGCTACAGAGAACCCTGTAAGCATTAGTACTTCTGGTGACTTTAAACTTTTAAATGAGTCTTTTACCGTAACGCTTTTTGATATTGATGAAAACGAAGTAGGAGAGTTTCCTACTGCTGAAGATTTGGATGAATTCGAAGACTTTGACGTAATTGCTTTTGGTACTTTCAATCCTACTGCCCAAAATATAACCTATAATCCCAATGAGGAAGACGGCCTCAATGGCTATTTTGTAGAGGGCATTGATCAGGAAACAGGAGAAGGCTTGGTAGCCATAGGGGATGGTTTCTCATTTTTCTTTGAGATTTTCTTCGAGATAAGGCTTGACGACTAAAAGTTGACCAATTTTACAGATTTATTCTATGAGAATGAAAAAACTCAGTTTGCTAAATGCAGACTGAGTTTTTTTATTTTTTGCACTACTAAACAGTGTATTATCTACCAATACCGATTCTTGAGAAAGACTTTACGGTAAGTCCCTTTACCACAGAATCTAGATACTGTGCAACGGTTTGCTTAGGTTCTTTAACATATTGCTGGCTCAACAAGGTATTTTCTTTGAAGAATTTCTGAACATACCCTTGAGCTATTTTATCTAAAATATGCTCAGGCTTGCCTTCTTCTCTAGCCTTATCTATACCAACTTGCTTTTCTCTTTCTACTGTAGCAGGGTCTATACCATCTTTGTCTACAGCTAGTGGTTTCATTGCCGCAATTTGCATCGCTACGTTCTTACCGGCTGCCTCTACCTCATCGCTTGCACCTCCTGCAAGGTTTACTAAAACCACGATACTTGATCCATGCAAGTAGCTCACAACTTTTTCGCCTTTCACAAGGGCATAGTCAGAGATTTCGATTTTCTCACCAATTTTACCAGAAAGCTCAATAATGTGCTCAGATACTTTTTTGCCATCAAACTCAGCATCTAATACTTGTTCTTTGCTTTCTGATTGATTTTCAATAGCTGCTTTTAAGATATTATCACCCAATACCTTAAACTCTTCTGTTTTTGATACAGGTTCAGTTTCGCAGTTTAGTGAGTATGCAATACCTATTGTAGCGTCATCACTTACATAAGAATAAACATTTCCTTCAGATGCTTCTCTATCAGCTCTTTTGGCAGCTACTTTCTGCCCTTTCTTTCTCAAAAGGTCAATTGCTTTTTCAATATCTCCATCAGCTTCTACCAATGCCTTTTTGCAGTCCATCATTCCTGCACCAGTAATTTGCCTTAATTCGTTTACTTGTTTTGCTGTAATGGCCATTTTTGTAAAGGTTAATTATTTAAATGAAAAAGGTTATATGAGAACTTAGCAAAGCACCTATATAACCTTCGTGAATTTTATTAGAAAAAATTTTTAAGAGTCAATTACCGTTGGGGAGCATCTTTCAGCTTGGCTTTTAATTCACTTATTTCCTCTCTGATAGCATTTAAAGCTTCAGTATCCCTTTGGTCTTTTTTTACCTTAAAAACCTCAGATTGTTTTCCTTTCAATTCACTTAATTTAAGTTCTATCTCGTGCTTGTTCATAACTTTGTAGTTTTAAGTAAAAGAAAGTTTACTCTTTATCTTTTTTTTCTTCTTTTTCAGCAGCCTTGGGCTCTTCTTTCTTTTCAGAAACTTCAGCAGCTGCCTCTTTAGTTGCCGCCTCAGGAGCATCAACAGCCTTCTTCTCTTCTTCAGCCTGCTTCATCTTAGCCTCGTCTTTCTCCTTCTTGCGTTCCATTAAACCTTCTTCAACTGCTTTACCGATAAAAGCAGTAATTAAAGAGATCGATTTGAAAGCATCGTCATTAGCAGGTATCGGGAAATCAACCATCTCAGGGTCTGAGTTGGTGTCAACCATACCGATTACCGGAATGTTAAGTTTCTTGGCTTCCTTGATGGCAATGTGTTCTCTTTTTATATCAACTACAAAGAGAGCAGCGGGCAATCTTCCTTGATCAGCAATACCACCTAGCACTTTCTCCAACTTTTCTTTCTCACGTGTCTTCATCAAACGCTCCCTTTTTGCTAGGTTTTTGAAAGCTTCATCCTTCATTAAGCGCTCAATAGCAGACATTTTCTTGATAGACTTTCTAACTGTGGCAAAGTTGGTAAGCATACCACCTAACCATCTTTCAGTTACATGAGGCATTTTTAGCCTTGCAGCCTCAGCAGCAACAATTTGCTTTGCTTGCTTTTTGGTGGCCACAAACATGATTTTTCTACCAGACTTTACTACATTTTTCATGTAGTTAGATGCCGTATCGAGGCAAGCGATGGTCTTGTTTAGATCAATGACGTGGATTCCATTGCGCTCCATAAAGATGTAAGGAGCCATTTTTGGATTCCATTTCCTGGTAAGGTGGCCAAAATGCACCCCAGCGTCAAGAAGATCTTTGTATTCTAACTTTGGCATGGAATAAAATTTATAGATTTATAATAAATGAGATATGATTTCTCAGCAGAGCTGAAAAACCAGCATAAAAATTAACGCTTGCTAAACTGGAATCTACGTCTCGCTTTTCTTCGTCCGTATTTTTTCCTTTCAACCATTCTTGGATCTCTAGTTAGGAAACCTTCTGGTTTTAAGGCCAACCTGTTCTCTGGGTTTACCTCAACCAATGCCCTAGCTATAGCCAATCTTATTGCTTCGGCCTGCCCAGTAGTACCTCCACCTCTCACGTTTACTTTAATGTCAAAATTGCTTTTTGCTTCAAGCACCGTTAAAGGTTGATTTACTATGGTTTGTAATATTTCAGAAGGGAAATAATTGTCCAGCTCTTTGTTGTTCACAGTAATGCTGCCTTTGCCTTCTTGCATATAAATCCTGGCTATGGATTTTTTTCTTCTTCCGATTTTATTGATAACTGCCATTATTAAAACTTAATTTCGGTTGGATTTTGAGCTTCATGATTGTGTTCGGCGCCTTCAAACACTTTAAGGTTCTTAAAAAGAGCCCTTCCTAGTTTGTTTTTAGGTAGCATTCCCCTTACAGCTTTTTCAACCAACAATGTCGAAGATTTTGATTTTAGCTCTAAAGGAGACTGCTTGCGCTGCCCACCAGGATAACCAGTGTAGTGGATATATTCCTTATCGGTCCATTTTTTACCAGTAAGTTTTACCTTGTCTGTATTGATTACGATTACAGAATCACCGCAATCTGCATGAGGAGTAAAGCTAGGCTTGTTTTTACCTCTTAATATTTTTGCTACCTCGCTACTCAATCTACCTAAAACCATATCGGTAGCATCTACTAAGTACCACTTTCTCTCCGAGGTTTCTTTACTTACTGTCTGTGTTTTATAACTTAATGTATCCACGGTATCTATTATTTAAATCACTTTTGAAACTGAATTTATCCTTGGCGAGGAACTCCGCTTCTTAAAAAGGATTGCAAAAATATAGATATAATATTTTTTATGCAACAGCATAAGCAATTTATATCTAATCAATTACCGCAGTAGAATCTTTCTTTGGCAAAAAAATTTGCCGTAAACAAGAAAATGCCGTACTCATAATCTATAGTACAGCATTTTTTTCTAATAATAAACCTAAAGCTTGCTGTGGCAATTGGGATAATAGGCAAATCAAACCATCTTGCTCCATTAGGCCTAAGTGCCAATCTTTGGGCTTTCTACATATTTAAGGCCTGCGCCTTAGTTCAGTTGTTCCACCTATCCAGCATCCCACTTCAATTTTATCGCCCTCTTTGTAACCTGCCGTAAAAATCTCTTCTATAGAAGGAAACTGCTCTTTGGCACTATTCATTTTGGAGGTGGCTCCAGCCACTGCATAGGCATCATAAGCTGCCAAATATATGGCTCTAAATTTTACAGGATTGTTTTCTTCACACCTATTGCCAGAAGACATATACATATCTCCAATTAGAGTATAGGCCGGTGTTTGATTGTCTTTATCAATTTCTGCAGCTTCTTTTGCAGCTGCCCTTGCCTCGCTTAGCCTGCCTAAAGTGCTAAGCACTTGCGCTTTATTCAAATAAAATTCGCTACGTTTCTGAGGTTCTGCTTCAGATACCTCTATGCCTTTATCTAACCAAGTAAGCGCTCCATCGTATTCCTGCGAACTAATGTATTTTTTTGTTATGATGCTTGCCATACTTGCCGAGGGCTCCCCATTAAATACTGCTTTTGCTGTTTTAAGAAAAATGGGCGTATCGTAACATTTCCCTTTCACTAAAAACTTCATCACTTTTTTTGCATGATCTAAATTATTGGGCTCTGCCTCCAACTTTGGCCCCATCCTTTCGGTAATCAATTCACAGTTGAGCAGGTCTTCTGGTATAAGGTCATCGATTTTCTCTGCGGTTTCTCCCCATTTCTCTGCCTCCTCCTCGTCCGATTTTTTTCTATTTTCCTCTATCGCTTCGCCAACTTTATCCAAATACTCCATAAAACCAGTGGCATCCAGCTTTTTTCTAGAATATTGGATTTTGGCCATTACTATCAAGTAAATCATATTACCACGATAGGTATCTATACCATTGAGCTCAAAAATACGGTCATACAGCTCAAAAAGAGCGTCGTAATCCTTTTCATCCCTTTTTATAAGGTATGAATATGCTTTTGTGCCCTTTCTCTGCAGTACTTCGGCTTCTTTGCCAAAGTAAATAATTCGCTTATCGAGTAGATTGAGTAATTTGTCTTGGTATTCGATTTTCTGTTCACCTTCGGCTTCTTCTTGCAAATGGTTGTAAATCTTATAGCCATTTACATACATAGTATAAGTAAGGTAAGGAATATTATTGATAAGCCAGTCTAAGGGCGGCTCTGCATCTTTCCACGCATACTCTCCAAAGTTGTAATTGTCTGAGTACATAGCAAATTTCACCTTTCCCTCTTCTCTTTTGTCGCCCCAGCAATACCCTTTATCGTCGCAGTTGGTGGCCTCCGGATGCTCGCTTTGCATACTTACCTGTGCATAAAGGCTTTGTGAGAACAAAAAAAGCGAAATCGAAATAAATATATATCTGATCTTCATGTTGAAAGTACTTTTCTTAAAATTTTATTGCGCGCTAAATTATATAGATGTACGCTTATTTACCTTTTTAAGACGATTAAATTACACCTAATCAAAATACATTTTACCAACGGTTCATAATATATTTTAATTCAGATATAAAAAGTGGGTATATATTCAAAAAAACATCTAATAAACAGGAAGTCGTTTTTAAGATTTGATTCAATAATTATAAGAGTTGGGGCCGAATCTCAGCTCAAAGCTTCAACAAAAAACTGCTGAAATTTATGCTCCTATAGCCAATTCTATCACGGCTCGCATCAAATCAAAAGGGCCTTGATGCAAGGTTACTTCGTAGTTTTTTCCCGTACAGACCATAAATAAACCCAACTCTTTTACAAAAAAGATATGCTGACTACCATAGCCCCATGCATAAGTGCAGGCATACTTCACACCTAAAACCTCTACATACTTATGCCACCAACCATAGCCATATTGTAGGTTTTCTTTTCCAATATCTGCCTTGGTAGTGAGCATTAGATCCACCCAATTGGCAGAAAGCAATTTTTGGCCTTGGTAAACGCCATTTTGCGATAACATCAAAGCAATTTTTGCCATGTCTTTTGGTAGTATGTCCACATCGGCCAAAATATTGGGGGCACTTTCGCTGCGGTGGTATCCATAACGCTTGATCTCTAATGGAGCGAATAAGCATTTTGTTATAAAGGCCTCATGCCCGTGGGGATAAACCTTATTAAAAATGGCAGAAATTATAATAGGATTGGCACTGCTGTATATGAATCGCTCTCCCGGTGGGCATAGCATCGGCCTACTTAAAGCATACTCGATCCAATTGCTGCTCCATGCCATTAAATTGCTGTGGTTCTGTAAACTCATGTAAGAAGTGTGGCCTTCGTTCCAATCTAAACCGGCGGTCATTTGCAACAAATGTCTTACAGTAATCTTATCTTTGCCGTTGCTCCATTCGATATCAGGCAAGTCATCAAAATATACTTTAATCGGAACATCAATACTTTTTAAATATCCCTTATCTAAAGCAATACCCACCAATATGCTTTGCAGGCTTTTGGTTACCGACTGAAACTCATGTAAGGTATTGGCATTGTAGCCATTAAAATAATACTCTGCAATATTTTCATGGTCTGCATATAGTAAAAAACTATTGAGCTTGCCAAAACAACCTTTTTGTATTTTTCCTTCTAAATCTTTAAAAACAGCTTTTGAACGAAAACGATAGTGCATCTTCAAATTTTTGAGATTTTTTTAATGAAGCAGCCCAGCAATTTTAAACTGTTCCATGATAATGTGTAAGTTTGTGCTAAAATTGAAATATGGCATGCATACTTCAAAATAAAAAAGGCACAGCGCTTTTTTTAGCATGTTAAGAACAATAGAATGATAAATTTATCAATATATGCGGACAACACTTTGCAAACTAGCTCAACTATCTTAACAGATATTTTGTAAGGTTT
>Ga0207419_1001691_pt1 | contig 15922 bp, 15 predicted proteins | sample ElkSloMetagenome_4_FD_184723 | JGI IMG/M metagenome (GOLD analysis project Ga0207419, IMG submission 184723) | Hot spring microbial communities from Elkhorn Slough, Monterey Bay, USA - MD2A (version 2) | ecosystem: Environmental > Aquatic > Marine > Intertidal zone > Estuary: Microbial mat ...
AAACGGGACGGAAAAACCTACCTAGAAATAGATCGGTTTTTTCCGTCCTCAAAGACTTGTAATGTTTGTCTGAATGTTGTTGAAAGTCTGCCACTTGATATTCGTCATTGGGAGTGCAATCATTGTCACACCCAACATGATCGTGATATCAACGCGGCAATCAACATCCGAGATGAAGGCTTGCGAGTCATTGCGGGGCGTATAAACTGCGCGGGAGACCCACGCAGACAGCCCCTTGCCTCTGGGATGGAGGCGACTGCCAGTGGAGGAAGTATAAGACCGAACAAAGGACGAAAGTCTTCTGTCCGGCAACTTCCGCTCAATGATCAATCTAATGATGCTTCGACCAAGGTTGATCAAAAAGCTGGAAGCCTACGCTCCCAAGCGAAGCGTCTGCGTAGGTAGTTCACGGAGTGAAGTTTTACCCCCCGGAGAATCCATGACGATTGTCATTGATGATAGTCGCGAAGATTGTCTTTACGACTTCATGGGCGTTTTAGGGCCAAATGCAGAGGGAACCGTCGGAGAAGGGGCTTTAATTCAATCCGGTGTCAGTGTGTGCGATGGTGATACTTACGAATATTATGAAGATTAGTCTAATTTTTAACTACTGAGAAAGCCCACGCACAAACGTTGCTGTATTCGTGACATCACTGGGAATATAAATCATTTTGTAGTCCTCAATCACAATTTTAACCTGTTTTTCAACCGTTCCCAACGCCTCTAAAACCGCTTGAGAATTATTAAAGCGCGCACCACATAAACCGTTCATCTCCCTTTAACCGAGGGAGTTTATTTTCTGTGCGTTTATCAACGTATAAACAAGGACTCCCCTGTTGACTTTCACCAATTAAAGTATTCTGCTTGTAAGTCCCGCTAACGGTTACTTCGCCGTCAAACGTTACTTCCTCAACCCAACGATTTTCATCAAAAGGACGAAGATCTACTTTGACCACATCCAGCCCAAGAAACCGTTCTTTTTGTTGAATTTCCACTGGGTCAAAAATATTAGAATTTGTTTGGTTTTGGGAGTTCGCCCGATAAACGATAGTAACCGACATAACCACAGCTAAACTCACAGCAACAACGGGATAGAAAACTCTTTTTCTGAACATATTAACCCAGACCTTAAAAAATCATCTGATTCTCTCCATCCTCTACAAAAATCAGCAGAAATTTCCGTAAAAGTTGAGAAATTACAGATTAACTCTCTCGGTCTTCTGGCTTTATGGCAAAATGTTAAGAGCAATTCAAAACGCTTACATTGTCTGCCTGCCCATGACCTCAACTATCCCCAACCTCCCAAGCCAATACGACTCCTCGACCACCGAAGCCAAATGGCAAAGTTACTGGGAAGAAAAACAAACCTTCAAAGCTGACCCCAACCATCCAGGCTCACCCTACTGTATAATGATTCCGCCCCCGAACGTTACGGGAAGCCTCCACATGGGTCACGCTTTCAATAATTCCTTGATTGATACCCTGATTCGCTATCATCGCATGAAGGGCGACAATACCCTCTATCTTCCCGGAACCGATCATGCTAGTATTGCGGTTCATAGCGTGATCGAACGACAACTTAAAGAAGAAGGAAAAACCCGTTTTGACTTAGGACGAGATAAATTTTTAGAACGGGCTTGGGAATGGAAAGAACAATGTAGCGGTACAATTACAGGACAACTGCGACGTTTGGGAATTTCAGCCGACTGGACACGGGAACGTTTTACCCTGGATGTTGGGTTAGCAAATGCGGTGATTGAAGCGTTTGTTCGGTTGTATGAAGATGGGCTAATTTATCGCGGTCAATATATGGTAAATTGGTGTCCGGCGAGTGAATCTGCGGTGTCGGATGTTGAGGTCGAAAATAAAGAAGTTCAGGGGAATTTGTGGCATTTTCGCTATCCGTTAACCGAAGGGAATGGTTATGTGGAAGTCGCAACAACTCGCCCCGAAACGATGTTGGGAGATACGGCTGTTGCAGTTAATCCTAATGATGAACGCTACAAAAAGTTAATCGGAAAAACGGTAACTTTACCGATTATGAACCGGGAAATTCCGATGATCGCCGATGAATTTGTTGACCCGGAATTTGGAACAGGTTGTGTAAAAGTTACACCCGCCCACGACCCGAACGATTTTCAAATGGGTCAGCGTCATCAACTGCCGATGATTAATATTTTAAATAAAAACGGTTCGTTGAATGAAAACGCCGGAATGTTTGAGGGACAAGATCGATTTGTCGCCCGAAAAAATGTGGTTAAACAGTTGGAAAAAGAGGGATTTTTAGTTAAAATAGAAGATTATAAACATAGTGTTCCCTACAGCGATCGCGGAAAAGTTCCCATCGAACCGCTATTATCAACCCAGTGGTTTGTTGAAATTCGCCCCCTCGCGGATAAGGCGTTAAATTGTCTAGATAATGAAGATAATCCTGGTTTTGTCCCCGAACGTTGGATGAAGGTTTATCGGGATTGGTTGGTGAAGTTAGAAGATTGGTGTATTTCCCGTCAATTGTGGTGGGGACATCAAATTCCGGCTTGGTATGCGGTTAGTGAAACCGATGGAGAAATTACCGATAATACCCCGTTTGTTGTTGCCAAAACTGAAGCAGAAGCCGTTAAAAAAGCCACTGAAAAGTTTGGCAAAGACGTTAAACTCCAACAAGAACCGGATGTATTAGATACTTGGTTTTCATCCGGTTTATGGCCGTTTTCAACGTTAGGATGGCCGGAAGAAACGGCAGATTTAGCAACTTATTTCCCGACAAATACCTTATCAACGGGGTTTGATATTATCTTCTTCTGGGTCGCCCGAATGACGATGATGGCGGGATATTTTATGGATCAAATGCCGTTTAAAGCTGTTTATATTCATGGGTTAATCCTGGATGAAAACGGTAAGAAAATGTCAAAAACTGCCGGAAATGGAATTGATCCGTTGTTGCTGATTAATAAGTATGGAACGGATGCGGTTCGTTATACACTCATTAAAGAAGTGATTGGGGCGGGTCAAGATATTCGTCTAGAATATAACCGTGAAAAAGATGAATCTGCTTCCGTTGAAGCCTCGCGCAACTTTACCAATAAAATTTGGAATGCGTCTCGGTTTGTAATGATGAATCTGGAGGGAAAAACTCCCCAACAGTTGGGAAAACCGGATCACGAAAAGTTAGAATTGTGCGATCAATGGATCTTGTCTCGTTTCCACAAAACCGTTAAACAAACCTGTGAATATTTGGAAAGTTACGGGTTGGGAGAAGCGGCGAGAGAACAATATGAGTTCATCTGGGGCGATTTTTGTGACTGGTATATTGAACTGGTTAAACCCCGTTTACAAGGCGAAGATACTGAATCTAAACTGGTCGCCCAACAAACTTTAGCCTACGTTTTAGAGGGAATTATGAAGCTGTTGCATCCGTTTATGCCCCATATTACCGAGGAAATTTGGCATACTTTAACTCAAACGGGCGAAGAAACTTGTTTAGCGGTTCAGTCCTATCCAGAGTTAGAAACGGGTTCTCTTGGTGCGCGTTCCTTAGCGGATGAAATATCCGCAGGGTCGCACCGCTTAATTAATGATGAATTGGAAACCGAATTTGAGTTAATTTTTGGAACCATTCGGACGTTAAGAAACCTGCGGGCTGATTCAGATATTAAGCCTAAAGTTAAGATCACAGCAATTCTACAAAGTGAGAATGCCAAAGAACGGGAGATTTTGACAAAAGGTGAGGATTATCTGAAAGATTTAGTCAAGATTGAAACATTGAATATTACCGATACTTTACCCACAGATTTGGGTCAAACGATAGCGGGTGTGATTGGTACAATTCAGGTTTTAATTCCATTGGCGGGTGTTGTTGATCTGGCTAGTTTACAAAAACGAACTGAGAAAAAATTAGCAAAAGTTGAAAAGGAAATTGAATCAATTTCTAAGCGATTAAACAATAAAAATTTCGTTGATAAAGCTGATCCCGCAGTTGTTCAAGCGGCGAGAGATTCGTTAGCTGAAGCGGAAAAACAAGGGTCAATTTTACGCGAACGTTTACAACAACTTCAGTCGAATTCCTAACTGAAATTGGTTGAATTTTTGACAAGGAAGGGCGCAAGGCTTGCGCCCCTACACGCCCTTTCCGAAGTAATATACATTCTGTATTATTTTAATTGATAAACTTATCTATTCCCATATAACAAGTGAAATAATTTGGAATTTTTGAGAGTTTTTTTAGAATATTTTCTGGAATTTGACTGCTAAGATTGTGTAGTGAACGGATGAACCATTAGAACTCATTCAACCTGCTATGATGAATAACCGTGAAAGAATTGGTCGGTGCTTAGACTTATTAAAACAGGGTTTATATCCTTATTTTGAACAGTGTATGAGGGAAGCCTATGGGGGTCAATGGCTTTCTCAAGCTGAAAAAGCGTTATCAAAAAATGCCACCTTAAAACGAACCTTTGAAGACACTTTAAAAGAAGATGTTTCTGTTATTCTAATTATTGTTAATAAGCGATGGGAAAAAGTATTTAAGCCTCATTTATCTTATGCAGAAAAAGCTTTAGCAAGTGAATTAATTGAGGTTCGCAACAAATGGGCGCATCAAGTTTCTTTCTCAACAGAAGATACCTATCGCGCTTTAGATAGTATGTCCCGGCTATTAAATGCGATCAGTGCGGCGGAACAAGAAACGTTAATTAATCAGCATAAACAAGAAATTTTTAAACGTTTACTCAAAGAACAATCCCGACCCGATCCGAGTCAAATCTCTGGTGAAGAATCTTACATTCGAGACCGTTTAAAAGATCTTCTAGAGAAAATCCCCTTTCAAGATGCTAGACTACTTCAACGGGCTTTAACTCATCGTAGTTATGTTTTTGAACATCCAACAAAAACTGAGGGTGATAATGAACAGTTAGAATTTTTAGGAGATTCTGTATTAAACTTTTTAGCCGGTGATTATCTCTATAATCAATATCCAGGTCGAAAAGAAGGAGAACTTACCACTCGTCGTTCTAAATTAGTGGATAATTATCAACTTGCTGACTTTGCAACTGGATTAGATTTAGGGGAGTGGATACAGTTAGGGAGAGGAGAACAATTACAGGGCGGTAGAACAAAACCTTCGCTTCTCAGTAACACATTTGAAGCCGTTATCGGTGCTTATTATTTAGACTCTGGAATTGAAGCGGTACGAGAATTAATAAACCCGTTTTTTGAGTCGGTTGATACTGGAACAATTGAAAATAGTATTATTGATCGGCAAAATCTGACCAATGTTAAAGGACTTTTGCAAGAATGGGCGCAAACTCAGAATCTCCCCATTCCCGAATATGTTCTGGTTGATGAAATGGGGAACGATCACGAGAAAACTTTTGAAGTTCAAGTTATCATTAATGGAGAGTTTTACGGTGAAGGAACTGGAAAAAAGAAAAAGGAAGCTGAAAAACAAGCCGCTATCGATGCGCTTCGGCGTTTAGGTTTGCTATAGTCTTTGATATTAATAACATGGATTGGTTAAAAAGCTATTGATGATTTTTTCGGTAGAGAAATAAATTTAAGATTCTGTCTTGGGAGAGTAGATTGAATCCTAATAATAGTGTAAAAAACTAAATAACAGTCAGCAAAGTTGAGTGATTATGAGTTTTGAAAATAAAGTTGCTATTGTTACAGGAGGCGGTCGGGGAATTGGAAAAGCGATCGCCGAACATCTTCTTCAAGTTGGGGTGAAAGTTATTATTGCAGAAATAGACTCGGAAGCCGGAAACGCCACGGAAACAGAATTGAGTTCGTCGGGAGAAATTAAGTTTATTCAAACCGATATTTCCAACGAAGAATCCGTTAAAAATGCCATCCATCAAACGATAGAATTATTGGGGCGTTTGGATATTTTAGTGAATAACGCGGCAATTTCCGATCCGGAAAATAATCCGATTGAACAGTTAAGTTTAGAACATTGGAATCAAGTGTTAACCGTTAATTTGACTGGTGCTTTTCTCTGTACAAAATATGCAGTTCCCCACTTACGAAAATATCAAGGTACAATTATCAATATTGCTTCAACTCGGGCTTTTATGTCTGAACCGAATACCGAAATTTATTCAACCGCAAAAGGGGGTTTAGTGGCTTTTACTCACGCTTTAGCCAACAGTTTAGGGCCGGATATTCGGGTGAATTGTGTGAGTCCAGGTTGGATTGTGACCTCAGAAGATCAACAATCTCAACTCACCCCAGAAGATCATCAACAGCATCCGGTTGGACGAGTCGGACAGCCGAAAGATATTGCAGCGATGGTTGTTTATTTAGCTTCAGAAGAAGCGACTTTTATCACAGGTATCAATGTTGTTGTTGATGGAGGAATGACCCACAAAATGATTTATGTCTAAAATCAACTCAAGGCGAAGAATGACTCCTATAGCAGTCCGCGTTGGTCTGTTCAATAGTTGGAAACCATTAAAGTTAACTGTGAAAAGTTAGGGAACAGTCTTTACAGTGACGAATTATCAATTATCAATTATCAATCTTCCCCATCTCCCCATCTCCCCATCTCCCCACCTCCCTATTGCCTACTATACCTCTCCCACAAGTGCCACTTCTGTGGCAACCTAAACAGTAGGAGAAAAAATATTTTGAAATCTCTGCTACAGCAATCAACAACTCAATTATGCAAACTCTACCCCGTCCTACAGAAGATTCAACCCCCTCTCAACCCGGTATTGACACGAAGATCCATCGCCGCAAAACCCGTCCCGTCCAAGTTGGAAATGTCACCATCGGGGGCGGTCATCCGGTGGTCGTGCAATCGATGATTAATGAAGATACAATGGATATAGACGGTTCTGTGGCGGGAATTCGTCGTTTACATGAAATCGGCTGTGAAATTGTGCGGGTGACGGTGCCGAGTGTGGGTCATGCCAAAGCCGTCGGAGAAATTAAACAAAAACTCGCCCAAACTTATCAAACTGTTCCCCTGGTGGCAGATGTTCATCATAATGGCATGAAAATTGCCCTAGAAGTTGCCAAACACGTTGATAAAGTTCGGATCAATCCGGGGTTATATGTGTTTGAAAAACCCAAATCTGAGCGCAGCGAATACACTCAAGCTGAATTTGATGAAATTGGCTCAAAAATTCGGGAAACCTTAGAACCGTTAGTGGTTTCATTGCGGGATCAAGGAAAAGCGATGCGGATTGGGGTTAATCATGGTTCGCTTGCTGAACGAATGCTATTTACTTACGGCGATACTCCCGAAGGAATGGTGGAGTCAGCCTTAGAATTTATCCGCATTTGTGAATCTTTAGATTTCCAGAATTTGGTAATTTCTCTGAAAGCATCCCGAGTTCCGGTGATGTTAGCAGCCTATCGATTAATGGCGCAACGCATGGATGAATTGGGAATGGATTATCCCCTACATTTAGGCGTCACAGAAGCCGGAGATGGTGAATATGGTCGGATTAAATCGACCGCCGGAATTGGAACGTTATTAGCCGAAGGAATTGGCGATACCATTCGCGTTTCTCTGACCGAAGCACCGGAAAAAGAAATCCCCGTTTGTTATAGCATTTTGCAAGCGTTGGGATTGCGAAAAACAATGGTTGAATATGTGGCTTGTCCGTCTTGTGGTCGGACTTTATTTAATCTCGAAGATGTGTTGCATGAAGTTCGAGAAGCCACGAATCATTTAACCGGTTTAGATATTGCGGTGATGGGTTGTATTGTTAATGGTCCTGGTGAAATGGCGGATGCGGACTATGGTTATGTCGGCAAACAACCGGGTTATATCTCGTTGTATCGCGGACGAGAAGAAGTCAAAAAAGTGCCAGAAGATCAAGGAGTTGAAGAATTAATTAATTTAATCAAAGCTGATGGACGCTGGATCGATCCGTAGATGAATCTACAAAGAGACAGGACACAGCGATAACCAACCCAATTTACTCTAGTTATCCGTGATACAGATTGCGGTTAGACAAACGGTAAATATCCTATGATGTTACTTTAGGGGTGTGGGGTTTTCACAGTTAATTCGTTGATGAGTATTGCTGTTGGCTTGTCTCTTTTAAAATTTACGATCAGTGATCTACCCTCGTGATTGTAGATATGTGTACTGAGAGTACATGAAATAGCATTGCCTGTGCTAAATTGGGCATAATAAAATTGCAGTCCTTTCCTCCGGTTCAGAAGACAGATGGTTGTATCAAAAAGTGGGCTTGTTGTCAGTGCAACGGCAGTCATGTTAACAGCAGTTGCGGTTGCAGGTGCAGGAATACATCTTTCCAGTCAAGCATCGTTTCGAGAAAGTCCGAAAGAACTGATTGACGAAGTTTGGCAAATTATTGAAAAAAGTTATGTTGATGGAACATTTAATCAAGTTGATTGGACAGCCGTTCGGAATGAATATCTGAACCGGAGCTATACCACCGATGAACAGGCTTATGAAGCCATCCGAGAGATGCTCGATCAGCTTAATGATCCCTATACGCGCTTCATGGACCCGGAAGAGTTCAAGAATATGCAGATTGATACCTCTGGAGAACTAACCGGGGTAGGGATTCAACTGACTCAGGATGAGGAGTCGAAAAAGCTGATTGTGATCTCTCCGATTGAAGATTCTCCGGCTTTTGATGCAGGGGTTCAAGCTCAGGATATCATTCTGAAGATTGATGACCAAAGCACGAAAGATATGGATATCAACGACGCGGTGAAGTTGATTCGCGGGCCAGTTGGAACCGAGGTCACGCTGACGATTAAGCGGGGAAATGAGGAAATTGTCGTTCCCATCAATCGGGCTAAAATCGAAATTCATCCGGTTCGTTACTCGACTCAAAATAGCTCAACCGGAACAGTGGGTTATATTCGCTTGAATACGTTTAGTGCGAATGCAGCCGATGAAATGCGAGAAGCGATTACCGATCTCGAAAAACAAAATGTTTCCGGTTATATTCTCGATTTACGTTCTAATCCGGGAGGTTTGCTCTACGCCAGTATTGAAATTGCTCGGATGTGGATGGATCAAGGCGATATTGTCTCGACGGTAGACAGACGGGGTGAACTTGACCGTCAACGGGCAAATAACCGGGCTTTAACGGATAAGCCTATGGTGGTTCTGATTGATGGGGGTTCGGCGAGTGCGAGTGAAATTCTCTCGGGCGCTTTACAAGACAATGAACGCGCTCTACTCGTAGGAAGTAAGAGTTTCGGGAAAGGTTTGGTACAGTCGGTTCGCGGTGTGGGTAATGGTTCAGGACTGGCTGTGACCATTGCCAAATACTTTACTCCCGACGGTCGAGATATTAACCATGAAGGGATTGAACCGGATGTCAAAGTTGATCTCAGCGAAGCCCAACGGGAAGAACTCCGAAAAGAACGCACTAAAATCGGGACGTTAGATGATCCCCAATATGCGAAAGCCCTCGAAGTTCTCAATCAAGAAATTGCCACCGCTCAAAAATCTCAAGCGAAAACAAAGTAGGTTTTCACGGATTGAATGACTGATGAATTAAGTCTAGATGGTCGGCAATTAACTCTCGTTGTTCCGGCCAAAACAAGCTCTGAAATTCATTCAGGGGAAGCCAAAATAGTTTGTAGGGTTTGTAGAGATCAGTTGGAGTTCCCTCGATTTGATTCGTTGTGAACAGGAAGTAGTGGGTTTTTTTCCACATCGTTTTGGAATAGCTGAGTCGCTCCTTGCTGCCGAGTTCCGCAACTTTGTGTAAATCGTTTAAGCCTGCTTCCTCTTCTATTTCCCGACGGGCGGCTTGTTCAATGGTTTCGCCCGGTTCGATGCGACCTTTGGGTAAAACATATCCGGGTCGATTAGGTCTTTCTTGAACCACTGCAATGTAAATTTGCTCGTTTTGCTGACGGATAACGACTCCCCCCGCAGAAGTTGAGGTTTTTAAACCGGGTTGCTGCTGATACCAGCTTTCATCAATGACTGTTGGACTCATTAATTTCCCCAATTTGCTCCTATTTCGGTTGACATTTCCCCGAACGAATTAAACCGACCCGACGGGCAATCGCTTCATCGGCTGACTCAAATGGCCCCCACTGTTCGACAATTTGGCTGTCCTTACCGTTTGGAACAGAGTTAGCCGAAACGATTTCACAATTTCCCGCCGGACGCTTGACAATATAAAAGTTTTGTGCATCAGCCATGCCGAGAACCTCGGTATTCAGTTTAGGGTAAAGGTTGTCCGTTAAATGGAACCGCCGGCCGATTAAATTCGGTGTAGATCGGTTGAGTCAAAATCGAGGTATTGTAGGGATTGGGCAGATCAATCACCCGAATTACCGGATCGCTAGCGTATTGTTTGAGGAAAGCCTCGCGGTACAGTAAAATCAAATCTCGTGTATCTCGGGCTAAGGCTTGTTCGGGAAATGCCCCAATCGAACCATTTGGCCAAGGGAAACCCACTCCAAAGATAAACTGAACTTGTCCTAAGAGAGATTGCGCTCTAAAATTATCTCCCGAAGCGTTAGAAGCGGCTTTGTTAAATTCATCAGCAACCGGATTCAAAGTGGTTCTTGGAGGAACTGGAACTTCGACTTGAGCAACTGCTGGACTTGCCCAAACTGCTGAAACTGCCGATAGCGCCATCACACCACTGAGGAACTTTGAAGTTAAACCCATTATGTTCATCCTCGATAATCTTGTTTAAATAATAACTCGGTTTCCCATTAGGATATAGATTAGCTAATCATTTTTCAAGACTCTTGAGTGAGTCTAGCCAAAAAAAGTTTATAAATTCTTTCCAAAGTCTTAGAAATTTTAATACCGTGATGGATCAATCTCAACTCCCAATTCAGTTTGATAATCTACCAACCGCTTCTCTTGATGCTGTGCGAGAGGGGTTGCTTGATTTGTTTTGTCAGCTTGCATATCAAGAAGGAGATTTTGTACTCTCATCAGGACAGAAAAGCTCTTATTATATTAACGGTAAACAGGTGACTTTGCATCCTCAAGGTGCGTTAGCGATGGGTCGGCTTCTCTGTGCGATGTTACCCTCTGATACGTCTGCGGTTGCGGGGTTAACGTTGGGCGCCGATCCGATTGTATCAGCCGTCAGTGTGGTTTCGGCCTATGAAAACAAACCTGTTTATGCTTTGATTATCCGCAAAGAAGCCAAAGGACATGGGACAATGGCTTATATTGAAGGGCCACAATTAGAACCCGGGGCGAAGGTGGTTGTTTTAGAAGATGTGGTGACAACCGGACAGTCTGCTTTAAAAGCCGTTACGCGACTCCAAGAAGCAGGTTATCACGTTGAGGAGATTATCTCATTGGTTGATCGCCAACAAGGGGGCGCGGAACTTTACGCGGAAAAGGGGTTAAAATTTGAAGCCTTGTTTAACATTGAAGATTTGAAAACTCGCACGTCTCAATTGAAAAAAGGGAATAGTTAACAGGGAACGGGTGAGAGAAGTTTATAGAACATGAACCACTTGATGACTAAAAATAGGAGGAAAAAAGGCATTATCCACAAACAGATTATGCCTTTGACCAGGGAATATAAAGTCTTATTCAATCTCAGGATAAAATTGATAGAGTTCCCCACTTCAATTTAGATAGATCTGTAACTTAGGGAAATAGCTTTGCTATGATTTCGAGGAGGAAATTGACTATTACCTCTAGAATTGTTGCATCGAAAACAAGCAAGTCGCAAATTTTCTAAGGAGTCAGAACCCCCTCGACTTTTTGGTTTTAGGTGGTCAAGAGTCAGTTTATCCAAGGGTAAGCGACATCCACACCACCAACAGCACTCGCCATATTCACTACTGAGTTGCTTTTTCTTACTTTTTTTCTGTTTGGAATTCATTCTTGAATATCCTTTGCTAATGAACTAGCATCGGAATATCAAACTATGCAAAAAATTCTCGCTCGAAGAAGCGAAAAGTTTTTTTCTTGCGCTTAACGGTCAACGTCTCAAAGGTACTACTTCATAGCCTCAAACCAGGAAATATCTAATATCCTGAACCACCAGTTACCTGAAAAATTGATCCTTAATTCAGATAAATGCTAAACCAGAATACTGGATATACACTGACCTCAAACAATGAGGTAATACCCATGAGACGAACACCCAAGCTGTAGATATTCGTCTGCATAGCCAAATTTAAGCACAGATTATATAACTTGTCAATCCCTTAAAAATATGATAAACGCAAATGATTTGTGGGAAATCTCAAAATAGATAAAAACTCTAAATTCTTACCCCTGTTCCCTGTTCCCTGTTCCCTATTCCCTATTAACGAATATCTTGATAAAACTTTTGTAGATAATCTGCGGAAACACCCATTCCCCAAAGTAACCCGATGTAGAGATAAATTAAAGTTGCTTTGAACGAACCCCAACGGGCAACTCTGCGATCGCTACTTTGCACAATACGGTTAACTAAACGAATTCGTCCAGTTTTAACCAGTTTACGACATAAATCGGCATCTTCCATAATCGGTAAACTTTCATCAAACCCCTCACAGTCCCAAAACGCCTGACGACGACAAAATATGACCTGATCTCCAAATAATAATCGCAGTCCTCGAAAAAATAAATAGGGGCGAAACAAAAACGGCGCATAATAGGTTTTCAGGTAGTTGTGTAGGGAAACGCCCCAACGAGTCGTTTGAGAACCCGTCATCAGCGAAATAAACCCCCCTGCAACAATATTTGTATCTGACAAGGTTTGTGCAATAATAGTCACGAGGTCATCGGGAACTAAAGTATCTGCGTGTAAAAAACAGAGAACTTCTCCGGTTGCCCGTTTCGCACCTAAGTTCATTTGAGTTGAACGTCCACGAGTCGCCGAATCAATCACCTGAACCCCCGCAGACTCAGCGATAGAGACAGTTTCATCTTCACTTTGACCATCTACGACCAGAATTTCCCAAGCAGGTGGACTCAGTAGACGCAAAGCCTTCAGGGTGCGGTTTAAGTGACTCGCCTCATTTAAGGTCGGGATAATAATGGAAACACGCAACATTATATTTAGATTAATAGGCTAATTGTCGGATGTGTTAGCGTAGCTTAACGCACCTTTGAGATTAGAGGTGTTTAAGTCCTGTAAAAGTCAAAAAAACGTGTAATCTTTTAAATGGTAATCTGTTGAAGTGAACCCAAAAAACCTCGTTGATCAAAGAAACCAGGTTTGTGGAATCTTCAGAAACTAATATCCTCAACTTTCGTCCTGTCTTACGAGTAAACATCCCCACGCTATGAAACGTCTGAATATCTGGAAACGAAGCGGAATATTTGCCTTAGTTGGTTTATTGTTGAGTTGGGTTGTCAGTTGTGCAACTGTTAATCCAGATAATAATCAAAATGATAATCGTCAAGAAATTGAATTTTGGACGATGCAGCTTCAACCCCAGTTTACTGATTATTTTAATCAATTAATTGCTAACTTTGAAGCCCAAAATCCAGAGTTAAAAATTCGCTGGGTGGATGTGCCTTGGTCGGCTATGGAGAGTAAAATATTGGCAGCCGTTTCCGCAAAAAATGCACCAGATGTTGTGAACTTAAACCCTGATTTTGCGGCTTTACTTGCAGGACGAAATGCTTGGGTTAGTTTAAATGAGCAGGTTCCTGAAGATGTAAAGTCACAATATTTATCGAATATTTGGGATGCGAGTAGTATTAAAAGTTGTGAAGGTGATAACTGTACCTTAAAAACCTTTGGAATTCCCTGGTATCTCACGACGCAAATCACAATTTATAATGAAGAATTATTCAAAAAAGCGGGATTGAAAACGTCTCCAAAAAACTATCAAGAACTCGCAGAATTCGCTCAAATAATTAAAGACGAAACGGGTAAATATGCCTTTTTTGTTTCATTTGTTCCTGAAGATTCTTCCCAAGTTTTGCAGTCTCTCGTTCAAATGGGGGTGCAGTTAGTCGATGAAAAAAATCAAGCTGCATTCAACACCCCCGAAGGAATAGCGGCATTTGAATATTGGGTTGATTTGTATCAAAAAAACCTCCTTCCTCAAGAAGTTTTAACTCAAGGACATCGACGGGCTGTTGAATTATATCAAGCGGGAGAAATTGCAATTTTAACATCAGGGCCACAGTTTTTAAAAGCGATTGCAGAAAACGCCCCAACCATTGCTAAAGTTTCAACTCCCGCCCCCCAAATTACCGGAGAGACAGGTAAAAAAAGCGTTGCGGTGATGAATTTAGTCATTCCTCGAGAAACAGAAAATCCTGAAAATGCCCTAAAGTTTTCCTTATTTGTAACGAATTCTACTAATCAATTAGCCTTTGCAAAAGCCGCAAATGTATTACCTTCGACAGTTGAAGCATTAAAAAATAGTTATTTTAGACCCGTTCAAGGACGAAATTCCCAAGAAGATGCAGCCAGAATTATTAGTGCAAAACAGATGGATGAAACAGAGATATTACTTCCTCCATTGAAAGATATCAAAAAATTGCAGAAGATTATTTATGATAATTTACAAGCAGCGATGTTGAATCAAAAAACCGTTGAACAGGCGATTTTAGACGCAGAAACGGCTTGGAATCAACGTTCCTAAATTGACAATTTGATTAATTTTTACACCTCAAAAACAACCCGGCTTCTCGAAGAAACCGGGGTTTTTTTATCTGATTATTTTGCCTGCGGAACCACAAAATTAACCAACTTACCGGGAACAACAATCACCTTTTTCAACTCCTGATGTTCGAGGTAACGTTGGGCAACTTCTGAGTCTGTTGCTAACTGTTCTAACGTTGCTTTATCCGCTTTTGCGGGAACTTGAATGGTGCCGCGAGTTTTCCCATTGACTTGTATCACCAAAGTAATTTCATCGACAACCAAAGCATCAGTATCAACAGCCGGCCAAGTTTGTATATGAATCGAATCTTTGTAACCCAAACTTTGCCACAACTCCTCAGAAATATGGGGCGAAAACGGTGCCAACAACTTCAATAACGTTTCAATTCCCTCCCGATAAACAGGCGAATTTTTACAACCAGCATCACTAATTGCATTACTCAACTTCATCAACTCCGACACCGCAGTATTAAACTGATAATCCCCGTCTAAATCCTCCGTTACCTCCTTAATCGCCGTATGAATTGCCCGCCTTAAATCCTTTTCTTCCTTACTCAAATCTCCTGCTTTTTTAGAAGACTTAACAGGCATCTTTTCCGCAAAATCACTCACCAACCGCCAAACCCGATTTAAGAAGCGAAATTGTCCTTCAACATCGGCATCATCCCACTCCAAATCCTTCTCGGGCGGCGCCTTAAACAGAATAAACATCCTCGCCGTATCAGCGCCATATTTCGCCATCACCTCCAACGGATCGACTCCGTTGTATTTCGACTTCGACATCTTCTCATAAAAGACTTCCAACTTCTCCCCCGTTTCCGGATCTTTGGGATCTTCTGGGTTCACATTTGCCGAAGGAATATACTTACCCGTCACCGGATTTTTATAAGTCAACCCCTGAACCATTCCCTGAGTCAACAAACGGCTAAACGGTTCATCGCAATTCAACAATTTGCAATCGCGCATTACCTTCGTAAAAAAGCGAGAATACAATAAATGTAAAATCGCGTGTTCGATCCCGCCCACATACTGATCGACAGGCATCCAATCATTCCCAATATTCGGATCAAAAACCTGTTGATCGTTGTTAGCATCGGGATATCGCATAAAATACCACGACGAATCCATAAACGTATCCATCGTGTCCGTTTCTCGTTTCGCTGAAGTTCCACAACTCGGACAGGGAACATTCACCCAATCTTCCAACTGCGACAACGGCGACGCCCCCCGCCCTGAAAACTCCACATTTTCTGGTAATGTGACAGGTAAATCTTCATCGGGAACCGGTACTGCCCCGCATTTCGGACAGTGAATAATTGGAATTGGCGCCCCCCAGTAACGCTGTCGGGAAATCAACCAATCTCGCAAACGATATTGTATCC